>MDTC01240698.1_pt1 | contig 14040 bp, 12 predicted proteins | sample 811181 | NCBI WGS metagenome assembly MDTC01 (sample SAMN05326644, study PRJNA326480) | marine metagenome | isolation source: seawater | place: Pacific Ocean: North | collected 2011
ACCATTGTGGCACATATACCTAAATGGTTGAGCTAAATCCCATGTGGGAAATGTATTTGTTGAAAACCTTTGGTGTACTAATGCTAATCTTGTTACAAGCAATGGGTTTATTAAATCCAAGTAAAATCGCTGTATATCTTCAGGGATTAAAAGGCCCTTGTATATTATTGTCCTTGTATGTAAGCTAGAGAAATAAAAATAATTTTTTTGAGACATTGATGAGTTGTAAATAATATTTTCAGAAATTTTTCTTGCTAAATATAATTTTAAATTGAACTCTTCCTCAGATTGATTTATAGATTCTTTTGCAATAAAAACTTGTTTAATTGCTGGTTGAGACATTGCTGCTATAGAGCCTACAACCTTTGAGTGAATTGGAACATCTCTCCATCCAAGTATTTTAAGTCTTTGCTTTACAATTTCCTTTTCAAAAATATCTTTGGCATATTTTAATTGATTTAGTCTCTGTGGTAGAAAAAGCATACCTACGGCATATTGATGAGGATCGGGAATTTCAAAATCACATTCTTTTGAAAAAAATTCATGAGGGATTTCTATTAATATCCCAGCACCATCACCTGTTCTTCCATCTGAACTAACAGCGCCTCTGTGTTCTAAGCATGTTAGTATATTAAGAGCTCTATGAATAATATCATTTGTTTTTTCACCATTGAGACTACAAATAAATCCAGCCCCACAGTTTTCGTGTTCAAAAAGAGGACTGTATAAACCTTGTTCTTTCATACAAAAATTTAATGGTGGAATTCACCAAATTATGAAAAGAAATACCAAAATTCATACCGTTTAATACTTATTTTAACTTTTAGACTTATTAATATTAAGTTTTCAGCATTTCTTTATCTTTTTTATTTTTTTTACATATTTTGGCTCAATAATTGAGAATTTGAAAAAATAGAAATATGTTAGAAACTGTTATAATTATAGTTTTTGTGCTTGGCTATCTAGGTATTGCTTTTGAGCACTCTATTAAGGTAGACAAGCTTATCCCAGCCTTAATTATGATGGCAGTTATTTGGGGAATAATCTCATATTTTGATATGACGGTCTTCGAAATTGACACAAAAAATAAAGAGTTGATGCCATACAAACTCAAATCTGTCATGAATTATTTTTTGGGTCACACTGCTGAAATTTTGATCTTTTTGATTGGAGCAATGACTATAGTTGAGACAATTGACTTTTTTAATGGTTTTAAAACAATAAAAAGGTTGATAAAAACTAAAAGTAAGGTTAAAATCCTCTGGATTATATGTTTTTTAGCCTTCATTTTATCAGCAATTATTGATAATTTAACTGCGACAATTGTATTAGTGACAATTCTTCAAAAACTTGTAAAAGACAGAACACTCAAACTTTGGTACGCAGGTATGATTATAGTTGCGGCCAATGCAGGTGGTGCATGGTCACCTATTGGAGATATTACCACAACGATGCTTTGGATTGGAGAAAAAGTATCTATTATTGCTTTAATCAAATTCCTAATAATTCCTTCTTTGGTTTGTATGATCATACCAACGTATGTTGCATCTCGTTATAAAGTCTTTCAAGGTGAAATCGATCCACCTAAAAGTTCCGAAAAAGAAAATCCATATGGATCTCTAATTCTTAAAATTGGTTTAGCTTCAATTGTTTTTGTTCCAGCCTTTAAGATTTTTACCGGATTACCACCGTATGTTGGTATGATGCTTTCACTTGCAGTAGTAGCTACTATTGCAGAATTTTTAAACAATTCTTTGATATCAATGAAGTTTGAATCAGTTAATAGTAATCATAGCCCAATTCATCATGCACTAACAAAAATTGAGATGCCCAGTATATTGTTTTTTCTTGGGATTTTAATGGCAGTGGGTGCATTAGAAGCATTGGGAATTGTTTTTGGTGTTGGACAATGGATGGTATCCACATTTGAAAATGTTGACTGGGTAATTTTTGGAGGATTAGACATTGTTGTTTTTGTTTTAGGGTTCCTATCAGCAGCTATTGATAATGTCCCTCTGGTTGCTGCCTCTATGGGAATGTTTGGGGAAGCAATTGATGACCCACTTTGGCATGGCATAGCCTATGCTGCAGGTACAGGTGGAAGTATGATTATAATAGGGTCAGCTGCAGGTGTAGTTGCGATGGGTATGGAAAAAATTGATTTTATGTGGTACCTGAAAAAGATAGCCTTCTTGGCCTTCATCGGATATATAGCAGGTTTCATTACATTTATTTTTCTCAGAGACTACGTTCTTATTTGATGAATTATACTGAAGCGATTGATTGGCTTGAAAATGTTCCAATATCCTTCGACATTGATTATTACAATTATGATCTTAAACTAGACAATATAATTAAGTTTCTAAATCATTTAGGTAATCCTCAGAATAATCAAAAATTTATCCACGTTGCAGGTACAAATGGTAAGGGTTCTACCTGTCATATTATTTCGTCAATTTTACAGGAAAATGGCCATGATGTAGGTCTTTTTTCTTCTCCCCATTTGTATGATTATAGAGAAAGAATAAAAATTAACTCAAATCTTATTGAAAAAAAATTTGTCCTTGAATTTATTGTTAATAATAGAACATATGTGAAAAAAAATAAAATATCATTTTTTGAAACAACTTTTGCAATGTCACTTTGTTATTTTAGGCTACTAAAACCTGATTTTATAGTTGTAGAGGTTGGACTGGGCGGGAGGTTGGATGCTACAAATGTAATTAATCCAATATTATCCATAATAACCAATATAGGTTTCGATCACAAAAAATTTTTAGGAAATAGTTTAAGTCAAATTGCAAAAGAAAAAGCAGGAATTATAAAAAATGGAATTGATGTAATTATTGGAGAGTCAAATAAAAAACTTAATAAGGTCTTTGAAATAGAGGCTGCAAAATGTAATTCTATCATAAATTATGCTGACCAATCAAAAAGTAGCTTTATTACTGATTTGAATGGAGATTATCAAACCAAAAATATCAACACTGCAATAACAGCGCTTAATAAAATTAAAGATTTGAGTTTAGATGAATCAACTATTTTAAAAGGAATTGCAAACATAACTAAGAATACAAATTTGATTGGAAGATGGCAAATTATTGGAGAAAAACCAAAGGTAATTTTTGACGTAGCACATAATTTAAACTCTTTAGAATTAGTCTTTAGGCAATTAAATTCATCTAGTGGAAAAATAAGGATAGTTTTTGGTACACTAGACAAAATAGATCAATTACAGTGTATAAAAATTTTCCCAAAAAATTATCAATATTATCTGTGCTCACCAAATAATAAAAGAGCAATGTCGTTAGAAAAACTTTGTGCAAAAGCCAAGAAATCAAATATAAATTTCTCAGCACACAATTCAGTTAAAGCTGCATACGAATCTGCAATATTTGATTCTGATGAAAAGGATGTGATTTTAGTGACCGGATCAACTTATCTGTTTTCAGAGATTAAAAATTAGATTTTTAAAATATCATTTAAAACCCCATTTGCTGTTGTATTTCCTCCAGCTCCAGGCCCTTTAATCAAAATTGGTTTTTTTGAATTTTTTGGACTAATCATTATGAGATTATCTTCATCATTAACATTATAAAAAAAATTATCTTTCTCAATTTCTTGTAATGAAATTAATCCAGTTCCATCTTGTTTCAATTCTGCAATATGTTTCAGCTTACAGTTTTTTGATTTCGCTTCATTGAGTTTTTTGTTGAAATAATTTTTATTTTTCTTGATAAATTCATAAAAAGACTCATACGAATTATTGGAAACACACTCATCTTTTGGAAGAAATGATTTAATTTTCATATCTCCAATTTCGGTTTTGTAACCACACTCTCTTGATATTATTAATAATTTTCTTGCAACATCTAGCCCCGAAAGATCAATTTTTGGATTAGGTTCGGTAAGTCCAAGTTCTCGAGCTTTGTTCACGATTTCATGAAATGAGTCTTCAACTAAAAAATTATTAAAAATATAATTTAATGAGCCAGATAAAATACCTTTAACTGAATCAATCTTTACATCAGCTGAAAATAAATTTTTTAATGTTTGTAAAACTGGCAATGATGATCCTACATTTGTTTCATATAAAAATGAAACATTATTTTGAATTGACAATTTTACAAGTTTTTCATAAACATTAAGTTTTGATGAGCATGCAATTTTATTACATGTTACTACCGAAATACCCTTTGAAAGATAATTTTCATATTCATTTGCAATGGTAGTGGAAGCAGTATTATCGACAAAAACACTATTTTTTAAGTTAAGTCTTGTTGTTTGTTCAAAAAAACTTTTCCGTTCATTTTTTTCACCATTCAATAATAATTTTTTCCAATCTGATAAATCAATACCATTCTTATTAAAAAACATATATTTTGAGTTAGAAATTGCAACAACATTAACTTTTGATGAAGATTTAAAGCTATTACTTTCAATTATAGAAAGTAGTTCACTTCCAACATTTCCTAGCCCTGTTATAAATAAATTTATTTCTTTCAAATTTTATAAATGTGATTTAAGTTTTTCTTAATTTTTTTAAATTCGATCAGGAAAGCATCGTGACCGTGGTCTGATTTTATTTGATAATAAAAAATATTTTTTTTGATCTTAGATAAAGACTTATAACTTTTTTTAACCTCAAAATCTGGAAATAGTAAGTCAGTGTTCACTCCTACAAGGTGAACCGAGCTATTGTTTTTTTTCATTAAATCAATAAAATCACTGTTACTACTAATCTTGGAACCAATCGTTGATAAAAGATTATTCATATGAAGATATGCTTTAATCGAAAAGTTGTTTTTTAGTTTGTTACCGTGGTGTTTTAGCCAGTTAATAACTCTTCTTTGTCCCAAATCATCAGAACTCCGCTCAAATCTTTTATTTAGAGATTTTGGGTTTCTGTAAGACAGCATTGCATTTAATCTTGCATCAAAAACAGGATTATTTGAATTTTTAAGAATTAAATCCTGAAAATATGTGTTTGACAACAGCCAGTCGGAAGCCTTATAATCAGCTGCGATAGGAATTAAATTTTCGAAATAATCATTTTCAAGAAGACCCATTTCCCATACTAATCCACCACCAATTGACCCTCCTATAACTGAGTGTATCTTTTTTATTTTAAGCTTTTTTAGTAATGAAATAAATAGTTTAGCTACATCATTTAAAATCCATTTACTATTGTAATCAAAACCTTCAAATTCAATTATATTTCCTGGGACGTTGATACATATCACACAAAATTTATTTAAATCTATCATTTTATTGTGACCTACTAATTCATTCCACCAACCAGAATTCCCAGAAACATTTGAATCTCCCGTGAGTGAATGATTAATTACAACAACAGGACCCTCACCTACATTTAATCCATAAGTTTGATAACTCAAATTGACAACTATTTTTTGACCACTTGATAATTCAAAATCTTTAAAATTGTAATAATTTAATTTACTTTTCACAAATCAAATTTTTTCAAAAGCAAAAATTAAGTCATTTTTTAAATCATTAATATCCTCTAGACCAACTGAAAGACGAATTAAATCTTGGGAAACACCAGTCGATAATTGCTCATCCTCAGATAATTGAGAATGAGTTGTACTTGCTGGATGAATGATCAGCGATTTTGAATCACCAATATTTGCCAACAAAGAAAAAACTTTTGTATTGTCTGCAATTTTTTTAGCACTATCATATCCTCCTCTAACACCAAATGTTACTAAACCACTTTGTCCTTTAGGGAGATATTTTTTTGCTAAAGAATTAAATTTACTTGATTTAAGACCCGGATAGTTAACCCAATTGACTTCGTCTCTTGAATCCAACCATTTTGCAAGGTCTAATGCATTTTCACTATGTTTTTTCATTCTAATTTCAAGTGTTTCTAAGCCTTGAATTATTTGAAATGAATTAAATGGGCTAATGGCAGCCCCAAGATCACGTAACCCCTCAACTCTAACTTTTGCAATATATGCTGCAGGTCCCAAGGCTTCATAATATTTTAAACCATGATATCCAGCTGATGGCTCGGTAAATTCTGGAAATTTTCCATTAGACCAATCAAAATTACCACCATCGATTATTGCACCACCGAGTGCAGTACCATTCCCATTAATAAACTTAGTAAGTGAGTAGATTACTATATTTGCTCCATACCTTATCGGATTTAACAATGCTGGGGTTGCAACAGTATTGTCTACCATGAGCGGTACACTTGATTTCTCAGCCTCTGAGGAAATACTTTCTAAATCTAGTACGTCAAGTTTAGGGTTTCCTATCGACTCAATAAAAAATAACTTTGTGTTTTTTTTGCATGCTTTACTAAAGTTTTTTGGTTTGTTTGGATCAACAAAAGTAGTTTTAATATTCATTCTAGGGAGCATCACATTGAACATATTGTAGGTTCCACCATACAAGCTATTTGAGGCAACAATATGATCACCACTTTTTAATAAAGTAAGGATCGCTGTTGAAATTGCAGCAGTTCCCCCAGCTGTTGCAACAGCTCCAATTGCATTATCCATCGCTGCTAATCTTTTCTCCAGAACATCATTTGTAGGATTATTTAACCTTGTATAAATGTATCCAGGTTCCGTTAATGCAAATAAATTAGCGGCGTGATCGGAATTATTAAAAACGTAGGATGTTGATTGATAAAGAGGAACAGCTCTTGTCCCTTGGGTTAAATTTGTATCATGACCTGCATGAAGTGCTTTAGTTGATAACTTAGAATTTTCCATATAAATTTTTTTAGTGCCTAGAAAATGTTTGACAAAATTTAGTGGAAAAGCATCTGCTTTAGCACTTTTTTTATGAGGTTGCAATCAGTCAAATCATTCCTCTAAGGATTTGCAAAATATAAAAGTATTTTGATTTTTAACAGTTTTTTAAAAATTTTCTTTCATTTTATTGATTATGTCATTTAAGCACAAATTATCAATACCTCCAATTAAAGTATGTTTGTTTCTTTTTGATCTTGAATAATTTCCATCCTTAATTGATTTTGAAACTTGATCGTATGCTTCTCTAAAGGACATATTATCGCCTGTTATTAAATTATTTAATTTCTCTACAGAAAAAATAAAGTCATAATTTTTGTTGCTTAATATTTGATCTTTAGTTTTGATTTTTTTTAATGAAAATGAAGTTATTTCAATACAATCTTTAATTGATTCTATTCCATCAATTATTTTACCTTTAACCAGCTGCATATCTCTTTGATAGCCACTGCTTAAGTTTGTCGAAATTATATTTAGTTGGTTTGTTAACCCTCTAATATTATTACACTTTGCTCTAACAAGCTCGAATATGTCAGGGTTTTTTTTGTGTGGCATTATGCTGGAACCTGTTGAAATTTCTTCATTTAATGAAATAAAATTTAATTCCTTTGTCATATATAAACAAATATCTGAGCATAATCTTGCTAATGTTTCAGCTACTGATCCAATTGCTATCGCAACTGATTTTTCTGATCTTCCCCTACTCATTTGTGCTGAAGCAACATTAAATTTAAGTGTTTCAAATCCAAGTTCCTTAGTTGTATATTCTCTGTCAATATTTAATGAGGTTCCATATCCTGCTGCACTTCCAAGAGGATTTTGATTGTTAATTTTATAAGCTGTATTTAAATAAATAATATCATCAATTAGTATCTCAGCATATGATGAAAACCATATACCAAAGGATGATGGCATTGCAATTTGTAAATGAGTATAACCCGGAAGTAGTTTAGTCTTATTTTTTTCTGCAAGACTAATCAAAATATCGAATAATTTTTTGATAAGTTTTTTTATTATTAAAATTTCATTTTTTAGGTAAAGCTGAGTTGCGACCAATACTTGATCATTTCTTGACCTACCGGTATGTATTTTTTTTCCAATATCTCCTAATTTTTCTGTTAATAAAAACTCAAGTTTTGAGTGAATGTCTTCAAAATTATCTTCAATTATAAAGTTTCCCGATTCAATATCATTTTTTATTGATTTTAATTCATCTACTAATTTATTTTTTTCCCGTTTACTGATTATCTCTGTATGACAAAGCATTTTAGCATGTGCGATTGAAGCAATAACATCATATTTAGCAAGAAAAAGATCATAATATCTATCGTCACCAACCGTGAATTTTTCAATTTTTTTATTAAGACTATCATTTTTACTCCAAAGTTTCATGATTAAAATTTTACAAGGTTAATTTTGTGCAGTTTTTTTTATTATTAATTATTTGATGATTGCCAATGTAAACTTCATTAACTCCATTTTTAAGAGCACTAAAACAATTTTCAATTTTAGGAATCATTCCATCAACAATAATATTTTTTTTTATTAGTTTCTTATAATCTTTTGCTGAAATGATATCCTGTTTTTGATTGTTTATCAAAACTCCCGATTTATCAAAGCAATAATTAAGCACTACATTAAACTTCTTTGACAACTCAATTGAAATTTTTGAAGCTATGTTATCTGCATTTGTGTTTAGAAGTTGACCTTTTCGGTCGTGAGTTAATGAACAAATAACAGGGCAAATACCTAAATCAAGTATTTGCTTTAAAAATTTTTTATTTATTTTTTCAATGTCTCCAGCAAAACCATAATCAATTTTTTTAACTTCTCTTTTTTTTGCTAAGATTGTATTACAATCTGGACCAGATAATCCCAATGAATTACAATTATATTTTTGAAGTTTTGTTATAATTTTCTTATTAATCAAACCTGCGTATATCATTGCCACTACGTCAAGCGTTTTATTATCAGTTATTCTTCGGCCATTTACTAATTTTGGCTCTACATTAATTTTTTTTAGAAAATTAGTTACAGTTTTACCACCACCATGTATCAAAATTTTTTTATCCTTTATTTTAACAAAAGACATTAAAAACTTGTCTATTAATGATTCATTTTCAATTATATTTCCTCCAATTTTTACTACAACTAACTTATCCTTCATTTTGAATTAATTTTTTAATAACTACCATTGCAGAATAGATTCTGTTTTCCGCTTGATCAAGTACCAAAGAATTTTTAGAGTCTAATACCTCATCAGCGACTACAACATTTCTTCTAACTGGCAAACAATGCATAAACTTGGCATTATTGGTTTTAGACATTTTATTTTGATCAATAATCCATGATTTGTTTGTATTGCTAACCAAACCATAATTTTCATAATTAGACCAATTTTTTGCATAAATGAAATCAGCATTTTTAAAAGCTTGTTCTTGATCATGAATGATTTTTACTCCCTTTGTAATATTTTTATTTAAGTCATAACCGACTGGATTTGTTATTATGAAATCAAAATTATTTTTTTTAGCCATTTTAATAAATGAATTTGGCACTGCATGGGGAAGAGGTCGTGGATGAGGAGCCCAACTTAATACAACTTTTGGTTTAGGCTTTAATTTATTCTCATCAATTGTAATAGCATCTGCTAATGCTTGTAAGGGGTGATAGATAGAACTTTCCAAATTAACTATTGGAACAGAACAATATTTTTTAAATGATGATATTACAATTTCTTTCTCATCCTCATTTTTATTATTAAGCTCAGCAAACTTTCTGATTCCTACAATATTACAGTATTTAGAAATAACTCCAGCAGCTTCCTTAACATGTTCAGCTTTACCCATTGACATCACTGCATTATCATCAAACTCGATTTGCCATCCTTCACTATTAAAATTCATTATGAAGCTTTTTAAACCTAGCATCATCGCTGCTTTCTGAGTACTTAACCTAGTCCTTAGGCTTGAATTAAAAAAAATTAGACCAATTGATTTATTAGTTCCAATTTTATTAAACATTAGAGGTTCTTTTTTAATCCTAATAGCTTCTTTAATAATTTTTGAATAATCTTTTATATCATCACTATTAATAAAATTTTTCATTTTAATTCTGTATTTAATGCATTATATAAAACATCAATATGTTTCTTCTTTACGTTTAATGGAGGTAATATTCTTAAAATATTTTTTTTTGAGCTACCACCTGTAAAAATAAAGTGTTTAAAAATCAAATCCTTTCTTAATTTAGAAGTATCAAAATCAAACTCTAAACCAAGCATTAATCCTCTACCTTTGATTTTTTTTATTTTAGAAATTTCATTCATTTTTTTTTTAAAATAAATTCCTATTTCTTTTGCGTTATTTAAAAGATTCTCTTGCTTTAAAGTATCTAAAACTGAAATTGTTGCACTACATGCAAGATGATTACCTCCGAAGGTTGTTCCCAACATTCCATACTTAGATTTAATTTTTTTGTTAATTAAAACACCACCAACAGGGAAACCATTACCCATTCCTTTAGCTACAGGAATAATATCTGGCTTGATTTTGTGCTTTTCAAATGCAAAAAAATCACCAGTCCTGCCAAAACCAGATTGAACTTCGTCTGCTATTAAACATGTATTATATTTCTTGCATAATTCACTCATTAATTTAACAAAATTTGTTTCTGGTTCATCAAGACCGCCAACACCTTGAATTGACTCAAAAATTATTGCACTAACATCATTTTTAGCCATCTCTTTTTCTAAACTTTTATAGTCATTAAATTTTAAAAAAGTAACGTTAATTTGTTTGTTTAGTTCAGACTTTATTTTTTCATAATCTGTTGAGCTTAAAGCTGCATTACTTCTTCCATGAAATGAATTTTTAAAAGCTATAATTCTTGATTTTTTAGTGTGAAAAGATGCTATTTGAAGAGAATTTTCATTAGCTTCCGCTCCTGAGTTACACATAAAAAGCTCATAATCCTCGCATTTCGAAAATGACTTTATTTTTTTTGCCACCTTTTCTTGTAAATCATTAATAATATAATTTGAGTAAAATCCAATTTTATTGAGCTGATTCTTAATATTTCTAATATAATTGGGATGTCTATGTCCAATTGAGATAACTGCATGGCCACCATATAGATCTAAATATTTTCTGCCATCATGATCATATATGTAGCATCCTTTAGCTTTTGTTGGATTTATTTTAAAAAGTGGATATACTTCAAATAAGTTCATAATTAAAATATTGAGCTTTTTAAGTTTAAGCCTGTTGTTTCGTCAAGTCCAAACATTAGGTTCATATTTTGTATTGCTTGTCCTGAAGCACCCTTAACAAGATTATCTATGATTGATGTTACCAGTAATTTGTTTTTTTCTTTCTTCAAATGTATTAGACATTTGTTGGTATTAATCACTTGCTTCAAATGAACTTCATTATTTGAGATAATGGTGAATGGATCATTTTTATAATACTCAAAATATAATTTTTTAAGTTTTGTTAGACTCATTTCGTTGTTGAAATAACTTGTACAAAAAATTCCTCTGGTAAAATTTCCTCTAATTGGTAAAAAATTAATTTTAATCTTTTTTGAACCTAATCTTAATATTTTATTAATCTCATTCAAATGTTGATGTTTAAATGGTTTATACCATGATATATTATTATTTCGCCAGCTGAAATGAGATGTGTCATTTAATTTTATACCTGCACCAGTACTCCCTGTAATTGCATTTGTGTGTATCTCATCAATTTTAATATCAGAATTTAGTAAAGGTAATAGACCTAATTGTATGGCTGTGGCGAAACACCCTGGATTTGCAATATTGGATGAATTTAATATTTTTTCCTTCATCAGCTCAGGCAATCCATAAACGAAATCTCTTTCCTCAAATGATTGTCCTAATCTAAAATCTTGGCTTAAATCTATAATTTTTACATTTTTATCAATTATATTTTCATACAGGAATTTTTCTGAGTTTCCATGTCCTAAGCATAAAAAAAGTATGTCTATATTTTTAGAGATATTTTTACTGAATTTAATATGACAATCACCAACTAAATCTTTATGAATTTCTGAAATTAATTTACCATAATTTGATTTACTGCCAGCATAAATCAATTCAGAATTTGGATGGTTTAAGATTATTCTAATTAATTCTCCACCTGTGTAACCTGAAGCTCCTTGTATTCCAACTTTAATTAAGTTTTTTGACATTTTGATAAATTTTAATTTGATTAGACAATATTTTTATAAATCCCTTCGCTTCTTTTGCATTCCATTTCTTGTTCAATTCTCCATAAGACCCAAATTCTGGATTCATTAAATCATTCTTTGACATTACTCCATTAAGTGTATACCTGTAAGGTTGTAGTGTTAAAAAAACATCACCTGAAACACTTTTTTGGCTACTTTCCAAAAACGATTCGATATCTCTCATTACAGGGTCTAAATAATTACCCTCATGAAGTTGCATTCCATAAAACTTCGATAGTTGGTCCTTTTGATATTGCTGCCATTTGGTTAATACATGTTTTTCTAATAAATGATGGGCCTTAAGAATAACAATTGGTCCACCAGCCTCAAAACCTACTCTTCCTTTAATCCCAATAATTGTATCTCCAACGTGTATATCTCTACCAATACAATATTTATTGCAGATCAAACTTAATTTTTTAATGCAATCTACAGAGCTGTATTTCTTACCATTTATTCCACATATTTGACCTTTGTTAAAGCTTATTGAAATATCTTTTTCTTCGTTTAACAACAGTTGTGATGGATATGCTTCATTTGGAAGTTTCTTATCTGATGTCAATGTTTCATCTCCACCAACGCTAGTGCCCCATAATCCTTTATTTATTGAATACTTAGCTTTACTCCATTTCAAATTAATGCCATTATTTCTTAAATATTTGATTTCATCTTCTCTCGACAATAAATTATCTCTTATGGGCGTTATTATTTTAATATCAGGCGCTAATATTTGAAAAATCATGTCAAATCTAACTTGGTCATTCCCCGCTCCAGTGCTTCCATGTGCAACATGAGTTGCTTTGTTAGAAATTGCATAATTAACTATTTCAATAGCCTGAATTACCCTTTCGGAGCTAACTGAAAGAGGATAAGTATTATTTTTTAAAACATTACCATAAATGAGATATCTAACTATTTTATCATAAAATAAATCAATTGCGTCAATTGACTTGTAGCAATGTGCTCCCATTTTCAAGGCTTTTTCTTTCATAAATGAAATTTCTTTTTCCGAAAAACCACCAGTATTTATTGAAACGGCATGGACCTCATTTCCCTCACTTGAAAGTTTTTTTAAACAATAAGAGGTGTCTAATCCTCCGCTATATGCTAAAACTATTTTTTTCATTTTATTTAATTTTTTGTTCATACAACATTCCTGTACACAAACACATTTCTCTTTTTGTTCTTGTCAAAACATCATAATTTTTGCATGTTTTACATCCAATCCAAAATTCATCATCATCCGTCAGTTCTGAAAAAGTTACAGGCTTATAACCTAACTCATAGTTTATTTTCATTACCGGTAGAGCTGTGGTTATTCCAAAAATTTTTGCTTTTGGATATTTTACTCTAGAATGATCAAAAGTTAACTTCTTTATTTTTTTTGCTAATCCAAATCCTCTAAATTCAGGTGAAACAATTAATCCTGAGTGTGCAACATACTTACCATGTCCCCATATTTCTATGTAACAAAATCCAGCAAAAGCACCATTTTTCACTGCAATAATAGCATTATTATTTTCAATCTTTTTTCTAATATATTCAGGTGATCTTAATGCAATGCCTGTTCCTCTCACATCAGCAGATGAACTGATTGTCTCAGAAATTATTTTACAATATTTTATATGCTTTTCTTCAGCAATTTGAATTTTCAAAACTTTAATATTAAATTAATTTTATGTAAATGCGATTAGATCGAAATTAGACTATGCTAATTTCTATATAGAAACAACCCACAATGGGCGAAAACAACGAGCAGAACGTGTTGAAGAATTAAAACTGTAACTTGTATTTGTAATAATCACATTACAAATATTAATTAAAAAAAATTTAAATAAAAATTATTTTGCATTTTTTTAGTAGTTTCAAGTAAAAGTCATAATTTCGAAATCTTGAAAACTTTTTAAAAATTAGGGCGCTTAGCTCAGTTGGTTCAGAGCACTTGGTTTACACCCAAGGGGTCGGGGGTTCGAATCCCTCAGCGCCCACAAAAATAATGACCTCG
>MDTC01118820.1_pt1 | contig 14039 bp, 10 predicted proteins | sample 811181 | NCBI WGS metagenome assembly MDTC01 (sample SAMN05326644, study PRJNA326480) | marine metagenome | isolation source: seawater | place: Pacific Ocean: North | collected 2011
TAAATACATCTTTACCATCACATAATGCATCTACATCAAATTCAAATGCATCTTCAATAAACTCATCAATTAAGATAGGATGACCTGCAGTCACATCTGCGGATCGAGATATATAATTTATTAATTGTTGATTTGTATATACAATTTCCATTGCTCTTCCACCCAGTACATAACTAGGTCGAGCAAGCACAGGAAAGCCTATTTCTTCTGCTACCGCCATAACCTCTTCCAATGTTTTGCCCGTACCATATTTGGGGCAAACTATATTTAATTTTTTTAATATTTCCCCAAATTTTTCACGATCTTCTGCAATATCTATATTTTTTGGAGAGGTACCAATGATTGGAGCACCTGCTTTAAAAAGATCTAAGGCAATTTTTAGTGGCGTCTGACCTCCAAATTGCACCAATACTCCATTTGGTTTTTCAAATTCAATAATATTTAAAACATCTTCAAATGTAACAGGCTCAAAATAAAGTCTATCTACTAAATCAAAATCAGTGCTAACTGTTTCAGGATTGCAATTAACCATTATAGTTTTAAAGCCTTGATCTTTCAGACCAAAAACTGCCTGAACACAACAATAATCAAATTCTATGCCTTGGCCTATTCGATTTGGGCCCCCACCTAATATTATAATTTTTTCCCCTTCTAATGGCTTTATTTCGTTCTGCTTATCGTATGTTGAATAACAATATGGGGTTTGAGCCTTAAACTCTGCTGCGCAAGTATCTACAATCTTATAGGATGGTATACAGCTTTCATTATTTCTAATTGCCCTTATTTCTAATTCACTCCTTCCTAATTTCCCGGCAATCTGCTTATCTGAAAAACCATTCTCTTTTAATATTGATATTGGAGTCATTTTTGATAAAGTTACCAACTGTTGTATCTGATCAAGAAACCAAGGATCAATTTTTGTTATTTTATAAATTTCTTCAATTGTTCTTCCTTCCAAAAAAGCCTGTCTGATTTTTAATAATCTAAAAGCAGTTCCATATCTAAGTGCTGACATGTCTAAAAATCTTGATCTTTGTATGTCCGGATCTCCTTCAGCTACCGGTTTTGGTTCCAACCCATCTAAACCAACTTCTAATGATCGAAATGCTTTTTGTAACGATTCCCGAAATGTTCTTCCAATAGACATGGCTTCACCAACGCTTTGCATTTGAACACTCAGGTGCCCACTTGCTGAAGGAAATTTTTCGAAATCAAACCTTGGCACTTTAATTACAATATAGTCAATGGTTGGCTCAAAAGCTGCTAAAGTTTTCCCTGTTATATCATTTTGCAATTCGTCTAATGTATATCCAACAGCTAATTTAGCAGCTACCTTTGCAATTGGGAATCCAGTCGCTTTACTCGCTAAAGCAGATGATCGACTAACTCTTGGATTCATTTCAATTATGATCATTCTTCCGGTTTCTGGGCTTACAGCAAACTGAACATTTGAACCTCCCGTTTCAACTCCAATTGTTCTAAGACAGAGCAATGCCCAATTTCTCATTTTTTGAAATTCTTTATCAGATAAAGTGATTGAAGGCGCTACTGTAATTGAGTCTCCTGTATGAATCCCCATTGGATCAATGTTCTCAATAGAACAAATAATAATCGCATTATCTGATTTATCTCTCACTACTTCAAGTTCAAATTCTTTCCAACCTAATAAAGATTCTTCAATTAAAACCTCACTAATTGGACTAGCTGATAATCCTTTTTCAACAAGCGATCTATATTCCTCAGAATTATAGGCAACTGAGCAACCTGTCCCCCCCAAAGTAAATGATGGCCTAATTATTAATGGAAATTGCATAACTTCTGATAATGATTTTGCTTCAGACCAGGAATAAGCAAAACCACCTTTTGCAGTGTCAATCCCTACAGAATCCATAGCCTCTTTAAACAACTCTCTATCTTCTGCTTTTTTTATTGCTTCTATCTGGGCACCTATTAGTTTCACATCATATTTTTTTAAAATCCCATTCTCTTCAAGTTCCATTGCAACATTTAATCCAGTTTGACCGCCAACTGTAGGGAGAATAGCGTTTGGCTTTTCCTTTTTTATTATTGCTTCTAAATATTGTGCGGTTATTGGCTCAATATATGTAGCATCTGCTAACTCTGGATCAGTCATTATTGTTGCAGGGTTAGAATTAACTAAAATAATTCGAAATCCTTCTTCTTTTAAAGCTCGTGTTGCCTGAGTACCGGAATAATCAAACTCACATGCCTGCCCGATAATAATTGGACCAGCACCTATTATTAATACTGATTCAATGTCTTTTTGTTTAGGCATTTTTCATTAAATCAATAAATTTTTCAAATAAATATCGGCTATCCTTTGGACCTGGACTAGACTCAGGGTGATATTGAACAGAGAATGCTGGTATATCAGTACATTTAATCCCTGCTAATGTATTGTCATTAAGGTTTATATGAGTTGAAATAACACTAGAAGGCAATGAGTTTAAATCAACTGCAAACCCATGATTCTGGCTCGTGATTTCGATATTACCAGTTTGTAAATTTTTAACAGGGTGATTAATGCCTCTGTGTCCAAACTTTAACTTGAATGTTTTAGCTCCTAAAGCAAGTGCTAAAATTTGATGACCAAGACAAATACCAAATAAAGGCTTAACACCTAACAGCCTTTTTACCAACGATATCCCATAGTCAACGGCGGCTGGATCTCCAGGCCCATTTGAAAGGAACACACCATCTGGATTATAATCAAATATTTTCTCTAGACTTGTATTTGCAGGGTAAACTTTTATTTTACACCCATGATCCTCTAAGATTCTCAATATATTAAATTTTATTCCAAAATCAATAGCAGCTACTTTATAGGTTCCTGAATTGTTTTTTTTATTCCATATATATGGCTTTTTAATTGTTATATCTTTTACTAAATCCAACCCTGTCATTGGAGGGTGAGAATAAAGTTTGTTTTTTAGCGAATCAAATTCTAAGTCTTTAGTTGAAATTATAGCATTCATGGCTCCGTTATTTCTTATATGAATAGTTAAAGCCCTTGTGTCAATATTTTTAATCCCAACAATTCTTTGTTTTCTCAAATATTCGCCTAGCGACCCATTAGATCTCCAATTAGATGGATTTATAGTTTCTTCTTTAATTACAAAACCCGCAACCTTAATTGAACTAGATTCGATATCATCCTCATTTATACCATAGTTCCCTATATGAGGTGTGGTCATATTTACAATTTGTTTAAAGTAAGAAGGGTCTGTTAAAATCTCTTGATACCCAGTCATTCCAGTATTAAAACACAATTCCCCGATTGTTTCCCCATCATGACCAAAAGACTCACCCTTAAAAGACTTCCCATCTTCTAATAATAAAATCGCTGGTAAATTTGTATCTAAACTATTTTGCTTACTCATCAAAAAAAAACCATTCAATAAATGAATGGTCTCTAATAATTATTTCAGTCCTTATTAATATATAAAATCAGAAATATTAATCTAATATAAAAACAAAAATTTGTTTTATTGAAGTAAAACAAGAACTTTACAATCCCTTAAAACACCAAATTTTTCTTCAGCATCTCTTATTTTAGTTGCATCTAAGTTTGTAACCATTAGATTAATATCATCTGCATTTGATTTAGCATCTATATATAAAGGGTTATCCCCTACACGACGGGCTACTGTTTTGTCATCCATAGAATGTGCATAACCAATTGGACCGCGATTTACAGATCTTGATCGAGTATAATGCCTCGGACCATAGACTAATGTATAATCCTCATTAAAAACTTTAGGTACCATTGCTGGGATATGATATATATCTCTAGCATCAATCACTATACCAGAAATACGTTCACTTTTAGGGACAGCCGAACGAGTCATCAGATATGATGGCTGCGTTAACATATCTTCTTTTAAATATCCTTTAGCATCAACAAGAATTTCTGCCAAACCTGACATTTTAACAGCAAGTGCAATAGATAGTTGATTATCTTCTTGATACTCTATCTCTCCTTGCTGAAATGCACTACTAATTAATGTTTCTATTCTATTTTCAATGAGACGATCGCTATCAATTAATTCTGATATAATCCGTCCATCAAAGTTAACTAATTTTATTAGATTAACTAAATTTTGACGAGCGTCTGATCGAGCCTCAGCTTTTGATAACCTCAAATTTGTACCAATTACATCTAAGCTGCCATCTCCTATTTCTCTCTGGTTAATATCCGCGGTTCCTCTGCAGACTATAACCCGGTTAGCATAATCTATAAAACCATTTTCAGATCTAATTACAGAAGATCGAGATCCGTCTGCAGAAAAAAGAAAAGTAGTTATAAAAAAAAGATAGGATACTAACTTTAATATTTTTTCTTTCCCAGCCATTCCCTAAAATACCAAAAAAAAATTATGCCAAGCAACTATCCTAGTTCAAAATTATTTTAATTGATTTTCCAAATATTGACTATCAATATAAAGAGTTGTTTTTATTTAATTATTTTCAAGTTTATTCAATATTTTAGCATTATTATGGATTATAAAAAGAAAAATAAAAACTTTTTTAAGATGAGTGCTATCTTATTTACAATAAAGTTATTTAGTACAGCAATCGGAGCTACAAAATATGACGATTCTCAAATTTTAAAGCTTTTAGATAATCACATTAAAACAAATAATAAAATAACAAAGCTTGGAGCGAATATATATACTGAAAAAACAAAAAGAATTTTTCAATTAGAGATTAGCTCAACAAAGGACGAAGCAAACAAAATTTTAATTCAAGCATTTTCGGTATTATTTAAATTAAGCGCTTATACAAAAAAACAAATCCATAAATGTAAATTAATCATTCATTTGGAAAATTATGATATACCTATTATCGCTACCTGTGATTATAAATGTAGTGAAAAATATTTCTTATCAGATAAATTAAAAGAATGGAGAGATAATTGTTTAATTATAAGAACAATTTAGATAATGTTTTTAAAAGACATTGAGGGAGAAAAGGTTTGATTAAAATATTTACATTAGTGTTTTTTTCGATTTCTATACTATTTAGTCAAATGGGTGGGTTACCATATCCATTCCAAAATTATATTTATTTGAAAAAACCTCGTTTAATACACTATCCTGAAAATCCAATTTTTCTTGGTCAAAAACATAATATTGATTTCATAACTAATATTCCAAAAGACTCTATTTTATCGGCTAGTTTCTTTTTCAGAACAGATTCATTAATTAATTTTCAAGAAATTTTGCTTGATAATAAAAAAGGATTATACCGCTTTACATATGACCCAATAATATTTCCGGCGAAATCAATTGAATACTATTTGGTTATTCAAAATATCACTGATTTATTGTACGCATCACCTTTAAACAGTAAAGGAAAACTCTCTCCCATGAGACGCTTGCTTTTAGATCCAAAAATTTATTATAAAAATAAAAATGAGTAGAACTGAAGAGAATATAAAAAAGCTAAGAAAAGTTATAGAAGAACATAATTATCAATATTATATATTAGACGCTCCTATCATTTCTGACCATGAATATGATACTCTTTTTAAAGAATTAATAGATTTAGAACTAAAATCACCTAATCTAATTATTTCTCAATCTCCAACACAACGCGTTGGAACAAAACCACTAGAATATTTTGATACTATAAAACATCGAACCCCAATGCTGTCTTTATCCAATGCCATGAACTCAGAAGATTTGATTGATTTTGATATTAGAATAAAAAAAATTTTGAAAACCAAAAATAATATAGACTATGTCGCTGAACCAAAGCTAGATGGGATTGGAGTTGAATTAATTTATGAAAATGGATCTTTTAGTGCAGGTTGTACAAGAGGTGATGGAATAATAGGTGAAAATATTACTCAAAACTTAAAAACAATATCTTCATTGCCTCTGAGATTGCGAGGATCATCTTTCCCGACCCTTCTCGAGGTTAGAGGGGAAGTTTTTATATCAAAAAAGAACTTTTTAGAACTAAATAAAAATCAAAATCAAAATGGATTACCTCAATTTGCAAACCCCAGAAATGCCGCTGCTGGAAGCTTACGGCAATTAGACCCTTTTATTACAGCTAATAGGCCACTATCGATTTTTTGTTATGATGCCGGCGCAATTGAAGGAAAAAATTTTAAAAATCATACGGAGTTTCTATCTACCATAAAAAAACTAGGCTTACCAGTAAATCCTTTTATTGAAGAGGCAACCGGGGCAAAAGAATTAATAAAATACCAAAATAAAATGGAATTAAAACGAGATAACCTCCCCTATGAAATAGATGGAACTGTATATAAGGTAAATGACTATAAAACCAGAAAAAATTTGGGTAATCGGAGTCGATCACCAAGATGGGCAATCGCAGGTAAATTTAAAGCTCAGCAGGCTGTAACTACTATTGAAAATATTAATATTCAAGTAGGTAGAACAGGAGCTTTAACTCCAGTAGCTAAATTAGAGCCTGTAGCTATAGGAGGCGTAACAGTTACTAATGCTAGTTTGCATAATCAAGATGAAATTAACCGGAAGGATATTAGAATAGGTGATACAGTAATTATTGAAAGAGCAGGCGATGTAATCCCAAAAATAATTCGTGTTAAACTAGAAAATCGTCTCCAAGGCAGTAGAAAGTTTATTATAGATTTACACTGCCCAGAATGTCATCATAAAACCAATAAAAACAAAAATGAAGTTGTTTCATATTGTCTGAACTATAACTGCCCTGCTCAAATAAAAGGTAGAATAGAGCATTTTGTTTCAAAAAATGCTCTAGGGATTGATGGCCTTGGGAAAAAAATCATAGATACTCTAGTAAATAAAAAAATTATAAATAAAATTGATGATATTTTTTCAATCCATGAAGATGTTTTATCTGAATTAGATGGTTTTGGAAACAAGTTAGCAACAAACATAGTAAAATCTATAGAAAATTCAAAAAAAACTACATTTGCTAAATTTATATATGCATTGGGAATTAGGAATGTAGGTGAACATACAGCTCAAATTTTAGAAAATAAATTTGATGGAGATATAACAAAATTCAAAAATTCAAAAATTGAAGAATTAGAATTGATTGATGAAATTGGACCTATAGTTTCTAAATCTATAAAACAATTTTGGGATGATGAAAATAATCAAATGATGGTTAATCATTGTTTTAATAAAGGGATATATTTTGAAAATAGACTTAAAACATTGAATCCTAAAATTACTGGAAAAATATTTGTTTTTACTGGAAAATTAAAAAAAATAAGCAGACCAAAAGCTCGTTCTATAATAAAAAGCCAGGGTGGTTTTGTCTCCAATTCAATAAGTAAAAAAACAAATTTTCTTATTGCCGGAAACAGAAGTGGAAGCAAAATAGCAAAAGCAAAGAATCTTAATATTCCTATAATAACTGAAATTGACTTTTTAAATAAAGTGAATGCATCTAATTAGAAGATGTCTTTAAAAATTCAAATAATCAGTAATTTTTAATTATGAATATGATGAAAATAGAAGTAATTGTTGGAGATATAATTCTTTTGGTTTTAAATAATCATGACCCCCTGCAAAAAGTTGGCATTGATCAAGATAAAATATTTGTAAAAATAAAAGGTTATGACGAAAATGGGATATGGATACATCATCCAAGTTTCAAGATCCCAGATATTGATGATAAAAATGGAAAAAAGACAAAAAAGGTAGAGGCATCTATATTGATTCCTTGGGCTTTTATTATTTCAATTGTCCATTTTCCCGGGGTCGATGGCTTTGACCTACCTAGCCCATTCGAAAAGCATATCGGATTTAATTAATCAAAATGCCACAGCCCGCTATTGAGATAAAGGCTCTTTCAAAATCTTATGGTGATGTAAAAGCACTAAATAAAATTGATATTAAAATTAATGAAGGTGATTTTTATGGAATCCTAGGGCCTAATGGGGCTGGTAAAACTACTATTATTAATATAATTACTGGACTTGTATTTCGCGATAATGGTTCAACCTTGGTCTTTGGTAAGGATACAGTAACAGATTTTAGATTTACACGTTCACGAATTGGACTCGCAGCACAGGAGGTTTCAGTAGATTGGTTTTTTCCTATAGAAAAACTTCTTTTTTTCCAAGCTGGGTACTATGGAATTAGGCCAAAAGAAGCAAAACCAACCATTGAAGAATTATTAAAAAGACTAGGTCTTTATGAAAAACGGGACTCTAGATTAAGACAATTATCCGGGGGCATGAAAAGACGTTTTCAATTAGCAAAAGCCCTAGTACATAACCCAGATATAATTATTTTAGATGAGCCAACTGCTGGTGTTGATGTGGAACTGCGGAAAGATCTCTGGAAGTATTTAAGAGATTTACACAATAGTGGTAAAACTATACTGCTTACGACTCACTACATAGAAGAAGCTGAACTTTTATGCGAAAAAGTTTCTATAATAGATAATGGCATAGTATTGAAAGAAGGTTCACCAAAAAAACTTATTGAAACATTCGGGAAAACAGGTATTATAATTGAATTAGAATCAATACCAAAAAAACTTGTTAAATCAATTGATGACTTAAATGCTAAAATCGATGAAAATAAATTAATTTTTGAGGTAAAAAACCCTGGCTCCTCTTTACCTAAAATTATACAAAAACTAACTGATGCAAACGCTAAAATAAAATCAATTAAACCAAACTCTTCGTCTCTCGAAGAAGTTTTTTTGAATTTTACTGGAAAAAAAATAAATGATTAATTGGGTTGGTCTATGGACACTTACTTCACGTGAAGTAGGTCGGTTTTTTTCAGTATATCGGCAAACAATTTTACCGGGGTTAATCTCATCAATTCTTTATATCTTGATTTTCGGATTTACCTTAGAACAAAGAATCTCTGAAATACAAGGCGTATCATACACTTGGTTTATTTTACCTGGCTTAATTATTATGAATACCTTAACCAACGCGACCTCAAACACAGCGTCATCAATATTACAAATGAAATTATTACAACAACTTCCTGATTTACTTATTGCTCCGCTTTCAGGGTTCGAGATTGCTCTAGCTTATATTGTTGGAGGAACAATTCGGGGACTTGTTAATGGAGTTTTAGTTCTTTTGATTGGTATAATAATGATTGACCTGCCAGTTATTGATCCAATTAAAACTGTATTTTATATTTTTCTAGTTTCATGGGCATTCTCAAGTATGGGACTAATTTTAGGCCAATTATCTGAGAGTTGGGACCAGCTAGCAACAATGCAAAATTTTATTTTAACCCCTCTTAGTTTTTTGGGGGGCATTTTTTACTCAATAAACATGCTGCCTAATTGGGCCCAAAAACTTAGTTATTTTAATCCTATCTATTATATGATCAATGGAATAAGGTATACTATTTTAGGTATAAACACTTCGAATATATCAATAAGCTTTATTATGGCATTTGTTTTAACAATTGCATTCTCTATAGCAGCAATTTTCCTAATGCAGAGTGGGAAAAAAATAAAACAATGAAATCCTTAAAAATATTTTTTTTCCTTTTTGGATTAGCATATACTCATAACATAAAAAATGACACTCTAAATTGGAATTTTTATTCAAGAGTTGGTGCAGTTAATACAATAAACAATTATGGTCTTGCAAGCTATCTGAGATTAAAAAGAACAACTAATCACAATTTTAGAGATGTGCGTTTTTATACAAATATTTTTGGATCAAATCAGGATATTAGATTAAGACATAAATCAAGTAAAATATCATTTAATCTACCTTGGTTTTATCACTTTAATACAGTTGCATACCAAAAGAATTCTCTTATAGACATTAATCTACGATACCATTACAACCAGGGTTTCGGATATTTGCTAAAAAGAAATAATAAAAACATAACACTTGAAATTGGAATAGCATATGATGTCTCTGATTATCTTGAAAACACATTAAAAACTTCATACGCAAAATCAGCTTTTACGTATGATCAGAATTTCAAAAATGTAAGTACAAAATTAGAAATTGAAAGATTTTCCCAGATAAGTGATGAAATAGATAATACAAACTTATCAAGATATCAATTAATGTTAGAGCTTAATTGGAACTTTTATAAAAGGATAAGTATAATCAGCGGGATATACCAAGAAGCCTCAACAAGTAACTTATATACTCAAAATAATAGATTAATTAGCTACTTAACGCTAGCATTTAAGAGCCCATTGAAATGGATGTTATAAAAAAAACTATCACTACATTATTTGTAGTATTATTTCCCTTTTCTCACGCTCAGAATCTTGATGAGAATCTAACATTAGAAAAAAAACCAATTATTATTTTACCATCCAAAGATGCAAACATTCCTGAATCTATTGGTAATAAAATCACTTCTATACTTTCCCAAAAAGCAACAGATCTTGGGCGATTTGAAGTAATTGATAGAAGATTAATTGATTCTATTCTTGAAGAGCAGCGATTACAAAATTCTGGGATATTTGATGAAGATCAGATTGTTCAAATTGGAGAACTTGCTTTAGCAAAAGAAGCTTTTATAGTGAATATATTTGAATATGCCCAAAAAGGCGTTCCCAAAAGAAAAAAAGAAAATAAAGAAGAAGATAAAGAAGAAACACTTTCAACTTGGGTTGTGAAAACCATGGTTACCGCTACTGCAAAAGCAATTACAGAAGAATCAAAAAAACGAGAACAAAACCTAGAACTAGAAAACAACATAAACACCATTATTAATGGTGAAATCAGAATGCTAAATATTGCCTCCGGTATTTCCAAAAATACTTTCCATTTTGGTAGCCAATTTACCGGAGGGAATCGAAACCACTCTCTAAATAGAGCTCTTTTTTATGCCTCCCTTCAAATAGGGAAAAAGCTTAGGAGTTTTTATTCTTTAACTAGCGAAGTGATCAATGTCAATGGTTATGAAATTGATCTCCTTACAGGAAAAGATTTGGGTATAAAAAAAGGAGCCTTATTTGAAATTGCTTCCATCGACAAAGAAAAAACATATAAAAATAGACTTGTGAAAATACCTGGGAAAACACGTGCTCTTGCTCGAGTTTCGGATGTGGGCCCAAATGCTAGTAGAGCAAAAATAATCAGAAAATGGAGAAAAGTTATTCCTGGATTAAAAGCATATGAAATAATGCGATTGCCTCGTTTGACACAAACCGATTTCTCTTATGCTAATATCCCTTGGTATGAGATTGGATATCGATATTGGTTTTTACCATTTAATAAACTCTCGATTAGTCTCAATTCTCAATTAGGAACCATTGAAGATTCAAAAAAAATAAACAATATTTACTTTGGAACTGGAAGCAGCTTGAATTTTAATCTTGCATATTTTTTTGGAATAACGCCTTCTTTAGGAATAAATATCCCGATTAACTTTTTTATAAGACGAGATGATAATCAAAACAGCGTTACATCTTACCTTATTTCGCCTAGTTTAAATTTTAATTTTTCTGTGCAAATAGGCCAATTTTGGGATGTCATTTTTTCTACAGATTATGTTTTGAATAAAGTCCAATCAAAATGGACATATCATGCTAAAAATGAAAATGGAGAACCATACAGACAGTCTGGCTTTTGGAATAATGGAGAACCCTCTTTCCCAATAAATAACCAGTGTTTTTTTAAAATATCTTTAAGAAAAATTAAATATTAGAACGGATTAATTAAGACTAGACGGAAATATGGTTCTGGAAAATTAAAACCTTGGTCATTTGATATAATAAACTCTTTAAAACTACTTCTCCACTCTTTTGGACTTTGGGCCAAACCATAGCTAAGTGTTAAAATAGGAATATCTCTAAATAAAATTGAAAAGCGTGTTTCTATTCCTGCCGTGATTATTAACTGATCTAACTCTTGATTATTATTCCAGGCATTACCAAAATCAGAAATAATTGCAACTGTAGGCTGTCCTAATTTTAATATCCTAAATAATTCTAAAATATTTAAGGGTAAAATTGGCAACCGTATTTCTGTTGTCCCCATAAAGGCATTATTTCCTAACCGCAGATTACTCGACCCGCGAAGACTCATATATTCTCTTCCTGGTACATATTGTCCAGCAAAATAATAGTTAGGAATATCCACCAAGCCAAGCTGTTCCTGAGGAGGATAGGATCCACTAACTTTTTCATATCTAAGTCGAAAATAAAAAGCTAAAAAATTAATTTTTTTATTATAATATGAATCTGTTTCAAACTTAGAATAGGTCTGTTCTCCCCAAATAGACTCATCAACAAGTTTAGTCGAAACCTTTAATCCTCTTCCTTGGTATGGTACATATGCATTAATCTTATCCGGTCTTTTTTTTACAAACCTATACGATAAGTACAATACCCCCTCTTTACCTCCAATTGGATTTTCGAAAATATCTTTCTTATAGCCCCTTGCTAAAAATACTTTTCTATCCCAAAATTGTACAGCCGTAGTAAACAGATGGTTGGAGGAAATCACCCGGCCAAAATTATATGGGAATTCGAACCAAAAGGATGCTCCATCAAAGACCTCAACCAAAGAGGCTTGATCTCTATTATAGATTTGAAATTGCAAATTAATATCTCTAAAATAATTAAATCCCCAAAACCCCCCAAATGGCAAGCCTGTGCTATTTTGATATTGAAATAAAATAGCGTTTGTAGAATCATAATCGGTCAAATAAACAAAATTTAAAAGATGCCGACCTAAAACATCAGAATAAGCACCTTCATAGATTAAGCTTTCAGTATCAGGTATTAATAAAGTCCCTATATGAGTTAAATGTTTATAAAATTTATAGTCTGATTCCATTACAGCGTTTATAGTTTTATTTGCATCAATATTTTTTATAGAAAAATCAGGTGATTTTCTAATCCATGATGAATATGCTGGGTTCATTTTAATTTCTTTTATTTCAGTTCTGCGATTAGGATTAATATCCAATATTGTAGACAAGCCATCAATCTCTAATGGAAACGCAGTTATAGTAGATTTGTTTTTATTCCATTTGTGTCCAATAATAATATCACCAACATCTGTATTTTGTATTATTTGTTTAGTATATGTATTAAATGTAAATAGGTTTGGGGTGTTATTGTAAAAACCGGTAAAACTCAGAGCTTGATTATTGGGATGCCAAATGGGGTAATAATCTGCTTCAGGTGTTTTTGTAATTTGCTCTACATTTCCAGATTTTAGATCAAGAATATGGATATCCAAATAGCCATCAGGATCTGATTGGGAGTACGCTATAAAATTTTTGTCGTAACTCCATTTTGGATTTAAAACTTGAGTGTCACCTTGATTTTTTGAGATAGGTTTAATATTTCTACTCTCTAAATCCATTACATATAATTGGGTTGTTGAATTTTGGTGCGCTATAAAAACAATATCTTTATCATCAGGTGAAAAACTTGGATGATTTGCCCTCATATCTGTGGTAAGCCGTTCTTTCTTTTTAGACTTAATCTCTATTTTCCAAATATCAAAAACAATAGATTGGTTTTTATTTCTATTATATTTAGTATATAAAATAGATTCGCCATCGGAGGAGACGTCTAGACTTACAGATATCTGACCAAAAACACCATAATCTAATTCACTGATTTTCCATTTTTTGGTAATAAGTTTTTTCTCTTTTTTTTGATTTTCTCGATCTTTTTTTTCAGCGATGGTATCTCTAGTGGCAATAACTAAAGAATAATCCCTTTGGTTTTGATTTAAGCGACCAATAAGTGCTAACCTCATTGAATCTGGAAAATAGTCAAACGCTAAAACATTATACAGTGGGAGCTGTTGGAATTGACCAATATCCTGGGTTCTTTCTTTTTGGGATCTTATACCATAATAATATGTGCTTATATGGCGCCTCCATTGCTCATTAAATTGTTTTAATGTTAATCCAGTATACTTATTAAAAGCGGAAGAAAAATTAAATAATTTTATTTTATTTCTATGATTGAATATTTTAGTGATTGTTGAATCTCCAAATCTATCCGCTAAATAAAGACTTTTTGAAAAACCATCATTATGAGGGTCTCTGATTTTATCTAATTTGTTTTGTAGGATA
>MDTC01256141.1_pt1 | contig 14039 bp, 8 predicted proteins | sample 811181 | NCBI WGS metagenome assembly MDTC01 (sample SAMN05326644, study PRJNA326480) | marine metagenome | isolation source: seawater | place: Pacific Ocean: North | collected 2011
AGAAGGAAATGCTTGAATCATTAATTTATGGAAATTCTTCTGAAGAAGAATGATCACCTAATTGCTTTATCAATTAATTTACAATTGCATTTAATGCAAATGTATTTACCAGAAGATTTCCTTTGCCTTAATACTTCAATCTTGCATTTAGGGCATATCCATTTCCAAGTTGAATTTTTTAGTTTTAGTTTTTTCATAAATTTATTTCCCAATACTTTTTTTTGTTTTATTGTTGGCCACAATGATTCTAATTTGTAAAATATTTTATTATGGCCTAAATAGCCTAAGCAATGTATGAATTCATGAAATATTATAATTTCTCTGTAGATTTCCCATTCAGGTTCAAGTAATAATGGGTGTATGTCAACAACTCTTACACAAGAGGGATTTGGTTTTTTTGAATCCCATTTACTAGTTGGAAAATACCTAGTTACTCCATGCCTATATACGGAACTTTTCCTTAGTAATCCCATTTTTATATGTTTCAACTCACTAATTTCTTTTGTAATATCAAAACCTAATTTGACCATTGTATCAAGTACAGAATTCACTGATTTTTTTAAAACCAGACTTTCTTCTTGATTCACAAAGTACACCTTGATCTTCTTAATGCCATCTATGGAATGCAGGATGTCCTTCTTTTACTGATACGAATAAACCCTCTCCTTTAGCACATAATTTCCCATTTGCATATAATTCCATGGAGATTTTCGCTCTATCTTCATGTAAATCCTCAACCTTAGAGGTAATAGTTAGAATTTCACCAGAAGGAGTAGGACGAATTAATTTTACAGAATAATTAGCAGTTACTGTACATGATGGATTTTCATCACCATTTTGATCCATTATTGCCATGGCTGCAGTCCAATTACCATGACAATCAAGAAGTGTACCAATTATACCTCCATTAATAATTCCTGGAAATGCTTGATGTTCTGAACTTGTTTCAAATTCAGTACGTAAACCACCTTCAAATCTAAAAGAATCTATTTTCAATCCTTTTTCATTTGAGGGACCACATCCAAAACAAATTGAATTTGGAGCGAACTGCCTTTGAACACCAATTAATTCTGACATATACAAGCGATGTTTTGAGAGGTTTATGAATCAATAGTATGGATTATTAGGTGCAAAGTTAAGAAATAGATTAATCAGTCTCCTTCAACAGTGTATCAAATGGCGAGGACATGTCTAAAAAGAAGGGCAAATCTCGAAAAAGTGGAGATAATCAAAAAAAGATAAGAGTATCTCATGAAATGTCTGCTGAAAGAAAAAAAGCAGTCAAAGAGGCAATGAAGTCAGAAAAATTACCTAAACCAGAGTGGGATAGGATTAATGAAGCATCTGATTATAAATTTAACAGGAAAAGAGTGAAACCAGGAGAAATTAGGACAATTAAACTAAATTTATTAAAGGTATCATTAGGAGATTCTTGGCCAACATCAGTTTGTATCTTGCATGGTAAGCGCCCTGGTCCTGTAGTTACAATTACAGGAGCTATTCATGGTGATGAATTAACAGGTCCTAGTGCGTGTTCTCATCTCTTGTCAGAGACATTAACTTGTGAAGGAGGGCCATTGGACCCCAATAAGATTGCTGGAACAATTAGAATTATTCCTGTAATCAACACTCCTGGATTTAAATCAAATTCTAGATATTTTCCAGATGGTAGAGATTTAAATCGTGAGTTCCCAGGTCGTAGGTCTGGAAATACTACACAAAGAGTTGCTTACAGAATTTACCATTCTTTAATTAAAGATTCAGATTATGTGATTGATTTGCATTCAGCAGCAAAAGGTAGATCAAACATGCCTCAAATCAGAGCAGATTTAACACACTCATCATCTCAAAGACTTGCAAAATCATTTGGATTAGAAGTTATTTTAGATAGTAAACCACCGAAAGGGTCTCTACGTAGAACGATAAATAATTTGGATATTGGTGCAATAACTTACGAAGGAGGTGGAGCAAGTACTCTTGATCATGATGCTGTACAAGTTGCAGTTAATGGAGTATTAAATTCATTAAAAACATTGCATGTGATACCTGGATCACCAAATCGTCCAAGGTTCCGTCTATTAGCATCAGGTTCTACTTGGTTAAGGGCACATGGAGGAGGATTACTAGATATGTTGATTGGTCCAGGGTCTTTTGTAGAAGAAGGAGATATTGTTGCTACAATTAGTGATCCTCAAAGCCCAGGTGAGTCCATTGACTTAGAATCACCAATTACTGGTTTGTTCATTTGTGCAGCAACTCATCCATTTGTGACAGCAGGGACTCCTGTGGGTCATATATTACCTATAACAAAATCAAAGGAATTAATTATGAATCAATGTGATGAAAATTCAAGATTGATTGTAAATAGTTCCTTAGGAACCCCTGTTTGGCGTGAAGAATCAGATGTAGATGAGATTTCTATTGATGGAGAATGGTCTGGAGGAAATGTTGATTCAGAATGGCAAAAAAGTTGGGCAACATCAAATACAGATAACACACAAGAAAATCTTATTGCAGCAGAAGAAGAAGAAGATTAGTTTATGTCGAAATAAAAGAGTTTACGACACTAGTTACTTCATCATCTGACATAAGTCTCCTTTTTGATTTTGCCACTTCAAATAGGTGCGCAACTAATTCGTCAGTTGGTTTGAAATTATTTTTTTCAAGCCACCAAATAATGTTTGATCTTCCACTCATATGACCTATTCTAATTATTTGTTGTAATCCAAAGTCTTGTGCTGGCACTCCCGAATATACTCTATCTGCTAACCAATTATCTCCCTTTTTCATTGCTTTAATTACCGCAGATGCATGAACACCAGTACCTGTTTCAAATGCATCTTCACCAAATACAGGATAATTTCTTGGTAATGCAACTTCAACATATTCGTGAGCTTTATTCATATATTCATTTAGAAGAGTTAAATCATTATCAATAATACCCATTAAACTTAGATTAACTAGAGTTTGATCAAGTGGCGCATTTCCTGCCCTTTCACCGACACCTAAAGCGGTACCATGGATTACATCTGCTCCAGCCTCAACAGCAGCCAAATTATTTGCAACTCCTAATCCTCTATCTTGATGCCCGTGCCAATTAATTTCAATGTCTCTTCTTTTGAATCCAGCATCAGGAATAACTTCATTTTGAATAAATGACAATAATTGTTTGGTTCCATTAGGTGTTACATGTCCACATGTATCACACACACAAAGTCTATCTGCACCTAATTCCAGTGCTCTAGTGTAAATTTGTTTTACGTCTTCAGGCCTACTTCTTGTGGTGTCTTCTGTAACGAACATTACTGGTATGTCATTATCTCTTGCAAAACCTACTGCTTTTTCCATTGTTGAAATTAATTTTTCCATAGTCCAGTTTTCTGCATATTGTCTGATAGGGCTTGTGCCAAGGAAAGCACTTGCTTGAATTTGAATTTCATATTTTGCTTGCAAATCAACTAATGGCTCAATATCTGAAACCACAGTTCTTACAGCAGCTCCAGGTTTTATTTTGTAATTATTTTCTACAATGTGATTAAGCATTGCATCGATATGTTCTATGTGAAATGGACCAGCACCAGGTAAACCGAGGTCAACTTTTTGAATTCCTAATTTTTCCATGTAAGTTAATAATTCTATTTTTTGTTCAATCGTAGGGTTTCTTGCTGATGGAGATTGGAGGCCATCTCTTAATGTTTCATCATCGAACCATACCTTGTGAGGGTGTTTGGATTCATCACGATTCAATTCCCAATTGATTACATTCCAATCGTAAATTAAATTATTTTCATTCATCAGAAACTCCTCAGGACATTAACGCAGAGCAAGTTCTACTGTTTGAACTTCACTATTCTTCTTCATCAATTGATTTTGTGGAATTAGATAATTCTTCATCAATTAATTCTGCTGGGATTCTTGCAGCAAAAATGATTTCATCTAAAAATTCTGTTTTACTTTTATTTCTTAATTCCATAATTTTGTTTCCTTTAGTGGATCGATTTTTTGTAAATTTAGTATCTTCTGCTTTAACTCTAATCATCATACCTTTGGCAGTCAATAAAAACAAGTTATCTTTAATGTCTGGTATTTGTCTAACTGCAACAATTTCATCATTATTATCTTCGTCTAGTTTCATTGTGGTAATCCCTTTAGCACCATTTTTAGTCCTTCTATATCCATCATTGATGAATTTTAGAGAACCATCATCATTTAACCTTTGAACCTTATTTGCATCTAAATCTGGAATTTTTTCTGCTGTACCAACTCTAGTTCTTTTTGCTTGACCATTTTTGGTGATTGTAATGATTTGCGTTTCATAATTTGAAGTAACAATCATTCCAACTACGTGGCCTCCATCTCCTCGATCTCCTGTCCTAATCCCCCATACTCCTGATGTATTACGGCTTGTAGAGGATATTTGATTACACGAAAACCTAGAGGCGAAACCTTTGTTGGAAATTAGTACAATGTCAGACTCATTTGTACCAGACCTTACACCTACGAGCTCATCATTTTCAATTTTAAATTTGATTGCATATTTCCCATTTCTGTTTATTTTGACATATTCTCTTAGATCTGTTTTCTTAATAAGTCCACATTTAGTTGAAAATAGTAAGTAATGTCCAGAAGCAGGTTTCTTTTCTCCTTCTTCAACCTCTACATTTAGTGATTTTTCTATTACTTCATCAATTAATTCTTTTGAAATAGGTAAGATGCTTACTACATTTTCATCATCTCTTATTCCCTCTAATAAATTCCTAATGTGGCTTCCTTTTGCTTGCCTACTTGCAGAGGGTGTTTCCCATGCTTTAAGTCCATAAACACGACCTTTGTCTGTAAAAATCAACAATCGATCCTTACTGAAACAGGTGATTATTGCTTGAGGCCTATCTTCGTCTTTGGTAGTAACTCCTTTCAACCCCTTACCACCAGTTCCTTGAGTTCTAAATGTTTCAGTTGGCAGATGTCTTATGTAATTATTTTCTGAAAGTGTGATTACGATAGCCCTTTCTTCGACAAGGTCTTCTCTATCCATCGATAATGGCATAGGATCAATGTTTGAACGTCTTTCATCACCATGTTTTTCTAACATTTCATTTAATTCATCTAGTAGGATATTTAATCTTCTCAATCTTGAAGAAATAATGTCTTTTAAATCCGCTATGGTGACTTGTAACTCTTCAAACTCATTTTGGACTTTATTGACATCTAATTTACTTAATTGATATAATCTTCTTTCGGCAATAGCTTTTGCTTGAGGTTCTGTGAAATCAAAAGGAGAAATACCTTTGATAATGCTTTCATTTCCCTTGAGTACAGATTCAAATTGTTCTCTACTTTCGCTTGCCTTCCCAACAGCAATTACATCATCAATTCTATCTTGTGCTTTAACTAAACCTTCTAAAATATGTGCTCTTGCTTCTGCTTTATCTAATTCAAATGTTGCACGTCTTTCTATTACTGATTCTCTATGTTCTACGTAAGTATGTAGCATTTTAGGCAAGGTTAGTAGTACGGGCCTTCCATCTAAAATACCCATCATATTTGCAGAATATGATTCTTGTAAACGACTCTTTTTGAATAATTGATTTAATACTGCATGAGGATCTGCATTGTTTTTTACTTCAATTACTACTCTGATACCTTCTTTAGATGATTCATCACGAATATCTCTTATGCCAATAACTGTTCCTTTACTCACTAGGTCAGCAATATGCACTAGCATATCAGCCTTCTTAACTTGGTATGGGATTTCATGAATAATGATTCTTTTACCTTTCTTGTCATCAAAAACATCGCATTTAGAACGAACATGGAATCTACCTTTTCCCGTAGAATACATGTCGAAAATTCCATCTATTCCATGAATAGATGCTCCTGTGGGGAAATCAGGCCCTGATATATATTCCATGTAATTTTCAATTGAGATGTTTGGCATATCTAAATTCTCAATGCCTTGCTCAATGATTTGATTGACGTGTAAGGTAACTGCGCCTGCAACTTCTGTTAAATTGTGAGGAGGTATTCTTGTGGCCATTCCTACTGCTATTCCATCGCTACCATTCAGTAATAGATTTGGTAATCTAGCAGGCAATACTGTTGGCTCATTTTCAGAATCATCGAAATTAGGTTGAAAATCAACAGTTTTCTTTTCTATGTCTCCAAGCATATGTTTTGCAATTCGATCTAATCTACTTTCTGTATAACGCATTGCAGCAGGAGGATCACCATCAATAGATCCAAAATTTCCTTGACCATCTACAAGAGGATATCTTAATGAGAAATCTTGTGCCATTCTAACCATGGTATCATAGATTGATTGATCTCCATGAGGGTGGTATTTACCCATTACTTCACCTACAGATCTTGCAGATTTGCTAAATTTCTTATCAGAGGTATGTCCTCCTTCGTACATTCCATACAATACTCTTCGATGTACTGGTTTTAGTCCATCTCTTGCATCAGGTAATGCCCTTCCAATGATTACGGACATTGCATAATTAATGTATGATGTCTTCATCTCTTTATTTAGAGGGTGGTTGAGTATATTTTCATTTGATATTGGTGTTTCTTCATCAGATGTCAAGGTTAGTCACCTCCTTTGCATGTGTTTCAATAAATTTTCTCCTATCTGGGACATCTTCACCCATTAAAATTTCAAACATCCTATCGGAATCTTCCGCATCTTGTACAGTAACTTTGAGCATAGTTCTCGTTTCAGGGTTCATGGTAGTATTCCAAAGTTGATCCGGATTCATTTCACCAAGACCCTTGTATCTTTGAACGCCAATTTTTGTATTTGGTGAATCTCCTCTAAGATTCTCTACAATCATATCTCTTTCCTCGTCAGAATATGCATATTTGCTAACTCTTCCTTTTGATAATTGATATAATGGTGGTTGGGCAATATATACATGGCCTTCGGTAATTGCAGGACGCATAAATCTCCAAAGGAATGTTAACATAAGTGTGCGTATATGTGCTCCATCAATATCTGCATCAGTCATGATGATGATTTTTGAATATCTAAGTTTACTTGTTTTAAACGTCCCTTCGTCTTCTACTTCATCTCCAGTGGGGTTTCCAACACCTGCACCAAGAGCTCTAATCATAGTTTGAATTTCATTATTTTGAAATACTTTTACTAAATTTCTTCTTTGTCTTTCAACATTTAATATTTTTCCACGTAAGGGTAAGATGGCTTGAATTCTTCTATCTCTTCCAGTTTTTGCAGAACCTCCTGCAGAATCACCTTCTACCAAATATATTTCACATTCAGAAGGATCTCTTGATTGGCAATCTGCCAATTTCCCTGGTAATCCTCCACCTTCTAAAACTCCTTTACGTCGAGTCAAATCTCTGGCCTTTCTGGCTGCTTCTCTTGCTTTAGATGCTAACAGTGCTTTGTCTACAACTAATTTGCCTACAGAAGGGTTTTCTTCAAAGAACTCTCCTAATTTTTCGTAAACAACAGTTTCGACAATGCTTGTAACTTCACTACTTACGAGTTTATCCTTAGTTTGAGAAGAGAATGAGGGATCAGGATGTTTAACGCTAACTATTGCTGATAAGCCTTCACGAACATCATCTCCAGATAATGAATTGCCCTTTAGCAATTTTCTTCTTTTTGCATAGTTGTTTACAGACTTTGTTAATGCACCTCTTAACCCAGACATATGAGTCCCACCGTCTTTATTTCGAATTATGTTTGTATAACAAAGAATTGTTTCACTAAATGCATCAGACCATTGTAGAGCTAAATCAATAGTAACAGGCCCTTTCTCAGTTTCCCGTTCTCCACTGATTTGAATTACTTCTTGATGCATCACTTCTCTGTTTGAATTAAGTTGCCTAACAAATTCACTTAATCCTCCTTCATAGTGGTGTGTACTTACATTTTCTTCATCTTCTCTTTTGTCAGTAATTATGATTTTTAATCCTGCATTAAGGAATGACGTTTCTTTTAATCTTGTATCTACTTGTTCAAATTCAAATTCAGTTATGTGTGTGAATATGCCTAAATCTGGTTTAAATTGAATTAATGTTCCAGTGTCATCACATTTTCCAATTTCCTTTAATGATTCTACAGGCACTCCTGCCTCGTATCTTTGAAAATAAATTATACCCTCTCTATGGATTGTCATTTCCATCCATTCAGATACTGCATTTACGGCAGAAACACCAACACCATGTAAACCTCCAGAAACTTTGTATGAGCTATTGTCAAATTTACCACCAGCATGTAGTTTTGTCATAATAACTTCTGCAGCAGAGATACCATATTCTTCATGAATCCCTACTGGTATGCCTCTACCAAAATCACGTACAGAGAGTGATCCATCAGGATGTAGATTTACTTCAATTGATGCAGTATGTCCAGCAAGGTGTTCATCTACGGAATTATCAACAACTTCCCATATGCAATGGTGTAATGCAGTACCATCGTGAGGATCTCCTAAGTACATACCAGGTCTTTTTCTAACCGCCTCAAGTCCTTCTAAAACTTGGATACTTTCTGCATCATATTCATCTGTCATATAATCACCATTTATTAAATTCTAATTGTAGAAAATTTCGCTACCCCATCACTCGAACCTTACGGAATCCTTCGAACATTAGTAGAGTAATAAGCGAGGTTTGTAAACTAATCGCTTTTGTGTTCTCCAAGGTAGTATATGTGTAGGGTAAAAAAATTCGACACCATTAAAATAAACATCTGATTGGCCATGACGTGAACCGTCCGTTAGTCTGTGTTTCCATTGAAGGATATTCTGTCAAAGAGTGCATAAAGGCAGCAGGTCTTGCGACGTTATCTGGAGCAGATATCATTGAAGTTCGCTTTGATTTCCTATATCTCAATAAAGTGTATCAAAAGCTTCCAGAAGATTCAGAAGAGACTAATGCTTCAAGATATGAATTAATTCCTAGAGAGGTTTCAGAAGTAGATGTCTCAAACACAATTAGTAGGCTTAAAGAAGCAATAGAGAAACCAGTGATATTCACATGTAGAAGTACTGCAGAAGGTGGAAAGTTTCCAGGTACAGAAGAAGAACGTTTGAAAATATTGACTAAGGCGATAGAAAGTAATGTTAGTTGGATTGATTTAGAGATAAATATAGAATCAAAAGAACGTAAAAAATTAATGAAACTTGCAGGTAAGTCAAATACAAAAATAGTATCTTCATATCACGATATTGATAAAACACCCGATGCTGACAAAATAGTTTCATTAATAGAAGACAATGGAGAAACTGGAGATTTAATCAAATTATGTTTCAAGACTAACGATCACCACGATGGCATAGAAATAGTAAATGCTTGTTGGACTTTAAGGGATAGTAAACAACAGATGAGTTTGATGGGTTTAGGTCCAAGTGGAGATTGGACTAGACTGCATGCACCACTTTTGAATCAAGCAATGGTTTATGCAACACTTGAATCAGATTTTCATTTAGGTAAAAAAGGGTTAATTAACGTAAGAGACCTTACAGATGCATGGGATATGTTGGAATATTAATTATTCTAAATCTTCTTTCATAGTTCCAAAAGCTTTTGAATCAGTTCCAGAAACTTTTGGTATTAATTGAGAATTACCACTATTGATGCCTGCTTTTTGATATCGAACATGGAGAACAGCAGGAATTGCAGCAATTGTAAGAAATAACCCGCAACAAGTTAAACTAACAGTCCAATTAGGTAATGCAAACCTTTCTTCTATCATGACTTGTATGTCTACTTGAACATCATGTCCTGTGGGTTTAGAATCATCGTAAATATTGTCCCATCCATCAATGATTAAGTAAAACTCTTCCCATGAAGGACCACTTTCTTGAAACATAGTATTTGTTACAAGAGGTTGATCTAATGCTACAGAAAATTCAAAATTAGAATTTTTTGTATATTCATGAACATCTCTAAACGGTTTCCAATAAAAACTACTCATATATGATTGCCATTCAATGGGAACATCGTTTTTCCAATTTCTCCATTCTGCATTTCTTGCATTGTAATCATCTTGGTAAATATTCCAATCATATTCAGTGAGAAGATACACATCTACCTCTGAACTTCCAATAATTGAACCATTATTTAGGTGCTGAGTAGTTATACAAAATGTATATTTTTGTCCAGTAGTCAAATTTAACCTTAGCCCACTTATTGAATCATTTTGCATTACTTGACTTGTGCTGAAATCATCATCTTGAGTAAGAGTTCCAAGTGCAGATTGTTCTTGATAAATCATTGGTTCATCCATTTCTCTTTTTCCACCAGAGCCACTTTCTTCGACCTCATAGTAAGTGTCACCATAGTAATAATAATTTTGAATTGAGATATTAGCTGCTTCTACCCCCCACATAGGCTCATTATTTGTAGAATTACACGAAGCAGCACTAACAGGTAATAAAAGTTCATTTGTTAGTGGAAAATTAGAGAATAACAAGGGTGCTAAAAAAGTCAAAGATAGCAATAATGCAACTTTTCTAGTAGTAGACATGTATTCACTTCCCTTTTACAGGCCTTACATATCCAGAACTTGAATTTCTTCGTTCATCTTTCTCTAAAACACTAGGTTTAGGTGGAGGTGTATGATTATCCATGCCCATCACTCCACCTTTTACTTCTATTTCTTCGACTTCATAATTTTGAGAAGCTTCTTCAGCTTCTTCTTCAAGCTCATTTGGTTGTCTCATTGCAAAATAACCTAAGATAAGAACTGCTAGAATCGAACCAATAAATATTACACTGTTACTTCCAAGGTCTGATTTAAAATAACTGTTAGGATCTGCCCAATCAAATTCTTCTTCTTCACCATCTGTTTGTTTTAACAAGACTTTAATTGGGAAATATTCAATAGAACAATGATTAATTCCATCACATATTTTCAATGTAATTACAGTATTTCCAGTTTCATTCCACATATATTCTAATGCTTGAGCAACGATATAATCATTTGAATTATCTCCATCCATGGCATCTGCAATATTTGAATCTTCATATCTTGAATCGAAATCCCAATAGTACTTGAGTTCTCCATTTACATCTTCATTACAATCATTTTCAGTGATTCCATCTTCATCATCATCTATTGCAGGATTAAGGTCTCTACAAGCAATTAATCCATTTGATAATTCAGAATCTTCGGCAGTTGCACTAATTGCAATTGAGAAATCTTCTACAATTTGTTCAATACCGCTTGAGATTTGAATCTGATTGAATACAGGTGCTTCATCAATCCTTACCTTGAATTGAATTTGAGTAGTATCTCCTGTGCCATATCCATCTCTTACTGTTAAAGTTACAGTATATACTCCAGGTGAATCATAGGAATGCCAAGGACTAGGTTCATTGCTTATTGGTCCAGCATCGCCAAAGTCCCATGAGTATTCTACAATTCCATTCCAATCATCCTGTGATTTATCAGGATTTGAAAATCCTTCAAACATAAAATCACCATCTCTTGTGCCACTTGAATCAAAGAATAGTAATGTTCCTGGTGCTGCAAATATTTCACCGTCACTTGTGAATGTAGATGTGTATGTGAAAACACTATCATTGGTTCTTGGTGTATTTTCATTAACAATTTCTCCATTTATCCATGCATCTAATATTTTTGCATTAATTATTGGAACTGGGTTTGCAATTCTAATTACTCGTTCTAGAGCAAGAGATTCAAGGCCTAATGAATCAGTAATAATTAATGTCACACTATAATCTCCTGGTTCATTAAACTGATAACCGATTTCTTCACTTGTAGATACATTAGTAGAATAACCATCAGAAAATATCCACTGAGCTACTAAAGAATCAGAGCTATCTGGGTCATAACTTGAACTTGATTTGAATGTATAGTTTCTTCCTGCAACAGCATCTTCAATTACAAGATTAAGGGGGTTTCCTAAATTATCGAACACATTCATTATGGGAACAGGTCTTTGATTATTTACGGTTACCATGAATGTTGCAGAAGTCTGATTTCCATCATCATCCGTTACTGTGACTGTAACATTGTACATTCCAGGTATTTTCCACGCAGGAGTTGGATTTGAATTAGTAGAGGTCATTGGATCTATGAATGAACTATCATATGTAACTCCACTACCATCTAGATTAACCTCTCCCTCAAATTGCCAGATTACATCAGTAATTGTACCATCATCGTCTACAAATACTTCAGGTAATGTAATTGGAACAAGAGTTTCAGTAACAAAATCACCCGAGAAGATTTGTCTTGGGATACGATTCATTACCAGTATTTCTAATTCAAGATATGCTATATTTGTACCATCACTTATACTCAAATTCATCATTGAGGATCTTCCATCTGATTCACCCTCTGTCCAAGCATGTAACACTTCGTACATCCCAATGCCAGATTCCATATCTCCATCACCAAAATCCCATGTAAATTCAAGTAATTCAATTGGGACATTATCACTTGCTCTATATGCACTAAATTCTGTTGCTTGATCCGTATCTAGGCACCAATCAGCAGGACACCATTCTTGTTTTTGACTTAATGATTGGCCATTGATTCTGATTTCGATAATAGGAGTTGATTCATCTGTAATATTCATCGACCAATTAAGAGTTTCACTCCATCCCCCTCCTATGTCTTGTACCCTAAGCGTAACTGGGAAGAAACCTACAGAAGTGTAAGCTCTTCTTGGATTTTTTAGAGTAGATGAACTTCCGTCACCAAAGGTCCATTCATAAGCTACAGGGTCATCAATATTTGGCAATGTTTCATTATCTGTAGATAACCCCCATTTGTCTTCACCAGATGCAGAAAATTGAATTTGATCCCACGTTTCTGCATCTAATGTATTTATCGAACCAATTGCATCAGGGATCATATTTTCCAAAAAGAGATTTGGTAAAACCTGAGTATCTATAACAGAACCAGTTAATTCAACTAATCGTGAAACAATTGTGTATGAGTCAGTTAATTGAGGAGTGAACCAAGAACTAAAGGTGACAGGTTGACCTCCTCCAGCGACTACCCTAGTAGTAGTGGAATCAATCATATTATTTGTTGAATCATATACTTCTAGTAGGACATCAACTTTTTCAGAATATGCTTGAGATGTGACATACGTATCTACTTGAATTGTATCAAAACCTCCATCACCATCTCTATCTGTATAATTTAGTACAGGCGATGGGTTAAGTGTTGGAGGTCCAGTAATTACATTTGCCTCAATGCTTACTGAAGATGTTGGATATGATGTAAAGCCAGGTGGTAGTGTTGAATAACAATCTTCGTAATTACAATCGCTCGGAATTGATTCAAACCAAGTAATTGCATATACTTCTTCAGTTCCATTTCCAAATCCAGGTACTAATCCTGTAGCTTCTCCATAATCTGGATTTCCATCTCCATTAGCATCAGGGCCACTAGTAAAGTCCAATGGTGCAGTTGTAACAATTCCGTTATTGTCTACGGCTGCCAAAACGCCATCAAAAGCATCTAATTCGGCAGTTAGGCGTAAATTTAATTTCCCAGCATTACCATCAGCGACCATTTTGAAAATTGCCAATCCCCACCCTTCTATTTGCACACTTGGACTAGACCATGGCTGAGACCAACTAGTATGAGTTTCAGAAGGTTGAACTCTACATACAGAACTACTTCCTCCACAAGTTGGCATCATATCTATACTCTCAAATCCATATGGTGCTTGATCAGAATCTAAAACCGAAGCGACTGAAAAATTAGCCATAGCATCAGAGAAAGTAGATCCAATCGGAGATGAGATTCCACCTGGTGGGTTTGCTAATAAGTTTGTAATTCCAAAACCTCCACTTGCTTGGTCAGAAACGAGTTGTGCCATCGCATTTGCACCTCCTAACATATCATGGAGATATAGCATAAAGAGCATCCCTGCACCATAATCAGAGGTATCTTCTTTTTGATCCCACCAACGAATGCTTACGTCTGATCTACTAGTCCAAGCATTTATGTGTCCAGTTAATGAACTGTCAATTCCAAAACAAAAAAATGCTGCCATGTCGGCATTTCCTTCATCTATCCACAAATA
>MDTC01179207.1_pt1 | contig 14038 bp, 13 predicted proteins | sample 811181 | NCBI WGS metagenome assembly MDTC01 (sample SAMN05326644, study PRJNA326480) | marine metagenome | isolation source: seawater | place: Pacific Ocean: North | collected 2011
AATTTAGAAAATTTTTTTCAGAATTAACAGATGTATGGAATTATCGTGCGAATTTATCTCCAACATCGAAACATTCAATACTTCCTAATACTCCTCATTTATTTAGCACTATACATTATTCGCTTTTTAATAGAGAAATCACTTATATAAGAAAAAAAATCTTAAAAGTTATAGATACGTTAATAAGTGAAGGAGTAGATGAACAATCTCGTTCATTAGGAGCATTTTATGTATTGGGGTCATTAACAACAGTGAATTATAATGCAGCTAATACTCTTCCATGGTTATATGAATCATTCGCTCATTTAAATTAAATTATATAAAAATAATATATTATTTAATTTTTTAATTTAAAAAACCGCATCTTTTACGCAGTAAATAAATAAAAAATAATATTATTAATAAAATGAATTTAAAAAGAACACGATTTAGTAGATTATAAGATGCCCAAACGTAAAGTTAAGTCTACCCCTACCGACTCTAAGAAGTCTTCTTCTAAATCTGTTGCTCCTCCAGCCCCATCTAAGGCCGAGGAGACCACCGCTCCCGCCTCTACTACTCCTCAACTTCAGGAGCAGTTTGCCCAACTTCTCACCCAGTTGTCTGTTCTCCGCAGTCAACTTACTGCTGTTACCAGCCAGGTCCGCACTCTCTCAAAGCGCACTGAGCGTGAACTCAAGCAGGCACAGAAGGTTGGTCGTAAGAAGCGTAAGTCAGGAAACCGTGCCCCCAGTGGATTTGTTAAGCCCACTAGAATTAGTAACGAACTCGCAGCTTTTCTAGGTAAGAATGAGGGAAGTGAGATGGCCCGCACTGAGGTCACACGTGAGATCAACCACTACATTCGTGAGCACAAACTTCAGGACCCAAAGAACGGTCGTCACATCCTCGCTGATTCTAAGTTGAAGAAACTTCTTAAACTTAAGAAGGGCGATGAACTTACTTACTTCAATCTCCAGCGCTTTATGAGTCCTCACTTCGCCAAGGCAAGTTCCAAGACTACCGCTCAATAAGCAATCAAAATAAATAATAAATAATAAATAATAAATAATAAATAATAAATAATAAATAATAAATAATAAATAATAAATAAAAAATAAATATGTTTAATTCATTAATTAAATATATTTATTCAATAAACACAAAATTCTCTAACATCAATATCCTCTTTAAATTATTGTCATTTTTATTATTACTATTATCTGTTATCTTGTAATTATTAACATTTATATTAGATAAATTAAATATATCATTTATCATATTTAATTTCTCATAATCTTCATTCGTTATTATATTATTATTCAGTAAATTATCATACAATATACCATCCTTATTTTTAATATAATAATCATAATAGTAAAATATATTTTTTAATGACTTATAATAATCACATCCACTTATTATACATAATTTTCTAAAATTATTCATATCTATTTTTAAACTTATCAATATATTATTTAAATCATAATATAAACATGTATGATTTATTAAATCAATGTTTCTTATTATCTTATTACAACCATACGCAAATAAATCCATATCGTCACTTAAACATACATCATATTCACCTGTTTTTATCAAATAAGCACATAATGTATCAGCTTCCATTTCAGCATTCACATATGATACACCATAACTTTCTAACAATATCTTAACATTGTTTATATCTTCATTCGTTATTCTAACAAATTTCTTCTTAAGAATATCAATTCTATCTAACATTTCCTGTGTCAATACTTTATTATTTTCTAATATTGTATAATATTCATATTTGGCGTCTTTTCTATCCATCTTTCTTTTATTTAATTCATCCTTCTTTTCTTCTCCAGCCTTTCCATCAAAAACAAATAACATATCCATCTCATAATATTTAAACACACTACACATCAAATATATATTTGATAACAACTCGCCATTTGACTTGTATTTATATATATATATACTAGCATCTATCACTATTCTCATTCCTCTCAGTTCAGATATATTCTTTGTCTTAATATTATTCTTACAATTCTTCCTTATCAATCTCCCTAACATCTTTATTCCCATTTTATAATTATTATTTCTTTTAATAATTATAAATCAATTTAATTCTATCATTGTCATTCTTAGATTTTTGTATTTATACATATTACTATTATCCAAATTAATCTTATCTCTTTTTAAAACTTTTTCTACATTATTCACCAAATTTAAATATTTCACTTTTTTATAATTTGATAATATAAATAAAAATAATGAATGTATTGTTGTTGGAGACTTATCTATATTCAATAATAACGTATTATGCTTTAAACACCACTCTATAAATTCATTAGAATTATATAATAATACAGACTTTAATATGTAATAACAAAAAACATTAGTTGATTCTTTATACAATGTCTTATTTATTCTATTCTTTAATATCAAATCTTCATATCTTAATCCCATATAATCTAATATCTTCACTAACTGATATACACTATATAATTTCTCCAAATTTATACAAATATTTGAGTATAATCTAAAATTTTTTATATCTTCCTTATTATCTAACAACTTATATCCTTTAAAACAACTATTTAATATAGTCGCCCAATATTCACAATACATCTCACTAACATTCATATTTAATTTTATTCCAAATAATTTATTTAAATTTCTATTTATTTTTGAATTCTCTACCTTCATTCTTGAAAAATCTAAACATAATGAATGGCATAATTCATGTATCATTACCTTAAACCATTCCTCCTCTCTAAATACTAATAATTCTCCATATTCACTGCAACTATATGTCACAGCTGAATTACAATTATTCTGAGATAATGTTATTACTGGATTATCCGGTAATGTTTTATAGACTTTCGTTAAATATAAATTTACTATTAATGATTTTATTTTTAAATTACTATAACTCAATAGTAAAGATAACATACCTAATACATAATTCAACTTTGATATATTTGTCTTATTATCAAAATGTAAATAATTAATAGTTACTTTTATTTCTCCTATCTTTATCACATAAACACTATATGATTTCACATTTTCATCTATATATCTTATCGCATCTTTATTAGAAAAATTACTCATGAGTAACTCTGTAGAATTAAAATCTTTAATATTAGATATCTTTTTATTCGTTTTACTTAATAACTTATGCTTTTTATTCATATGTTTTTTTATCTCATCATAAAAATAATCTAAATATTTTTCTTTTTTTATCTTTTTTAATAATGATAAATCATCAATAAAATTATTAAATAAATATTCACTAATTTTATTCATTTATATATAAATATTAAACACATTTTAATTATTTATTTTTCAACAATCTATTTCTTATTCTCATCGTATCACAAAACACTATATTCTCACCTCCTCTTATAAAATGAACCAATTTCGCATTCTTTGTTAATTTCAGCATCTCTTTAAGATCTTCATTTTGTTTATATTTCATATATTGCCCCTTTAACATAACATCTTCATGCTTTTTATTCGCATAAAAATCAACATCTACTTTCACATCATCTGGTCTATATTTAACATTCTTAATTTTTCCAGTCTTTCCACCAGCACCCTTTGCCTTGAGAGGGTCCAATGATATTTCACTTTTAGAATTAATTGTAAATTGTTTATAATACTCAGGATGTTCATTTCTAAATTTATTCGCATGATAGTAATGCTCCACACTTGCCCACTTATATCCATCAACCTCAAACAATGGAATAACATCTCCCTCATTATCTTTCTTAACATAAAAATTAGACAACATCTTTCTCCAATTACGTATTTTGTTTAAATCATCATAATCGCTCAAATTTTCATCTGGAATCTTCTCACCAGCACCTTTACCCGGTCTAGCATTATCTGCTGATTTACTATAAAATTGAAATACTATATTTTCGTTATAATAATCACAATCTTCCTGTCTTACTGTTGGTTGCATCTCGGGTTCATCTATTTCCCCATCTAAACTTTTAGAATCAATTTTTTCAGTTTCCTGAATTGTATGTTGAGTATCACTATCATCTACAACCTTACCTGTTATTTTTTGAAATTTTGGTATATAATCATACAATACTGAAGAATTCGATGATAAACATTTCTTTTTTAAATCATCTATTATCCCCCATGAAATTTCATGAAATCTATATATATGATTTCCTTTATATATGACTAGTTTGTAATGGTTCCCAGTATAATCCATAATAACATAATACTTTGGATTAAATATACCCTTTGATCTTATTATTTCTGGAACCATATCACCACAAGATATTATATTATTATAATCTCCTATATGATAATTATTACTATTCAATATAATAACCTTAATATTTAATAATAACTCCATTTTCGTTATTGAACTAGAATCAGCCCAATATTTATTAGTTTTTATTAATTCTTTTAATTCATCTAATGACTTAATCTTCTCCATAAACATAAACTCTCTAGATAATTCTTGAGCCACCTTTTTATCTTTCTTTAATTTCTCAATATCTGCTGGTATTACTTTATATTCTTTTAACATAGGTCTTAATTTATCTGCTAATTTTTTCTTTTCATTTCTATCTTTTTCTGTATCAAATAATGCCTTAGTTGGTTTATATTCTTTTAATATGTCGCTTCTTCTTTTCTGTAATAATTTTACTTCATCTGCTAGAGACAATACTTGTTTTTGATTATCTTCAAACAATTCCTTATATGTTGTAAATTGCTCTTGAGACATAGAATCCGATAACATTTCTCTTTGTTTATCAATTGATAAATTAATATTAATTGAATTAAAAGCATCTCTTATAGCACAGAAAAAACAGTCTCCTCCTCCTTCATTATCTTTTATATCATAGTAATCATTATGATAATGTTCTTCTATCCACAATACATCTTCCGGTTTATTAACATCATATTTCTTTCTTATCTTTTTATCATCCTTTTCAGTTTCCATCTTGTAATCATTATCATCATCTTCCATAATATAAAAATCAACCATTTCTGTCTCTTCCAATATTTCATCTTCTTCATCATCTACTAATTCTTCTTCTTCATCGTCTTCTATTAAATCATTATCTGCCATTTTTTCCACTATAAAATCTTTATTCACAACATCAAATAATAATGGACCTTCTATTATTGATATATCAATATCATTTTCTTCATCTAATAAGTTAAAATAATCTTTGGCTAAAAACTCATATATTCCTATTTTATAATATTCCCCTTCTGTAACTATTAAATATACAGGAGCATAAAATACATCATCATATCTTTTAGTTTCTACATCTCCTAATGCAATTACTATATTTTTATCAAACAATTTTATTTTATATAGTGAGACCTGTCTACCCTTATCAACTGCATCTAAACTTAAACTTTCTGAATATTCAATATTTGAATTTATATTTGAAAACACCATATAATTTAATCTGATATTATATATTTATGTAAAAACTCATCATTTTTAATTTCATCTATATAAAACCATAATAATTTTCTTCTATTCGCTATAAAATCATTTTCAAATGACATCTCAAACAACACTATTTCTTCTATCAACTCACTCTTTCTTTTCTTTCTTTTTGATATTTTATAATAATCTGCTATTTTATCTAACTCTTTCTTAGTATAATTATTATCGTAATCTAAACATGTAGCCATATACATATCAGCACTATAATCATTATTATAATCTTCATCTTCATCTTCAATTATACCATTATATTTATCATTCACATCTTCTAATAATTCATCATATTCAACTATATTATTCATTTTATTTATTTTTTCATTAATCTTATATGTCAAATTATTTTTCATTATATAAATATTAATTAATAACTAATATTTATATTAATTTTATTATTCTAATTCTTCTATCATATCTAAACATTTAAATTTTATTTTATTAGTTAGACTTTTATAGTCTTTTGTATTATATTCTGTTATTTCAACAATTTTATTATAAATATTTTTACTATCGAATTTATTATAACCCAAACTATATATTATAATCACATTATCTATTATTAGTTCTACATTATTTTCACATCCCTCTTCATTTATTATTTCTATAAATTTATCTAATAATCTTTTACTTATATCATTTATAAATTCAACATCTATCAATCCATTCAACATCATATTCACTAAAAATTTACTGTATGATTTAATCTTTTCATTATTTTTATTATATTCACAAAATAAATCATAATTTTCATCTGGACTTACATATTTTATATTCTCAAATAACATGACATAATCATTCACTATTATAGTATAACTATCATTCATTATTGGATAATCTTTTATTAATTTTGAAAAAACATTAGCATATGTCGATGAAAGAAAAAAATTATTTTTTCCAATTTCAAATACAATTTTACCTACTTCTTTTAACATATTATCATTATTTAAAAAACTTGAATCTATCAATGTCTTAATATTTTCATATATTTCATCAATATTTGTTTCAGTTAATTTATTTAAATTACTTCTTATTCTATCTAAATTGATTTCTTCTTGATTTTCATTTTTATCTAAGACAGTTTTTTTAAAATTTGTTATTAATACAAGGTCTTCATTACTTACTTTATTAAATTTTAATTTATTATTATATTTTTTTTTAAAAATAGGGGTTCTTTGATAATTGGGAGAACCCACCTTTTCAGCTATACCATTTATCACATTCTCTATTGATGATGTTATTGTATTATCTAACATTGCTCTTTCTATCAACATATATTTATATAAATCATATCTTTGGGTTTCTAAACAATCCATATAAGTTTATAATCATATTTCCTTTTAAATTATTTAATTAATATAACTTAAATATAATTATACTAATTTTATTAGTAATATGACTGAAAAAATTCCTATTAACTATCAAATAAACGGTTGGGAAGATGAAAATCTCAACCTAAAAACTAATCTTATAAGAGGCATATATTCTAATGGATTTGAAAAGCCTAGTTCTATTCAACAAAAAGCACTTTATCCACTTGTCAATTCCACTAAATCTAAACGAGATATTATCGCTCAAGCACAATCCGGAACTGGTAAAACCGGAGCATTCACTGTCGGAACTTTACAAATTATTGACCATACTATTGAAAAAACACAAGCCATCATACTAGCCCCTACTCATGAACTCGCTGAACAAATTAATTCAGTTGTTAATAAATTAGGTTACTATCTTAAAATTAAAACATCTCTACTAGTAGGAGGAACATCTGTTGATAACAATAAAAAAGAATTAGCAGAAAATCCTCATATTATTGTTGGCACTCCGGGTAGAATTCACGATATGATAAGAAGAAAATATCTTAAAGTAAGTAATATCAATATTCTTATTGTAGATGAAGCAGATGAAATGTTGTCTTCAGGATTCAAGGACCAAATGTATAAAATCTTTCAATATATGAATGATACAATTAAAATTGGATTATTTAGCGCTACTATGCCAAAAGAACTTCAAGAATTAACTAAAAAATTTCTTAGAAATCCGGTTGAAATTCTTGTTAAAACTGATATGCTCACTCTACAAGGCATTGCTCAGTATTATATCAACTTAAACAACGATAGAGAAAAATATGATACTATTAAAGATATTTTTGAAGCAGTATCTATCAGCCAAGCAATTATTTATTGTAATAGCACTAGAAGGGTTGATGACCTTACAGAAGCAATGAAAAGCGATGAATTCCCAGTTCAAAAGATACACGGTAAAATGAGTGAAACTGAACGAAAAGAAGCACATCGTAATTTTAAATCTGGGTCATGTAGAGTTCTTATCACATCTGACCTATTCGCAAGAGGTATTGATATACAACAAGTAAGTATTGTTATTAATTTTGATATCCCTAAAAATGAAAACACATATCTTCATAGAATTGGTAGAAGCGGTAGATGGGGTAGAAAAGGTATCGCCATCAACTTCCAAACTAAACACGATATCAGCAAACTCAAATTCTTCGAACAATATTATAACACTCAAATTACTGAAATGCCTGCTAAATTCACTGAACATTTAGATATTTAATTTAGCGTTTTTTAACCATATATATTTTCTTTTACAATCTTAATGTCTGTTAATGAAAATACATCATTTAAATTACCTATTGAGTATATTAAACATAATACTATCAATGAAAACATAAAAAATGACCTTGAACTCAATAACGCACAAAATAAATCATACAAATCAGTTTATCATAATTTATTTAATGTTTCAACTGATATTGGTAAAAAAGCAACTAATAAATTTAGTAATTTTTACACTCACGATTCTAAATTTCTTAAAGATTCTCAATCTATTATAAAATCAATCGATAATTCTAAAATATTTAATATTGATATCATTAATAATATGTTAGATAATTGGACTAATATCAAAAATAATGATGAATTTTTAATGAAACACCAATATATTGAATGGGACAAATTCCTTTTTTTAAATGAATCTGTTATATTTCTTACTTTATTGACTATCATGAATATATTCTCACCTATCCTACAAGTTTTATCCCCATTTTTCATACTTCTTATCCCATTCTTTATACTTAAAATAATTCCCGGTCAAAAAATAACTCTATCATCATATATCACCATTCTTAAACAAGTTTTTAAAAATAATGCTATCGGAAGATTAATTTTTGATTTTAATAATATGAGTTTCTCTAAAAAAATACAAAGTGTCATCTTCGCTGGATTTTACATATTTAATCTTTATCAAAATTGTAAATCTTGTTATGCTTTTTGTAAAAATCAATATGAAATTCATTCTCATTTACAGAATACTAAAACTTATTTAGAATATTCTTTAGATACCATGAAATACTTCAAAAATAAAACTAAAAATTTCAACTCATATAAACAATTCAACTTATCTATTTTTAATTATGAAAACAAAATACAATTCTATATTGATAAATTAAATTTTGTTAATAATTCATTTTATTCATACAAATACATGTCTAAACCCGGTAATATCATGCAGTTTTATTATTTAATGTATAATTCTAAAGATTTTGAAGATATTATGAATTATACATATGGATTTAATGGATATATGGAACTATTAAACGGAGTATTAAATAATATTAAAAACAAAAAAATTAATAAAACTACATTCTCTACTAAAAATGTATGTAAATTTAAAGATATTTTCCATCCTTCTATACAAAATAAACCCATCAAAAATAATATAAATCTTAAATCTAATAAAATAATTACGGGACCTAATGCTTCTGGTAAAACAACTATATTAAAATCAACTATAATCAACATTATACTTTCACAACAAATTGGATTCGGTTATTTCAATAAAGCAACTATTAATCCATTCCATTTTATTCACTGTTATATTAATATACCTGATAATTGTAGCAGAGACTCATTATTCCAATCTGAAGCAAAAAGATGTAAAAATATATTAGACTCTATCATTAAAAATAAAGATAAAAGACATTTCTGTGTATTTGATGAATTATATTCAGGAACCAACCCATATGAAGCAGTTTCCAGCGCTACATCGTTCTTAAAATTCATATCTAAAAACAAAAATGTTAAATTTATATTAACTACGCATTTCTTAAAATTATGTCATTTGCTTAATGATAATAAAAATATTGAAAATCTTAACATGAAAACTGAAATAAAAAATGATATTCCCCATTATTATTATAAAATAACAAAAGGAGTCTCAAAAATTAAAGGCGGAATATGTATATTAAAACAACTCAATTATCCACAAACTATTATTGATAATGCTAAATTTATCATATCTTCGTTAAATTAAAACTTTTATTTTATTTTTAGATATTAAATGTTTAGTAGAAATATGATTATATGTTTAGGAGTAACAGGATTAAGTAGTTTGCTCCTCTATATGTATGTTAGAAATAAGGTTAATAATGTTGAAAATAAATTAGATCTTATATATCAATTAATTGAAAATCATAGCAGAGAAAATGAACCTCAAGAACAATATATTCAACATATGGAAGTTGCTGGAGAAAATGAACTTATACAACAACAAAATACCGAACCGAATCTAATTACTGTTTCTGATAATGATGATGATGATGATGATGATGATAGTGACGATGATGATGATAGTGACGATGATGATGATGATGATAGTGACGATGATGATGATGATGATAGTGACGATGATGATAGTAATGATGAGGATGATAATCAAGAAAATAAATTAGAATTAGATAACGATGTAAATGAAGAATTAAATATAGAAGAATTAGATGTTAATGTTGAAAAGGTTGAAGATGTTGAAGTAAAAGTAGATGATTTAGAAAATTTAGTTGAAAACGAAGTATCTGAAAGTATAGATTACACAAAACTCAAGGTAAAAGAATTAAAAAAAATGGCAAGAGATAAAGGATTGTTTAATTATTCTAGTTTAAAAAAAAATGAACTAATTCAATTATTAAACGAAAATTAAAATAATATATTATTATATTAATAATGAGTTCATATAATAATGTCAATCCTCATATTCCTGCTTTAATGAGCGATGGTAGAAATTATACTAATTATGATTCTGCTTGTGAATTAAATGAAGCCTTAAAAAGTAGTTTAGGTTTTGAAAATAATTATGAATACCGTCAGTATATGATTAAATATGGTACTCAAATTAAAAGTCAAAATTTAAAATCTCATAGTTCTACTTTATATAGTTGGAACAATATTAATAATTCTGGAAATAATAAATATTTATATAAGAGCACAAGTGATAACGCAGAGCCATATGGATATGAAAGTTCTGATATGAAAGAAATGTATTTATCAAGACAACAGTTACAAAGTAGAATGACTGGACCTATTTTGTCTCAAGAAGATTTATTAAAATTAAGTAATATGCCAAAAAAACAAAAAAATTAAATCTTATTTAATCATTATTAAATAATATTTAAAAATAAAAATAAAAGTATGGTGTATATGAGAATATTAAGCATTGATGTTGGTATGAAAAATTTAGCATATTGTTACTTAACCGTAGATGATAATAAATATAAAATAGAAGATTGGGATGTAATAGATTTATGTGAATCAAACAATAGAATATGCGAGTATATAAATAAAACAAAAAAAAAGGGAGATGTAAAATGTGAAAAACCTGCAAAATTTAGCAAATTCAACAAATTTTATTGTAAATTACATTCTAAAAAAATGAATTATAAAATACCAACACAAGAATTAAATATTAAAAAATTAAATAAACTAAAAACAGGAGAAATAAGATGTTTAATGAAAAAATATGATATATCAGGTCACAATTTCAAATTAAAAAAAACTCAATATTTAGAAAGTATTTCTTTAGATTTATCGAATAATTATTTAGATTTTATAGAGAAAAAAAATGCAAGTGAAATGACTATGATATATTATGGAATAAAATTAAGAGATATATTCAAAGAAAAATTTAAAGATATTACTTTCGATAAAATATTAATTGAAAATCAAATTGGACCTATAGCATTAAGAATGAAAACGCTTCAAGGTATGATAATTCAACATTTTATTGAAAATAATATAGAAAATATAGAATGTATTAATTCATCTAATAAATTAAAAAATTTTATTGGAAAAAAGAAAACTTCATATAATGAAAGAAAAAAATTTAGTATTAAATATACTAGAGAAATAGTTGAAACCAATAGTGATATAAATAAATGGTTAGAACACTATAATAAACATAAAAAAAAGGATGATTTAGCTGATAGTTTTCTTCAATGTTTATGGTATATTAAAGAAAAAAAATTAATAAAAGAAAATAAATAAATTATAATGCGGATTACTTAAAACTAAAACATCTATATAAATTAATAATGAGCATTAAATTAGATGTCATTGAAGAACCCCCAAATTTAACGGTAGATTCTATTTCTGATAATAAATCAGTAAATTTTGGACCCGGTGCTGAAATGTTAATGAATCCTAATAAACAAAAAAGCAGACCTAGCACTCCCGCTAATATTGATTTATCTGAAATTAATGAATTAGATAGTATTGATATTGGTATTCCTACACTTAGCAAAAAAGATGCCTTTAATAGTATATCTGGAATTTCTATTCCTACTTCTAATCTTACTGATAGTGGACCTATCAAAATTGATTCTTCCCCATTAGATGATAATTCTCTCCCAAAATTAAATTTAAAAAAAGAAAAAACTGAAAGTGCTGATGGATTTAAAAGTTTTAATGATATTCCATTAGACCCAAATATTAATGTACCCAAAAAGAAAGTTCTTTCACGAGAAGAAATGTTAAAAGAAAAATTTCAATATTTAAGAAAACTTGAAGCATTAGAAAGAAAGGGTGTAAATCTCAGTAAAAAGTATTCTATGGATTCTTCTTTAGATGAAATGAAGGGAGAATATGAAATGATTAAAAGCGATAGAGAAAAAGAAAATAGTAAAAAGTTTCAAGCCAAAATGTTAATGGCCGTTATATCAGGACTTGAATTTTTAAACAATAAATTTGACCCATTCGATTTAAAACTTGATGGATGGAGTGAAGCCGTTAATGAAAATATGGATGAATATGATGAAGTTTTTGGAGAATTACATGAAAAATATAGTAGCAAAGCAAAAATTGCACCTGAACTTAAACTTCTATTTATGCTTGGTGGTAGCGGATTAATGCTTCATATGACTAATACTATGTTTAAGAGTTCTATGCCTGGTATGGATGATATCATGAGACAAAATCCCGAATTAATGCAACAATTCACTAAAGCTGCCGTTAATACTATGAGAGATGATAGACCCGGATTCAGTAGTTTTATGAATGATTTTGTTCCTGATGTACCTCCTCCCAGACGTGACCCACCCAGAGGCTCTCCTCCTGGACCTAGCCAACAACAAAAAAGTTCCCCTCCTAAACGTGTCAAATTAAGTTCCAAAAGACCCGATATCGATTTAGCATCCGGAAAATCTGGATTTAGTGATGCTATTAATATGGATAATAACTTTAATGAAATAAGACCAGAAATGAAAGGTCCTAGTGACTTAGGAGATATTCTTGCAGGACTTAAAACAAAAACTATTAACCTTAAGGATGAAAAAGACGCAAATAGCACTGTTAGTATCAGTGAAATTGAAGAACTAAACTCCACCAATATTCAACAAAAAAGTAAAAAACCCAGAAAAAAGAAATCTGACAGAAATGTTATGAATTTAGAAATTTAAAGATTTAATATATATTTTATAATATAAATGGTTTTAGGATTTATATTATATGAAGCAGTTGATATCGTATATACTGTTGGTAAATTAACAGTGAATAGTGGTAAATATGTTTATAATTGGTATTACGATATTGATGAATTAAATGAAATAGAAAATAACAAGGATGAACAAATTAAAGATTTAATTAAAAGAATTGAATATCTTGAGAACAAATTAGAAGATAGATAAAATATAATTCTATTATATAATGGAAAATAAAATTACTGATACTGAACATGGAAATAGATTAGTTAAAACTACATTTTATGTTACATATGTTTTTCTATTAACTACTGCTACCATTACTTTCATTGAAGCCATGCGAACCAATGTTTCTAGAGTTAGACATATCCTTAATTTAGAAACATGCATTTCTGTCGTAGCTGCTTACTTCTACGGAGTTTTCATGGAAAAAATTAATAAACAAGAAAATGTTGATTATAAAGAAATTAATATTGTTCGTTACACTGATTGGGCTATCACTACTCCTATTATGCTTCTTGTATTATGTCTCGCCTTCTTATACAACTTAAACCCCGATAAAGGTAACCCTTCCAGATATATCCCATCCAAATTCTCATTCTTCACATTCCTTATCATATTAGCCATGAACTTTGCTATGTTAGCATTTGGATATCTAGGAGAAGTTAATCTAATATCTAGAAATAATGCTATGATCGGTGGATTTGCCGGTTTCTTCGCATTATATTATTTCTTATACAATAAGTTCCTTAAAGGTAAAAAATCATTCGATAATAAACTATTATATTGGGCATTCTTTATATTCTGGAGTGGATATG
>MDTC01131991.1_pt1 | contig 14037 bp, 22 predicted proteins | sample 811181 | NCBI WGS metagenome assembly MDTC01 (sample SAMN05326644, study PRJNA326480) | marine metagenome | isolation source: seawater | place: Pacific Ocean: North | collected 2011
GCACGACCATAACGAGGACCATAGAAACGGACACAACGATAGAATCGGTTTCCGTATTTTCTCAGTGATACCAAGGGTTCTTAGCGTTTTAATGCTATTTCCTTTTTGTCCTATCGTCAAGGCAAGTGACGTAGGAGGAATCTCTGCTACCTCTAATCCGGTCGCTAATTCATCCGGTCAAGCGAATGTCAATGCATACCAAGTGTTGACAGGAAATTTCATGCAATCAGGTTTTACTAATGGTGTTGTTTGCCAATCTGAGACATTAACAATATCTCCTTACGTTGGTCGTTCTGCAAATATTAAAGAACCTTTTTTCGAAACTTACGAAGATCCGGTATACGATGTTCGAGATTTAGATGGTGATGGTGCTCCTGATAATCCTGGAGATATCTTGTGGTATAAAACAGTACAAACCCTGCAGAAAGATAACTACTCCTTAAACATGGGAGTAACGGCTCAATGGAGTCGGCCACTAGATAAGGAGATGATGTCTCTTTGTAAGGATGCTGCTGCTACTGAAATCGCTTTAAGAAAGGCGACATTGAATTTACGAGTCTTAGATTATGAAATTTCTCGTCTCAAGCATTGTGGCAATTTAGCTAAGGAGGGCATTGTATGGGATCCGACCAGCAAATACAAAGTGATATGTGAGGACGTTTTATTAACTTCGCCTCCCGGAGTGTTATTAAATCACAGTCATTCAATTGATCCTATTACTTTCGATTCTTCCTCTGCTCAATCATCCTCTCTCGAACAGACAGGATCTTCTCAGGTTTCTTCAGAATCTTCTTTAGAACAGTCTTCGTCACTTTCTTCGCAAGAGGCTTCACAACCTTCATTAAGTACTGTTGAAGAGGTTGGCCCACTAGGGCCACCCCTAGAGTTGCGCCTACAGCTATCGAAGTAGTATTTAGGATGGTCGCCGGAGGGGGGGTGTAGTTGTTGATGACATTGAGCAAAGCAATATCCTCGTACAACGTAATACATTCGCCTTCAGAGTTCTTCTCGTAGCCTTTTACAATCTTCGTACCATACTTACCGTATGCTCCCGGCGGGGGACTTCCTGGTCTGGGACAGGGAAGATCAATGTCAATAGGGTTAATGGCATTAACATTGAGATCAGGAATATCAGTGACTTGGCTTGCTCCTTCTGTAGTTGATTCATTTTCCGTTTTAGATGTATTGCCTCCTAGACCGCTAACTGCTCCCAAATTCGGAGTGTTCTCCATCGGAATAACTACTAATTCTTTACTTGGATCAAACTCAGGGGGATTGAAGTAGGGCATACCTGGCCCTGTACATAGCGTGAGAGTCCCTTGAGGATCGTCTTCTATTAATTTGTTATTACCTTGTGTCTCTCTAGCTTCAACGCAACCAGGCATCTCTACGGTTGGGAAGCCTATCTGCAGAGTCACAGGAGGGGCTTGAGGAATGCTTAAAGGTAAATCAATTGCCCACGTCGGTACCTGTGGAACGTATATCTCCCTGACTCCTATCCGAGGGACTGAACCCACTGATCTTACTTATTAACTGGCAGAACGCCCCCAGTGGTACTAGGAATAGATAAAAAACTGCTAGTGCCACCAGAAGAACTACCACCGAGGCCAGGTAATGCACCCTTGATTTGAGATTCGACCAGAGGTCCGACTTGTTCAATTAATGCCTTCTTTAATTGTTCTTGAGTTGCTGGAGCTTTGAGATAAAAATAGGCTGCAATAGTTCCACCAACAAGGCTACCTGATAACGCTAAGCTTGCTGTCGCGAGAATAGTTGGAAGGTTTTTCATGGTTATTTAGGTGCCACTTCTAATCTTAGGCACTTTTCAGTAGTGAATGCAGAAAAATATAGATTTTATTTTTTAGTCTTGGTTTAACCGAAACTTACGATTGACACCAGAACACTGGGGTTCATACGTGTTTAACCTTGTAGACCTGTCTAAAGGTGCTGCACGAAAAAGGTTTAAACAATCTATCAAAGACGAATGGAGGTGTTGTGCCTATTGCGGAATTAATGACTCTCTTCTGACTATCGACCACTTGAAACCTAAAAAACATGGTGGAGATAGTTGCAGAAGAAACCTTGTACCCGCCTGTCGATGCTGTAATACCGACAAAGGATCTCTCATGGATTGGCGTCTGTGGTACCAACAACAAGTGTTCTTTTCTAAAGTTCGAGAAAACAGGATTTTGGAATGGATGAAACCAAGACCAATGGAGAATCTTGAATTATGGTATGTAAAAAGGGAGGAGCATGAGGGACGATCTAACTCAAGAACAGCAGTTCATGCTTCAACGTATAACGTTGGAAATCAAGGATTACTCGAAGGAGGAACTTATAGAAGCATTGCTAAGCTGCTGGGAGGCACGATTCAGGCAGAAGCAAATCTTTCTTGCTAGTAGTCAAGATGCTGGGTTTTCATTCGCTTTTAATGATGGTATAGCTGTCATGCCAGAAGCTGCTATTAAAGAATTTGAACAGTCCCATGGCTACAAACCTACGTGGGAAGATGCGGAAGACTACATGGAATCGATTGCAGAGGAGGCTTGTATGGAGTTAGACATGGAAGCTATTGTTCTTGAACCTGAAGAATAACTCGTTACACTAATATTCAGATACGTATTTTTAAATGGAAACCCTCATAGCAGGAGCAGCAGCAGTTTTGGTGGGGATTTTTTCCGGTAGAGTAATTACCTTGAAGCAAGGGGGAAAAAAAGGAGTAGCTTTTCATGAACACAATGAGTTGCTTCAAAGGGTTTCAGATATTGAGCAAGTCATACCAGCGCTAATTCCTCGTGCTGAAGTGCAAGATGCTATCAACAAGGTTCCTCCTTTAGTGATGGATGCTGTAAGGACTGAGATTAATAGTATTGGATTATCAATGAGTCAGAGACCTGCCCCTTCATCTGGCTTAGGCGGAGTTGATTTAGCTCAAGTCAGAGCCGATACTGAAAAGATGAAGCAGTTGAATGAAATGCTCAAGAATTTCGAACAAGCACAGGGCAATGGATAATTTATTTAAGACCTATCAAATTGACGATGAATCGGCTGACACGATTGAAAAATACATTACAACCAATGTTGATATCCAATGGGGTTATCAAAATAATGTTACTTTTGAACGTCAGCATATAGAAGAACAACAAAAAGAATATGACAAGTCAATCAAATGGAATTGGTGTCCCGGTTTTAGTTCGAGGTTTGTCCATGAAGGAACAACAAACCCTAGATGCGATACACGGTTTCCTTTCTACAAAGGATTGCAGTTGCCAACGATAAGAGAAGCAATTGGCGATGCATACAAAGATTATCGTATATGGAGATGTCAGGCATGGATATATCCCTCTGTTGCAGATGGTTTTAATGTTCCCCATTGTCCTCATGTGGATTTAACTACTAGAAGAAGTAGGTCAGAAGGTTCAAAGTTGTGTGCTGATAGTGAAGAAACTGGAGAAGGTAATTTAGTAATGCTGTATTACGTGAATGATTGTGATGGAGATAATTATTTTTACAAAATTAAAGATGGACATGAGAATGATGATGATGTAAATACAAACTATTACAATCCTAAAAAATTATCATTAGCTCATATTGAGTCTCCTAAAAAAGGTAAATTACTTCTCTTTGATGGTGATACGATTCATGCCAGTTCTTCTCCTTCTAAAAACTTGAGGATGACTTTGAATATAAATATTTTGCCTCCTAAAGATGATTGAATTACCTTTTCTCCATAACTTCTTTTATACTGATATCCCTAGTAATAAAGATGACCTGCTAAATGCAATAGAAAATGGCGAGCTAGATGACAACCAAGAGTTTGAATGGAGTGATAATTGTTCGATCCAATTAGAACGATTAAAAAGCAAGGATAATCTTAAATTGTTTATACCTTCTATTAACAATTATTTGAAAGAATTAAACCTTGGAGGCGATAATGTTAACGTTCAATTGCATGGCTTATGGAGAAATACGTATCATAAACATTATTTTCAAGAGATTCATGATCACAGTCCTCATCATATTTCTGGAGTTCTTTTCTTAACTGACGAACAACCCGGAGATAGTCAATTTTATTTTTTCAACAAACAATATAGTGAAATACCCCATGCTTGGAAACAGTTTAGAAAAGAAGATAGTATTGTTTTTGGAGGTAGATATTGGATAAGAGCTCAAAGAGGTAGGATTGTTTTATTTCCTTCTTACTTAATGCATGGAGTGACTGTTCATAATTCAGATCATCCTAGGAAAACAGCTTCATTTAATTTTGACTTTGTATAGTTCTTTAGTTGGATCATAAAAATTGAACGATCCAGTTGCTATATATTTATCTCCAATGTTAGGAGTCACTCCTTGATGAGGATGTGTCCAATAAGAAGGCCATAGAACCCCTAATCCTTCTGCAGGAGTAATAGTTAATCTTTGCTCGGGGAAATTAGTACCACATTCTGCATTATTTAAATAAATCATCCAAACCAAAACTCTATCTTTAGAACCATCTGATTTTTTTTTATCTATATAATTGGAAGCATGTTCGCAATGTAGAGCACTATATCCTTGACCTTCAGAATAATATTGTAAGTTATACCAAGGATGTAATTGCCATGGACTGATGTTGTTTAAAAAAGGATGGCTTTGTTTATAGGCAACAGTCATTTTATCTAGTGCTGGTAAAATTATAGAATTCACACGTTCGCAGAATGGATCTTGAACTTCTTTAAGCATGTTTCCAAAATCAACATAAATGTCAGTGGATATTTTATGTGACCCCTTATGTCTTTTCATAAAAGCATGAGATTCTTGCTCCTTAAATTCATCTATTAATTGAATTACGCTTTGGCAATCTTCTGAAGATAAAGCATTTTGATATGCTTCTATTTGATGTAAATTAGCCATTAAGTTGGGTTATAAAAACTACACCATCCAGTCGCAATGTATTTATCTCCTTTATTAGGAGTGACTCCTTTGTGGGGATGAGTCCAATAAGCAGGCCAAACAACAACACGTCCTTCCTTAGGTTGAATAGTTGTAGCTTGATGGGGAAATTCTGTTCCCGATTGTGCATCATTTAAATACATCATCCAAACCAGCATACGATCTCCAGGTATTGCGTGATTTTCTGCAGGGATTGAGCCTAGGTTTAATTCCTGATTGTTAATATTTTGCCATCTAGAAGCATGTTCACAATGCAAGCCACTGTATCCTTGGCCTTCTGAATAATATTGAATGTTATATCCAGATCTCAAACACCATGAGGCTATTTTATTTAGAAATGGATAAGTGATTTTATATCGCTCAATAGCCTCAACAACAGGCGGTAAAAGAATTGTATTGAACTGACGAAATGGTGTATATGGTATTTCATTATCAATTTCAGCAAAATCGACATTGAAATCTATCGATTTTTTGGTTTCTGTATCTCTCGAATATATGAAACGATATTTGTCTTGATCTTTAAATTGGTTGAAGTATTGAATGACTGATTGGCAAGAATTTGAATCTAACAAATCATCATAAATTGCAATAAAGGATGAATCAGTCATTTTGTTTTAATTCTTCTGTCATTCCTTTATGCCAATATTTTAAGCCGGATAGAGCCCAAGGACCATATCTAAAACTTGCAGGATTAACGGCTTCAGCAATCTTTACTTCTTCTAATGTTTTGCTTGAAATAAACTCAAATGCATCATGAAATAAAGGCTCATGTATTGATAGATCCTTTGCATACTTCCAAAACGGAGTGTCATATTTAGAACCAAATTTATAGTGCCAAAGGATAAACGTTTCCACCTGTTTAATATGTTGCTTGATATCTATAGAAGCATGATGAGCAGCCCAACCTTTATTGCCAATGAACTGATATGAATACCTAGCCCATGTTTGATAGGTATTAATTGCAGTCGCTTCCATTGGTTCGAGGAAGAATAATTTATTGCCATTTAAAATCACTCTGCCTTGAACAGGGTTCTTAGCAACGTAGTTATTAAAAGTTGAATGAGATGTTATTTCTACGTCAAAAATTTCTTGAAAGTTTTTTTCTGCATCCTCCCGCGAGGTGATTGTATCGTTATACAAGTAACCAATAGATCTGGCATAGGAAGGAGACTCTGGATTAGTGGGAATTACAAAAGTCCACCCATCAGGAGTAGCAACATGCTGAGTAAATATATCTTGGATATCTTTCTTAGGTTTACCTAAAATTGCTGCATTAATTGGACTAATCAATGTGTCATACTCTTCTAAATCCTGAGGCTTCCCTCTGCAATCAATAACGTAATCAGCATCAATATCATCTAAGTTTTCGACTTTCTTATCTGTGACCTTAAATGCCTTCGAATTTAATACATATTCCTGCATCTCAGCAGGACAAAAATGTACTGCAATTTGATTACCAGGGAAAGGATGAAAAATATCTTTATTAATCTTGCCCCAATCCTTATATAAAATTCCTAATTTAGGCGTTGCATGAATAGCGTTGGAATAGTAATTAAATTCTGATTCAATGGCACTCCATAACAGTTGAGGTTGTTGAGGAAAAGTAGCTTGTCCGGCTAACTCTGGGCGAATACTAGAATCATGAATCAGTTCAATCTCTTCAATTCCTCTACCATTACCTCTCCACTTATCCATCTTGGATTGCCAAGAGTACTCTAAAGCTGAGAAGCATCCTGCATTACCAGCCCCAACGATAGAAACTTTAGTCATCGACGTACCTTTTTAATAGTGAGATATAAATTGGAATACGCAGCAATTACCAATAAGATTAATAGAAAAGTATTAACTGTCATCTGCCATCTCCTTTGGTAAAGGCTTCTTCATCGGGGCCGGTGAACCTGTCGTCGGTTCCCCACCCATTTCTTTGGTATTCCATGAGGAAGAGGAGGCAGCATCCGGCATGGGCAAGGTGGGAGTATCCTGTCTCGGAATCATTATCCTCTCCTCTCCACCAGGCGAAGAGATGTCTGCAGAGTGCGGCAAAGTACCGCCCCCACTCAGTTCCCCTACACCAGTTATTAGAGCTATACTTTCGAGCACCGTAGCCGAGAACGTCAGCGATGTCTCCAACAGCTTGCCAAGGGATGAGATCAAAACGAGTCTTTTCCATTTATAGTTCTATTTTGCCTAGGATAGAAAATGAAGCAAGTTCTAACAAGTTTTGAAAGGGAATTCGAGTTCTCCTTATAGATGGGGACCTAAAAGTAAATCAGGATTAGTACGTCAATACCTGGCTAAAGCTAGAAACTTTAACGCAAAGGCGCAACACTATGGTGGTAGTACTGGAGGAAGAAAAAGTATTGATCAAGGATCAGGAATATCCGTATTAAATAGACGTTCTGCAGAACAAGCAGCTAAGAAAAAAGTATTTGAGCAAGAGGTCAAGCCTTTCAGTGCAGGACAAGCTGCATGGGATGTTAAAAAAGAATTATATAAAGACTTAGGCACTTAGTTAATTGCTTGAGCCTCCACTAATCTTGAAGTGAGTTTACTTAACTGCAAACGATTACCTCTTCTCGTTTTGTTGTAATGCAGTAAGTCTTCAGCAGAAAAATCGGCAACCATAAAACGACAAGTCTTACCTGAATTCCATCTATCGTCTGCATCTGTAGGATCCCACCATAGAACAAATTCAAAAGGAGGTTCCATTGTGCCTTTGTATCCGGGTAATGATTGATGGAACTTATGAAGTCTCCCTGCTAATTCTGTGATGTTGGAAAAATTCTCTAGTGTTAATAATTTTCTCTGATCTTCATCTATAGGCAATGCATCTTTCCATGTAATCCATGAGTCGTAAACAATTGCCCTAATTGTGAGATAGGTCTTACCATCCGGCGCCTGGAATTTATCAGGCGGATTATCGAATATTTGATTATCCATGTCAAGAATGGAAGTCATATGCTTTACGACAGGTAATCTGATACGATTTTTCCCAATCGTTTTCGCCGCTATATTCGTTGAAAACAATCCGCCCCATTGAATGAAAAACATTATGGAAACGAGATAATCCTGTTTGAAATTGATCGTGTTGGACTGGCGGCAAATAAATAATTGCCGACCAATCAGATGGAGAAACGCTTCTAAATGTATCTAACTCATCGTCATACCACATTGGACGTAGTCTTCTAAATGGGATGCAGATTGGAAAGTCCCAAATCCAAGGAGCACGAATCATTGCCTCGTTATGGGCAATCCAAATCACAGCGTGTTCTATATGACCTTTTCTATATTCCTTTAATGTTTTATTTAGCAGTCGTCGTGTTAGGGCTGCTCCTGTTGGTGCTCCTACGAACACTCTTTTAGAAGAACTATGAACATCATCTATATACCAATCTTTGCAGATAATATCTTCTAACGATTCTTCTTCTCGGTTGTAATAGCGAGATGCTCCAATCAACCGATTAAGATCAGGCGATGAATAAGGATCGAGATCAATAGAGCCTAGAACAGATTTAGCCCCGGAAACGACATCAGCTGGTGGTGCTAAGTCACACTTGTTTGGATGATGACGAATCTGATCGCTCATCCTTATAAGTTCTTCATTAATTTTGCAATTCTCCCTGCTGGATTCTCTCGAGGTAAAGTCGTGCAAGAAGCGCCTGATTTATCTATCAATATGAGACATATTTCTTCTTTAGGATTTGCACCTTTTATTGTTTTCAATGCATCCTTGCAAAACTCTACGACTGTTTCATCGTTATTTCTTTCCGCATCTTGTAAATCTTCTGACATCATAAATTCATTAACATAATTAGACCTGTCTGGGTGGCCTTTTTCAGCTATGAGATTTAAAATAATTGCCCCTGCTCCGAGATAACTATATGCAGTGTCATATCTATTCATCATGTCAGCCATGATCGCTTCGCAAATTCTTATATTTAATTCCTTAGAAGCTTCTTTATTACCTTCAGGAACTTTCTTGTCTATTAATTCTGGAAAAAACTTAACAAGAAATTCGGCTGGTTGAGGTCTCGCCACGAAAGTAAGTACGTTGAACATCTATTAACAAAGAGTCGCAACGTTCTTCTGCGTCTTGAGCTAAAGGTATTAAGTGTTCGAATCCTTTGTCTACAGATATCGAATCAACTAACTGACTGAGATAATCATGCAGTTCAGCAATGTCAATAACAATGTCCATCAGACTCTTAATTCGGTTTTAGAACGTTGGCTGTTAGACCACCATGCATACACTTCAGGAACCCAGCTAGCAACATGATCAGCAATGAGATCTGTTAAGCTCTTTGTTTCATAAGACTTATTAGGTCTAGAACAGCTATCGAGTAAACGTAGCCATGCACGAAGACTACCTGAAGCTGTAACATTCTGCAACATACACATTGTTAATAACTGCTGTGCTTGCACTGAACTAGCGCCTGCTTCTCGTTGGCAGTCGTAGTCAATAGCGGAAGAATAAGCAGAAGCGAGTTGGTTTTGCTCGTCTTCTTGACTCCAAGGATGTCTATTACCTGTGTAGTCTGGGTAATTTCCGGGAGTTCGAGAGTGGAAAAGTTTTTCTAGAGGATAATCTTTTTCTTTCACACATAGCCTTGTATTTTCTGCCGCCTCGTACAAAGGTTGCAGACTAAATGTAATGTCTCTTCTTTCGGTGCATAGCTCGTGCAACGTGCTATGGTCTGCTCTTATGTATAGAGATAAATAAGGATGTTCTAGAGAAGAAAAAGATCCCCAAGACGGATGCGTTTGACTGGTATGACGAAAATGGCTCGTCAACAGATTGCCACAAGTATCTTCTGCAAAAGCATTTTCCTGTACATCTTTTTCTTGTTCTATATCGTTTATAAAATCCCCATGTTTATTCATATATAAGGCTGTATACATCAAACGTTGAGGCATCTCTGTGCCTGCAATTTTCTTCACCTCGTAGGCTTGTATGGCTGACTTGGTCAAAATACTCAGTATCTCTTGGCAAAGAGTATCACCATGCCGTCCTTAATCAAGGGATGTGGAGATTTCCTTTGTTAAGTTTTATTAATCGTCGTCGTCGCCGTACACTTTGCCGTGGAAGTAATCAAACATTTCTTTGGGATCCATGTAGTCAGGAATGTTTAATTTATTACCAATAACATTACCATCATCATCACGTTGGTATGTTCTACCTTGGTGGTAATTTAGTGCTGCGCCAGTTTCTAATACTCCCCTGTCTATATATGCCTTGTTCTGAGGTAAGCCACGCATATAAAAATGATCGGTCATACGATTACCTGCACTTGCTGCAGCATCTATACCGTCGTTAACTTCGTACTCAGGAAGAGTAGGAGAAAAATGCTGCCAATCAATATCTCGCCAATCAGGGCCAGAAGGAGAGGGTGAAGGCGAAGGCGAAGGCGAAGGAGAAGGAGATGGAGAAGGGGATGGAGATGGAGAAGCATTATATGTTTTCCATTCGTCTGAACGCCTGATATTTGCTAAGACATCATCTCTGGTTGCTCCTCCTTTTAAATCGTTCATCCAATAGGAACGTCCTTCATTTTGTAATCCTCGGCCTAATTCACTTTTATAAGTATCTTGAAGCCACTTTTCGTCGCTTAACCCTATATCTCTTTCTATATCTGCTCTTGAAGTTCCGCCACGAAATGCATCACCCCAGTAATTAAGACCTTCTTCTCCGACATCTCTTCCAAGATCTCTCTGATAGACGCTACGTAACCAAGAACTTGTTTCAGGATCTTTTTTCCATGCGTCTGATCTTTCTATTGCGGATTGTTGGTTACTTAATACACCTGAAGCAGCCTTCGATATCGCGTTATTTAATATTCCAGGAGAAAACAACATGTGGACTCTACTAATTACCTAGTCTTTATTTTAAACGAGTTATTTATTTAACTCTGCATAAATAGAATCCTTACTCACGCACATCTGAGTCTTATGGACATAGAAGCCACCTTTTTGAGCACAAGCATATTCAGGCGAAAGCATAATATTGCTTAATACTTCTGTCTTAGTTGCTCCTTCTTTTAAATCATTAAGCCAATACTCAAGACCTTCTACACATACGTCTCTTCCAAGATGCTTGGTATACATGGCTTGTAACCATTTTGCATTCTCAGGATCTTTCTCCCAAGCGATGGTGCGAGCGTCTTTTTCTGTAGCAGTAGTCATAACATTATTTCAATGTGTTACAAGACTAGCTCAGAAACTTGACTATGAGAGAAATGCATCGGAATCGTCCCACATCGAGGCTATTAAACTATTAGCTAATTTGCTGCTTTGTGTTGGCTGATTATCTATAAAATCAACGAATCTTCCAGATTTATAGCGGTTGCCATATTGCTTAGAAGTGACAAAAGGAATTGAACCCATCTGTTCTGCTGGGGTTAAATCAACACCTAGTCTTCTTCCTAGAGGATTCCAAGTATCTTCAAAGTGTCCCCCGTATCCTCCTACTTTTGGCTCAGGAATAGTAGAGGTTCCAGCGGGATCAGTTGGATCGACTGGATCAACTGGATCGACTGGATCCACTGGATCAGTTCTTTCTCCTAAACCTCTTTGGTAGCCTTGATACTCAGGACTTCTTCTGATATTTGCTACGACTTGTTCTCGCGTTTGGCCTCGTTCATGAATATCATCTGTCCAATGTTTTAGTCCACTGGGATCGGTTCCTCGCCCTAGGTTATCGCCATAAACAGTTTCTAGCCAAGCCTCAGTGCGAGCCCTTGCTTCAGCAGCAGCTGATGACATTATTTCTTTTGATTAACACTAGTTATAGTTTAGTCTTCCCACATCGAGGCTATTAAACTATTAGCCAATTTACTACTAGATTTTTCTTCACTATTTATGAAATCAACAAATCGTCCAGATTTATAGCGATTACCATATTGCGTGGAAGTGACAAAAGGAATTGAACCCATTTGTTCTGCTGGAGTTAAATCAAGACCTAATCTCCTGCCTGAAGGATCCCAATCATCTTCAAATCCGCCTCCTCCAACCTTGGGCTCAGGAATATTTGTACCAGGATCTGGATTCCCTGGTAGAGTTCCCCCTGGAGGAACTACTGGGTCTGGGTTGAATGGATCTGGATCTACTGGATCTGGATCTACTGGAGTTGGATCTGGATCCGTGGCAGCAGCGCCTCCTTTATATCTGAAAACATTCCAATGATCATCATCATCTTCTGAAATTGATCTTTCCCATGTATATTTATCCTTGTCTTGCATGTCAGGAGCAAATCGCCCTGCTTCAATTTTTGCCATAATATCATCGCCGTCATAAGCAAGATCATGTCTATCTAGTGTGTTTTGGTTAACCCTAAAACCTTTATCGACTGCTGCTTTAGCTACAGCATGTGCAACTGAATCTTGGTTATATGCATACTTACCCCAAGGACCACGGTCGGTGTAAATTTTTTCATATTCTGCTTGTGTTAATTCACCATCATCTCCCGCGTATTTCACGATTGAGTCGTAAAGATGTTTATTTTTCTCAGTTAAACCTTTATCTCTAGGAGCATCAAATCTTGTTCCGGAATATCCTTGACTACGCAAGAAAGCTTCATTATCTTTCGCAAATGACATCTGTTCAACTTGATTGGCAATAGTTTTATCTTAGTTGGTATAAGATCATTGCTTTTCTTTGACAGCTGTAGGACTGAGAGGACCATTCGCTGCTAATCGGAAATCAATCCACATCCGATTTGCTGCTTGAATCTTCTTAAATCGTTTTGGATCTTTATCGTGAGTTGTTTCTAGAAATAATTGAGTCTCATGAGTCAACTTATTAGACGAGAATTCTAAATCAACTGTTTGTAGGTGACGGTTATGAAAGAAATGTGGAACTCCTTTCACCCTTAGATGTAATGGGTTACAGCAATTATTATCACCACAAACTGCTTTGATAGGTAGTCTTCCTATATCTCCCCAAGTAAACCATGCTGCGACTCTAGGAGCAGAGTACTGCCTACCTGAACCCCAATGTCTTGGCATGGGGAAGTAACTAGAGTTTGACCTGGAATGGAACTTACCTCTCCATGGCCAACATTCTTCTGGGCCTCTTATCTCTACAAACGACCAGAACTCTAGAAATCTACGTCTATATTTTCTTTCAATCTTATGAACATCTAGAGATAGTCTACCTTCCGTAAGAGAACTAATACACCTCACACAAGCATGACTGTCTGTGTAGCGAGGTATTAATCCATCCTTAGAACCGATGGAATGTTCACAGTGAAAACATATAGGACCTCCTTCTGTTTTGGAATGTAACTTAGGAGGGATGGCCCATTGAGACATTACTTTAAATAAAGAGGAAAACCGGTGGGTGGTTTAAACTTACCGCCTAATTTAACTAATTGCTGTGCAAGAGGTTTTAATTTGATCTGCATTTCAGGCCATAACTCCCGACGAGTACTACCTTCTATAGCCACTGGAACTAATTTATTAGTAGGACTGCTAATAACAAATCCGTTTCGGCCATCATTAATATTCTTAACTCGATGCCCTATTTTGAGGTCTTTCATGGTATAAGACGAATCTATATACCCGCTACAGTAGCTTAATTATTCTTCTGTATCGTCTATTTCTCCATCGAAGGGAATACGATGTACTGCTATACCTGCTTCTACACACATTTCTCTGGCTTTATCAAATGATTCTTGCCATCGATAAGGTTCTACAAAATCAGGAACAATAATCTGAGCAATATCTGCTTGAATCAATACTGCAGCACATTGACTGCAAGTCATCAAAGGCCAAACATACATGGTTGCACCTGCTAAACAAACTCCATTTCGTGCTGCAAATGAAACACAATTCATCTCTGCATGCACTGTCATAGCAAGGCGAGTGTCTCTATTTTTTAACCTAGAGTCTGAGTCGGTGATTCCACTCGGTAGTCCGTTATAACCTTGTACTAAAATACGTCTATCTCTAACAGCAACTGCTCCGACCTTAGTACTAGGATCTTTTGACCACCCCGCAAACATTCTTGCAGCGTGTAGAAATCTTTGATCCCAGTTCTTTGGAGTGCGTGGTGCTTTAAGAGATGTCATAGAATATAAATGTAAGAGGATTTAACCCTTGCTAGAAGTTA
>MDTC01199865.1_pt1 | contig 14035 bp, 10 predicted proteins | sample 811181 | NCBI WGS metagenome assembly MDTC01 (sample SAMN05326644, study PRJNA326480) | marine metagenome | isolation source: seawater | place: Pacific Ocean: North | collected 2011
ATTTTAACTCCAAGACTCCAGGTTTGGAAACCCGACTGCAGCCGATCGAATTGGCTTTTGGCTATGAAACAACATTTGGATCTAATACACCAGAAGCATATGAGAGGCTAATTCTTGATGCATTGAATGGTGATGGCACGCTTTTTATTCGGGGTGATGAGGCTGAAACATCGTGGGGTTTATTATCGCCTGTACTGGATTATTGGAAGGGTCAAAAGTCAAAGGGTCTTGAAAGCTATGCAGCAGGAACTTGGGGGCCAATTTCTGCCAATAAACTTCTTTTGTCAAGGGGTCATGAATGGCTTACTGGAACCAATTTTTGCTAATGAAAACTAATATGATACAATATATTCTTTTATTTCTCATAACTATGATTGCTATAGAGTCTAAAGAAATCCCCAATATCAATGCTACAAGCTCGGAACAAGAGCAGGAAGTCGCGATTCTTGGCGGCGGATGCTTCTGGTGTACTGAAGCCGTTTTCGAAAAAATCGCCGGGGTGACGGATGTTGTTTCAGGTTACGCAGGAGGTAAGTCTAAGAACCCAACTTACAAGGAAATCTGCACGGGCAAATCCGGACATGCAGAAGTAATCAGAATTACTTTCAATACCAAAGTATTGTCCTATGCCAAAATCCTTGAAATATTTGGAAAGTGTCATGATACAACTACGCTAAACCGACAAGGTGGAGACATAGGAACTCAATATCGATCTACGATCATGTATTTAAATGAATCCCAAAAATCAATTGCTGAGAAATGGAAGCAAGATTTTAATAACCGACTCTCTTCACCAGTCGTTACGGAAATTGTAAAAGCACCTACTTTTTATGTGGCAGAAGAATACCACCAAGACTATTACGCCCGAAACCCCAATCAGGGATATTGTAACTTTGTTATTCGTCCAAAGTTAAAAAAGCTCAGCTTAGAATAATGTCGATGAGCACAGGCGTAAATTGCTTCTGTCTTTAGGTTAGATTTTACAACTTACTCTATATTTTTTGAAATTTATTTCTTACGCTGGATAGTAATAACCTAGTCCCACGGAATAGCTGTATTTTTTATAGTTTATTGAGTTTTTAAAATCATAGGGATCATTAAAGCTCCCAGCAAAATAATCTTACAAGGCTTTTTTCTGATTCATTTTTACTTGTTTCTTGATTGTTCATGCAGTTGTTGACCTGAAGTATTTGTAAATTTACTATATTTAAAATTTATTATACTTTTATAAAATAATGTACATTTTTACATAGTAGGTCTATTCCTCCAAGAATTATAGATTACACAAAACATTATCCAATAGAGGTATACAGTATATATTGAAAAAAAAGAATTATTTAAAAAAGAATTAAATTTGTGAAAAATTACAAAATTAATATAAAATTAATAATTGCCAGAAAAAAATTAAGTCACTAATAAGATAAAATGACTTCATTTTCCTCAACCAGACTGTGTAAGTGGATTGATGAACAGGACTGCGATGCCATGCAGGTTTTTCAGCTTTTTGAAAATATCCCTGGAATTTCTTTTTTCGTCAAGGATTCGAATCACCGACTACTTCACATGAACAAGAGGTTTCTTCCTCGGATTGGGGTTGCGACCAACGAAGAGCTGTATGGAAAAACTGACTTCGATCTTTTCCCTCCAAGACTGGCTGAGCATTTCCGGAAAGATGACAAAACGGTGATGGAGACCAAGCAATCTTTACTTAATATTTTGGAGTTAGTTTTTAATAGCCAAGGCCTTCCTGACTGGTACCTAACCAATAAATATCCCCTTTTGAATCGAAATGGAGATGTTATTGGTGTTATGGGAACGGTTAGGCCTTATGGTGATGAGCATCCAGCACACAATCAGGAATTAAAATGGGAGAGAGATGATGAGATCGGAAGAGCAGTAAGCTACATTCGTGAAAACTTTCGTTCCAACCTCGAAATTGCAAACCTAGTAGATATCTCAGGTTTAAATCATAGAAAATTACATCGTGGCTTTATTGAGCTCTTTGGTGTGGCACCGATGCAATTCATAACCAAGACTCGTATCGAGTCCGCATGTGATGATCTCTTGACCACCAAAAAGAAGCTTTCTCAGATTGCAAAGGATAATGGATTCTATGACCAAAGTTCTTTTACCCAGCACTTTAGGAGGCAGATGAAAGTAACCCCTTTGAAGTACAGGAAGCAAAAAGCTTTTGTATGATTGTAATTAGATTGAGCTCGAAAAAACCTTTATTCTCCGAATATATACATCTGAATATTTCTCCGCGGTCTCCCACCAATATTCCCTAGGGTTACTTCCTTCAGGGACCGGCGTTAACCCCTCTTCCAGAGCACTTATTGCAGATTCTCCCTCTGTGGTTAAAATTCGGATCATTACATCTACTACATCCGGAAATGCGTTAAGAAACTTCAGCCTGGGATCGGCTGGGTCATTTGCATCTGGATGGGAAGTAGCAAGGTATTCATAATCGTGGTCAGTGAGATCCAGTCGTGGAAAAATTTGCTTCAAAAACCCAGTTCCTTTGCTGTTCTTATCGATAATATATGCTCTAATGCCGAAATCGATGATGTTACAAGCTAGAGAAAATCCTGTGGGTGATTCTCCATTGTTCGCTTGAAAAATAGGATTAAGAATATTTTGAGCTTCTCGTGGGCCATTGGATCCCGAAAGATTATACCCTCCATCAACTGGATGAAGATTGTAACCAGCATTAAATGTATTCTCGGTATTTACATCTGCTCGAAATAATTGATATCTGGGCCGGGAAGTAGATGAAGCCGTCAGACCGAATCGAACAATCTGATAAGATATCGCTCTGGCACCCCCATTATTTTTAATGCTAGGATCCAATTCGGGGGACTGGGTGAAAAATCGAAGCCAAGTGCCCGCGACTCCAAACCTTGAGTCCAATAATGATCCCTGTCCGTTTGCTTCCATTAATGGATCTTGAGAAGCAGCGGGCCAATCATCTTTGAAAAGGCGCTTGGATTCTTCCACTGGTTTCTTATTCGTATCGACTTTCGCCGCTTTCCATTGACCACTATTGGCTTCGTCATTGAGAATTTTCGCGGCCATCCAAACATTGCCATCATTCCTCGAAAGTGCACACTGCAAATCTTCTTGCACTCTATCCAAGATAAACTGAGCAATTTGGTTTGTTTCCAAATCTCCAGAGGCTTGGGTTTGAGTAGATACAACTTGAGAAGTTATGTTTAAAAGCATTGCAGCAAGTAAAGCTGTAACGGAAACGGCAACTAATAATTCGAGAATGGTAAATCCCTGGAGAAACGGTTTTTGAATTTGAGGTAGTTTAGATCGCATTCTCCTTAATAGATACGAAAAGAAGTTCATTTATATCAAACGAAAATTTTACTAACTCCCATTTCCTCTCCCATCTTCGCGTACAGTTCAATTTCATTTTTTGATGCCTCTATGAGATCTTGATTCAAAAGAATTTTATCCTTTTCAAAAAGAGTTAAGATACAGGAACCACCGAAGGAGAAAAATCCAAGCTCATCCCCTTTTTTTACAAAAGTTTCTTTGTTAACTGTGTATGTAACGGTTCCAACGCAAGTTGCACCAATTGCAAATTGGGCAACGGTACCAAAAGACTCGCTTTCCAAAAAAGAAAGATATCGTTTGTTTTCCCAAAAGATGGAGATTTTTTTCCTAAGAGCGATTGGATTTACCGAAAAAAGTTTTCCGTTTATAAGATCAGCTGTATGAAAGGTGCCATCACACGGAAAATGGAACCGGTGATAATCAACTGGACAAAGCCTACTGATAATCAAGGATCCATTTTCGTAAGTTAAAGCTCTTTCTTTAGAGCCGAATAGGGAAGAAAGATCAAAGTTCTGCCCCTTAACAAAAATACTTTTAATGGCTGAAACATTTTGAAAACCAAAGTGACGACCGTCCGCTGGAAAGATGGCTGCAGCATTTGAGGAAGCAATTGTTCTGGCACTCGGTTTTAACCGCCGGTAAAAGAATTCGTTAAAAGTGGAAAAGGAGGAAGTCGGCTCTAGGAATTCGCTTTCATCAACTTTGAATTTCTGGATGAATGGAAGGATTTTCTGCTTACTTTTTGGGTTGTTTGCTGAAACCCCATACCAAAAAGAAAAAACCTTTCTTTTCGCAAGGAACCATAGAAAGAAACGACCTAGAAAATGGTTATAGGTGAACTTTAGCCACTTTTCACCATAAACATGTTCTGTTTCAACTTTTCCAGTTGAGCGGTTTAGGTACTTGATCGACTCCATTGTGTGGACGCAATCGACCGGAAGGTCAGAAAGGTAAAAGCTACGCTTTTTGAATTTTGCCCGCTTTGATCGCTTTGGCTGAAACCCAAAGCCTCTTCACTTGACCCGATGCCAACTTAACCCGAACTCTTTGTAGGTTAGGTCGAAATTTACGCTTGTTATTTTTGACCAATTGTAGACCGATACCGCCAGCTTTCTTGCTGACGCCTTTATATATAATTCTGCCTCCCGTAGTGGGGCGCTTTCCAGTTATTGCACAGATTCTTGACATATCAAAATTTGGGTAAAGATCTAAAATGGATCATTTCAAAGTTACTGACAAGCGAAAACCTCAAGGGTTTCTCTTGTATTCCATCAGTATATCGGACCCGTTTTCGTGTTTAATAAAAAAGGCTGCGTCCACGCCATAAGCTTTTAAAAGCCCCAACGATGCATCAAATCCAAGTACTAAACAAGCAGAAGCAAGGGAGTCGGAAGTCATTCCATTTTTGGCAATAACAGTTACTTGTGACCTTGAGCTTAAGCCGATGGCTGTTCTTGGATCAATGATATGGGAATAAAAGGTTCCATCCACTTCGAGAAATTGCTCGATATCCCCGGATGTCGAAACCGAACAATTTGATAGTAAAAGCTTGGGAAGTTGATGGTGCGTTTTACCTCCCACATCAATGGACCATCCTTTTTTTCCTGCAGGTGGCTCTCCGATGACTAAATCACCCCCTGCATCAATGAGGCATCGTTTAATGCCATAATCCTTTATGACTGATAACATTTGGTCCGCTGCATAGCCTTTGGCAATACCTCCAAGATCTAAAACCATGGCGTATGCAGCAAGTTTGGCCTTTTTTTTCTTAGCATCTAAAATCAGTTTCTCATAACCCACTCTATTTTGGGCATGTAAAAGCTTTGGTTTGCTTGGAAGGACTTTCCTGAATCGTGCAATCCTCCAAAGCCTTGAAAAAGGACCAACTGTTATGTCAAATCCACCTCCAGTCTCACGGGCTAATTTTTGGCTGGCAGATAATACTCGAAACAAATCTTTAGAAACAGGATAAAAGATTGAAGATCCAGAATTGCCAGATAATCGAGATAGCTCACTATCGCTCAAGTAGTCGCTTAGAATTTGATTTAATCGATGGGCTTCATCAAAAGCTTGAGCTGCGGTATTTCGAGCAAGTTGTACATCGGGATGGTCTATCAAGATGGTAAACTCTGTCCCCATACAATTTTCGGTAAATCTTTGATATTCCATATTACCTTTTGCATTAGCCCACAATTCTGAACGGCCAGAAAGAAGTAAAATAACACTTAAAAAATAGAAAGCTTTCAATTTCAGATTACAATAATGCCAAAGGGTATTATTGTGCAAATCATTCTTTTTTACTATATCTTTAACCCCAAAGCATAAGAAATTTTTAGAAAGTACGCTGGTGTCTTCAAATTATTTTTCTGACAAATCAAACTGAAGTTGATGCCAAATTAAATGTATACTATTTTGAAAAACTTCATTTACAGGTTTATGTTTGAATCTTAAAATTACACTCTTTTTAAATGAACTTATAATAGCAATGTTACCATTACACATGAAATATTCTTACAAACCCCTCGCTCACATTTTTGTAGGTTTATCATTGGGTATTATCCCGTTGATTGCAAAAAAACCAGACCGTGCAGTAGAGTCTATAGACGGTAGTGTTTACCAAGTTGGTATGTTTCCGAAGGACCTTTATAAAAAGTTGGGTTTTAGAGCAGGGCTTTCCAAAGATAAATTTATTGCCTTTGATGAAAATATTTCGACTTCAGACTTAACTTTTGGAATGGTTCCCGTAAAAGGCGGCACCTATTCCATGGGAAGTCCTCTTGAAGATAAAAATAGAGGTGATGATGAGCTTGTAGCTCGAAAAGTTAAAGTTTCAGATTTCTGGATGGGTAAGCATGAGCTCACCTGGGATGAATACGAACTGTGGATGATCAACCTAGACAAAGATAATCGGGATTACAATAAGCTAGAAACCACTGCAGAAGATGAACTTGCGGATGCGGTAACCAAACCAACCGCACCCTATACAGATATGTCATTTGGTATGGGGAAAAGAGGGTGTCCCGCTATTTGCATGACCCAATTATCAGCTAAAATGTATTGCATGTGGCTGAGTGCTCGGACGGGAAATTTTTACCGTCTTCCCACGGAAGCAGAGTGGGAATATGCCTGCAAAGCAGGGACCAAAACAGCTTATAGCTTTGGCGACAACCCAGAAGAATTGTCAGAACATTCTTGGCATCTTGACAACAGTAGGTTCCAGTACCAGAAAGTGGGGCAGAAGAAGCCAAACCCACTCGGTTTGTATGACATGCATGGCAATGTTTGGGAATGGGTCCTTGATCAGTTTACACCTCCCGAACAAAAAGCACCAAGTAAACTCTTGGTAAATCCTATTTCCATACCTACTTCTCTCTACCCCAGGGTTGTCAAGGGTGGGTCTTGGGACGACGGTCAAAAGACCCACCGCAGTGCCTCTAGAATGCCTTCGGAAGAGTGGTGGAAAGAACAGGATCCTCAATTACCGAAAAGTGTATGGTACCACACCGATGCAATCTTTGTCGGTTTTAGGGTTGTTCGACCCAGAAAGATACCCAGTCTGGACGAGGTCGAGAAGTATTGGCCGTCTGAGAAAGAGATTTTGGCGATCCCAACCCGTTAATCATTCGTTTTATAAAGGAGTTGCGAATTTCAAAAAAAGGGCACAAGTTTTTATGTGCTCCATGAATGCTCCTACAGCCAATTTTCAATCTAATTGCAAAAAGAAAGGTTTTGCATTGGTACTCGCTTTAGCTCTGCTAAGCCTAGTCTTTCTGTTGGTTATATCCTTAGTCAACCTTGTTAGTACTGACTTGAGCCTGGTTGAAGCAAGGAAAGAAAAGGTACTAGCCCAAGCCCATGCTAGGATGGGTATGAAGATTGCAATCGGTGAGATTCAAAAACATTTGGGGCCGGATATGCGAATCTCCGCAACTGCAGATTTGTTGGACGAACGGATTGAATCAGGGAAAAACTATGAGGATTCAACTTACATCATAAACTCAAACCCTAATAATAGAATCGATCTTAACGAGGATGACAGGATAAATACTTTACCCTATGGGCAGAGATATTGGACGGGGGTGTGGAAGCATCGAGGTCGAGACCGAGGGGTGGATGATTCTAAGTTAGGTGCGAGACCTCTGCCTGAGAACTTTGAAACCGGGGACAATGTACCGGAACAAGAAAATGCTTACCCTACGAAAAATTCAGAATTTGATCCGCACCCTGCGATTGAAGTAGCCTGGTTAGTGAGTGGAAATGAAGGTTTCGATAAGAAGCTTTATTTCGGAAATAATCCGTATCAGCCTGCGGAATTTGTGGAAATCCCAGATGGAAATCTTTGGGACAAGGACCAATATGATAAAGGTCGAACTTTTGTCACCCTCGGAGGTGGAAGTGGTACCTATGGAAACGATGAAAATGCATGGGAAGACTACACCATGGCACTTCAAAACTCATCTTTAAGAGGCACTGGGTTTCTGCCCGAATACAACCATCCTATTTTTGAACTGCCCGACCCCCAAGTTTCGGACGAAGTCGAGTGGTTGCTGGTCTCACCTCTGCTTAAGAAAGATTTCGATAAGAACAATTTTGATCTTGGAGATTCTACAACTTGGGAAAATGCTTTAAGTTCAGAACCAGTAAAAGCTAGGAAGACAAGAGTTCAGCACGAAGATGAAGCTAATGATGAATCTCAATATGGTGCTTATGCCTACTGGGTTGGAGATGAAGGTGTTAAGACCAAAGTTAGTGTGCAAAATCCGTTTAAACCAGATTTTGATCTAAAACTGAGAGGGGAACGAGACACTGCGCAAATACAAAAAGATAATCTATCGGTTGCTACAGAACCTAATCTTACTTTCAGCGTCAATTCCGGTCCCTTATTAAGTGGTTTTGGCATCGATTGGGAAGAAGAAGCAACCACCAAAAATAAAAAGAAGGATATCCTATCTTTGGATACATTGTCTGAACTGTCGGACACCAAATCTGAAATCAGTGCCCATTATCATTCCCTTACCACGGATTCTTTTGGTGTATTAAGTGATGTTCGAACGGGAGGGCTTAAGCGGGATCTAAGTAGTGCATTTGCAAATGAAGAGGACTGGGATGAGGACTTCCTAAAATTTGATGCATTAGACTGGTCCGATGACTTCAGTAATTACATTTATAAACAACGAATTTATTACATGAAAAGTGTTCCAATGAAAGATAATGCTCCGGAAAATGAATGGAATACTGCTAGTTTCAATCAACCCCTTTTGGAAGAAATGTCCCTCCTTGGGGGTCCTCGCTGGTCGGTGCTGGGTTCTTTTCATAATCTGTATTTAGCCAAAAATTATGATGATATAACGCCCGACAATTTTCCTAGGATAGTGGGAGACAACAATGTTCTGTTTAACCACTTACAAGGTTATGGAGTAAAACCCAGATCTCCAGGAAATGTAGATGAGGTCACAAATACTAAGAAACTTATCCAAAGGTTTAATTATTTTGAGGGTATTGGGAAGCGCCCTGAACCCAAAAACCATCCCATCCAGCCAGTCCTAGTAGAATTTAAATATTCACAACAACCTACACTGCACCAGGGTTTTTTGGGATTGGCTGCCTATCCATCGGTTGCATTTTGGAATCCATATAATGTTCCTATTAAATACAGTAAAAAGATTTACATCGAAATACCGATGAATTCAAGCATGCGCTTTGGGGATCCTGTAGTCTATGATCTTTATAAAAAATGGCTTTTCCATATTAGAGACGAAGATGCATATAAAACCGCACACCCATTAAATGATCCAAATCAAGAGTCACAAGGAGGTCCTTCGTTTGACGATGTGAATGGCAACGGCAAGCAGGATCCTGGAGAAAGAAGTTTTTATTCACCCAACAATGGTGGTGGTGCCCCGCCATTCTATCCTAGATCTAGGCACTGGTTTAGTGGGGGCTGGGATATTGATTGTGATTGGAAAAGGAATACCTGTGCCATGAATAGTAGTTTCGATGCATTTAATAAAGATCCAATAACTGGAGACATCAAATATCCGAGACGTCAATTTGACGGGTTGTTTTTAAAATCCAGTGATTCCGATTCCTCTGATTATTTGCAAAGTCGCCAGAATCGTCATCTTTTAATGGAAATTCCTAAGGGTGAATTAGAGCTACAGCCTGGGGAGAAATTACATTTCGTTCCAGCAGTGGAAACAGTTTTTACCCATACCGCACTTCAGCCGAAAATTAAGGGGACTGTCTTTGTGAAAATCCCGATGAAGAAATTATCTGGTGTTGAAAGTACACCTATTTATTTCTTATCTGGAAATTCAGAATTTAAAACCATTGACCCTGTAATGATCTGGTACGAATGCGGAAATGTAAAAGGAGTTCATTCAAATGCACGGGAATATTTTGATCAAGAAATGATAAAAGGTAATCCCAGTAACCTTGAATACCCCAAAGGAATTACGATTTATTCCGAAAATCCAGAAGCCATTGCATCTCCCAGAATTATTGGTAAGATTAATAAGAATTTTGATTTCAGAATAGGCGGTACAGGGAATGGTGCTCATCGATTGGATATAGCATATGCTGGAAAGCTAGATAATTTGACTACAACTAAATTACTTGGTCACGGTTTTCGTATTAGATACAAACTCCCTGGTAAGACAGATAAGATTACTTTTGAACAGTTCAACTTGCGTGCCCTTATTCACAGCAATCAAGATGGGTACGGAGATAATTGGGAATTTGAGATCAACCCAGGGAAATATTCTGATGGTAATTTTAATGGTGTTGATTTTTTCACTCCTCCTGATCCGAATGACTATGCAGGTAATGAAGCCATGGATTTAGTGATAAAAGACATAACTGCTTTTACACTTAATAGTCCGAACCTTGATGGAAATAGTCTGATAGCGGCCATTCCCAAATTACAAAATGCCCAGAATTCCATTGGTTTTTTTCATGAAAATCAGAGTATGGGGTCTATGGAAGGGGTTAAAAATGCTGTCATGTTTGAAATCCCTGACTCTCCAATGCTCTCTATCTTTCAGTTTCGTCATGCCAATCTAAATAATTATTCACATGGACCGAGTTATGCCTTGGGGAATTCTTATGCGTCAACCCAAGTCGCTCGTTATAGGACTTGGGGGAAAGTGCGGGCAATTTCCGAAGCCCCCGTATACCCAGGAACAGACATTAAGCATAATAATAAAGTACAAAAATTGATTTACCAAGACCCAACAATTGAGGATCGGGATTATTTCAATTGGAAGAATAAAATAGTGGTAGGGGCTGAAGGTGTACCGATAAGAGATTTGTATGCTGGAAAAGATCATCAAAATGTTACCCTAGATCATAGTTTCTACATTAATTATGCTTTAATGGATGGATATTTTATGTCAGGTCTGGGAATTGGTTCTGCTCAATGGGAACAAGCAGATCCCAAACATTTTGATCCAGGTGTTCGGTTTTTGCCATTCCGAAATCCTCGTCTGATACCATATTTACGTGAAGCCGAGTGGAAATCAACTTCCTATTCGGATGGCAAAAAAGATGTGGATGAAAATGATGAAGAATTTCGATATCAAACTTTATCCTCCGATCTTCTCGTAGATGGAGCTTTCAATGTGAATTCGACTTCGGTAGATGCATGGGCTAGTCAGCTTTCCAGTTTACGTGGTCAAGCCATTAAGACAGTTGGAGAACAAGTTCAAGATTATGAGACTCCCATTCCTCGCTTTCTTGAATATAAACTAAATGATTCGTGGAATATGCTTCGAAAACTTTCAGACGAAGAAGTCAATTTACTTGCCCATAAGATTGTGGAACAAGTAAAACTTCGTGGTCCTTTCCTCTCTTTTGCTGACTTTGTTAATCGTCGATTACAAGGAAATGTAGTTAACCTTTACTTGTTTCCTTTTGATGAATGGAATGAAAGCGATAAAAAGGAAACTAGAAGCTCAACGCTAGGCTTACGCGGTGCAGTACAAGCTGCTATTGCAGAAGCGGGTCTAAATCAGGGAGAATTTAGCAAAGATAATTCGGAATCATCCCTACCTATACCTGAAGTTCCTAGTAAAAGATTCGGTAGCGACAAAGTCTCGTTAGATCCAATCGAAGAGTTATGGCCACTTGCCTCCGAGTTGAAATTAATTCCTTCCGAATTTGGAATTCATGCGATTTCCGAAAATCTTGTTTCTTATGAAATTGGTGGGAATTCAACAAAAAATTATTTGAGCTACCCAGTTCATCAATACGACGACCTTAGCAGCCAGTATGAACAGGCTTGGGGCAGAGGAATTTACATAGATGGTCAAAGAGATCTACTGACGGAATGGTACCCTCCTTACCATAAACAATATGGATCCGCCAAACCTAAGAAGGTATCAAGCATTGACTTCGAAGACATTGGCAAAGGCGACTACTTAGAAATGAAAATTAAATTTCTTAAATACGACCAACTTTTTTCTTATGGCGAAGCTCCGGAAAATTTGTTGGCAGTGGAGAATGTTGCTACAGGTGCGAACAAACCAGGATGGGTTATGCAGTCAGATCTACTCAGCCCTTTGGCACCCGTTACTTCGGTCCGGTCGGATACCTTTGTGATTCGGGTTATGGGAGAAAGTTTACAAAAAGAAAACGACCAGACCCAATCCAAGTCATGGATTGAAGTGACCGTTCAGCGGGTTCCTGATTATGTAAAATCAGATTATGATAATCCACACCATCGTCCCCATGAGCCCTTTGAGGATCGGAATTTCAATGGATACTGGGATGGTCTGTTAAGTGAACCAGAGCACTGGATTGATTATGACCAAGATAGTGTTGAGCGAAATTTCGAAGGGATTGTAACTCAGAAAAATGTATTGGATAAGAAAGGAAGTTATCCAGATTTAGCCTCTGATAATGATACTTTCGCCGATGGATTAAAATCTGATCTCTCCATAAACAAAGACGAGGATGAGGAAGTTGTATCCGAGTTTGGTACTACGGTTTCTCATATGGGGATCAACCAAAGATTTGGCAGAAAGTTCAAGATTATCAAGTTTCGATGGCTCAAGGCTCAGGATGTTTGATTGAGTTAACCAATTATTTCTACCTTAGTTGAATTATAAAATATGTGTAAAATATTCTTCTTATTTTTTTCTTTTCATTTCCTTTTCTTTATTAATCTTCCTGCGGAGAATGATATCACGCCGCGACCTACCGCTTGTTTTTCGGTAGTTTTTTGGGGGGACTCCTCAGTTCGATCTCTTTTTTATGCTCCATGGGGAAATTTTGGGGAGTTCAATTCTACAAAGTGTAATGTGCGTGGTGCATACGGTGCTCTGTCTACTAAATGCGTTTACTATGGTCAGACTGATATCTCTTTTCACCAACCCATAGAAGTTTTGAATACTCAGGACGGAAATGAACCCTGGAAATCTAGGGAAGTTTCAAAACTTTCTTTCGAAGCAAGTCCTGAGATGTCCAAGGAATTCATTGCATTATTTTCACCCGCTGATCAAAAAGGGAATTTCAAATGCTTTAAGATACCATTCGAAAAGAAGGAAATACCGTGGGGTTCATATAAAATAATTTCCCAATTTCAGGAAACACTATATGTGGCAATTAAAAATAAAAAAATTACCTTGGATCCAGGAAAAAGTTTTATAATCAACACTTTAGAATTTGAAGATTCCAGCCGCATACAGATGATAGTCTACAAAAAGGTCAATGGGGATTTTGTGGAAAGTGGTGGGCAGGACTTTGCGGTGAATAATAGACAGAGAGGAATCCTTTTCTTAACCACCAGAAGAAAAAGAATGCATGTAATTCCACTGGTTGAGTTAAATATGCCTATAGAGCAAGCTATCGGTTACAATTCTAAACCTAGAGAAATCGAAGTCGTAGAAGAGGTAATAAAAAATGTAGTTCCTTTGGACAATTTTTAATTGCGAGAACTTTTTTTTATTTGGTTTATTCATAAAATTCCAGGAATCCATCCAAATTGATTTTTCGATAGTAGCAGCCCTGTCTGGGATCTCCATTCGCATCCTTGGTGTGACATGCCCCTTTTCCTCGGGGTTTTACCTTGTAAAGGATTGAGTTCTGCTCGCAATTCACAAGAATATCAATGATTTCCAGAAAGTCACCGGAAGTCTTTCCCTTGATCCATAGTTCATTCCGGCTTGTACTCCAAAAAGTCGCCATACCTTCAATTTTCGCAGTCTGAAGTGCTAGTTCATTTGCATAACCAACAATTAGAACTTCTCCTGTTTCGTGATCCTGTGCAATTGCGGGGATGATATCTTCTCCGCATGCTGCTACTTTTTTTAATTTAGAAAAATCAAGATTTAATTGGGCCCCCTCTTCGAGATCATGGTGGTTCATTTTTAAAAAACAAGCTAGTTATTAATAGTTCTTTTCTAATGAAATTATAAAATCGAGAACTAAGGCTTTCATGTGGGGCAATGCTTTTTTGGAAGCTTCTTCCACATCTTTGTGACTCAGTGAATGTTTACTTATTCCAGCAGCTAAATTACTGATGCATGACAGGGCTACGATACGCATGCCCAGAGCATTCGCCACCATGGCTTCCGGAACGGTTGACATTCCTACAGCGTCCGCTCCAAGTTTTGCAAATGCTTGGATTTCAGCAGGAGTTTCAAAAGCGGGACCGGATAGAGCCAAATAAACCCCTTTGTGAATGGTAATTTCC
>MDTC01040800.1_pt1 | contig 14034 bp, 12 predicted proteins | sample 811181 | NCBI WGS metagenome assembly MDTC01 (sample SAMN05326644, study PRJNA326480) | marine metagenome | isolation source: seawater | place: Pacific Ocean: North | collected 2011
ACGCAATCAGCAAACCGACAATGATCGATATCAGAATCGCGGTGACCGACAGGGCGATCGTGTAATAGAGCCCGTCAATCAGGAACATCAGATTGCGCTGGCCGGCAGGGGACGCAGGGTTGACCACATACCATCCCCAGTTTCCCGAACAACCGCCAAGCAGCAACAGGCTGGCAAGCAACGGAATCATCCGCATTGATCGCATCACCATTCCTCCTAATGCCGCAAAATCTGGCGCAGGAAGGTCTGGCAACGTTCGCTCTCGGGCGCCGAAAAGAACTGTTTGGGCGGCGCCATTTCGACGATGCGGCCATGATCCATGAACACCATCTGGTCGGCTACATGCCCGGCAAAGCCCATCTCGTGCGTGACACAGATCATCGTCATGCCATTAGCCGCCAACTCCTCGATCACTTCCAGCACTTCGGCAATCATCTCGGGGTCCAGCGCAGATGTCGGCTCGTCGAAAAGCATGATCCTCGGCTCCATGCAGAGTGCCCGGGCAATCGCTACACGCTGCTGCTGTCCTCCAGAAAGTTGCCCCGGGAACTTGTCTATCTGCTCAGGGATGCGCACCCTTTCCAGATAATATTCAGCAAGCTCACGCGCGGCGGTGGGGGCCATGCCTCGCGCCCGAATCGGCCCGAGAGTCAGATTTTCAAGGATCGAGAGGTGGGGAAAAAGATTGAATTGCTGGAATACCATGCCGACGTTGTTGCGCAACACGCGGCGCGCCGCCGCACTGTCGTCAATCGGCACGCCATCAATTGCGATTTCGCCGGCATCATGCGCCTCCAGCCTGTTGATACAGCGGATGGCTGTTGACTTGCCCGATCCAGACGGCCCGCAAATTACGATCTTCTGGCCGAGGCGAATATCGAACGACATATCAGCAAGCGCTTGAAAACTGCCAAAGAATTTATCGACATGTCGCATACTGATGAACGCATCGTCCGGTGCCGCGACACCCGAATCTAGTACCAATGTGGTGGCTTGTGTCACCGTGATCGCCCTCTTTTTACCTTTTATCCCTGAACCGCACCCTATCTGAGCAGAGCGCCAAGACAGAAGCAACGGTCATACAGGTTTTGGTATCTGAAGTCTGGGCCTCTTTGCCAATATCGGTATATCAGCCATTTCTGTTTGACTAGCCGGATATCGCGGCCGTACCTTCTCAATATGGGTCATAAAATGACCTTAGCGTAGCGATCTCGTAGGGGGGAGAACGCATGGCGGCCTGGATTTCTATGATTAATGACGCGAGTGCCGGCCCCGACCTACGGGCCGCTCTTAATAATGCGCGCACACCGCATGGCACGGTCGACAATGTCATGCGTGTTCATTCACATCGGCCAAATACAATGAACGGCCATGTGGCTCTGTATCGCGCCGCGCTACATGATAATGCTAATACTCTGCCAACCTGGCTCCAGGAAACTATAGCATCCTATGTTTCAGTGCTGAATGACTGCGTCTATTCCTATGCAAATCACTGGAAAAATGCGGCACATCTGATAGGTGATACAGCACGTGCTTCGCAGATCGAAGCAGCGATGCAAGACCGCAGCCCCGAGGATGTATTTGAAGGGGCCGAGCTCGCGCTGATGCAATATGCGGAAAAGCTGACTTTGCAACCGGGAGAAATGATCGAGGCCGATGTGAGCGTATTGCGCGACGCTGGCCTTGACGATGGTGCCATTCTCGAGGCGAACCAAATCATCTGCTATTTTAACTATGTAAACAGAAGTATCAACGGCCTTGGCGTCACAACCGTGGGCGATATCGTTGGCTATTATTCGGACTGACAGTTTCGGGGGAGACAGATGAACCAACAAAATGCAGGTCTATTCTCTGTTATCGATGGCGATGCCCCCAGCCGCGACAGCGCTGCCATACGCGGTGCGGATAATCTGATCTACAGCTGCATGCGCAATCCCGCTGGCAGCCTTGTCCTACTTGTTTGCGAAGATCCGTCCCTTGGCTGGTACGATGACGCGGCCCCTGATCTGGTGGAAAAGCAGTTGACCCTGCATGGCGCGCAGGTCACACGCATGAAGGTCGGTCTGCCAACCAACAGCACGAATGCGGCGCTGGTGGCCGCTATGCAAGCGGTGGATGCGGTGATTTTCTTTGCACGCATCGGCGACCAGGGGCGGTTCAAGCCGCGCTATGCCAATCGCCGGTCAGTGATGAGCTATGCGCTCAATATTGACATGCTTGCCAGCGGCTATGGCACGCTGGACCATCAGATGATGGTGACTTTCAAGAACGCAATCGACCGGATCATGCTCGAGGCCGCGCGAATTACCGTCACCTGCCCGCTTGGCACCCGCTTTGAAGGCGGGCCCGGCGACAGCCTGTTGCGCGGCAGGGAAGTTGTGGTCGGTCGCTTTCCGATGGGCATACCTCGCCCGATTTTGAATGACGACTTTTTCGGACACGTGGTTCTGGCCCGTTATCTGACACCCACAGGATCGCGCGTTTATGATCCAGATGCGCTAGCGCTGCGTGTGCCGGTCAACGCCCATTTCGAGGGAAACCACATTACCAAATTCACCGGACCGGCGGATGTTGTTGCCGAAGTCGAAGCGCATTATCGGCAAATCGCAAACAGCTTTGATCTCGAGGCCTGGCAAATTGATTCATGGCATGCTGGCATCCATCCGCTGATGTCCTATGACATGCCAGCCTCACAGGATCCGGTACGCTGGTCAAACGTCGGATTTCAGCATCCGCGAATGTTACATTTCCATACATGTGGCAGTGGGCCGCCAGGCGAGGTCACCTGGATCGTGATCGACCCGACAATCACTATTGATGGCGTAGCACTCTGGGAAAATGGTCATCTGCATCCGGAACGCTTTGCCGCCACGAAGGAGATTCTGGACATGGCCCCCGATTTTGCAGCAGCCTTTCGGCAGCAGAACAGGCAGATCGGCCTTGATGCTGGGCAGAATGCCTGACACCTAGGGATGACTTTAAACTCATGACGGTCGACATTGAAACAGACTTTATCAGGAATACGTGGTACGTCGCCGGTTGGAGCGAGGATTTCAGCCATAGCCTGTCACCTGTCCGCATTCTGGACGAACCGATTGTTATATTCCGTACCGATGAAGGTATCCCGGCGGCTTTGGAAGATGCCTGTCCACACCGCAAGCTGCCACTTTCAAAGGGTCGGCTGCAGGGCAACAGTGTGGAATGTGGATATCACGGGCTGACCTTTGACTGCAGTGGCGCTTGTGTAAAATCTCCAACGCAGGCTGCAGCGCTGCCCCGCGGGGTCAGTGTCCGGTCCTACCCGGTCGAGGATCGCTGGGGCATTCTTTGGATTTGGATGGGTGATCCGGCGGCGGCCAACCCGGATGATATCTTTGCCATCGAGAATTATGAAAACCCAGCCTGGGGACTTACCCCACGCGGCAGCATGGACATCAATTGCCACTATCTCTATGTGGTCGACAATCTTCTAGACCCTTCTCATGTCGCCTGGGTTCATGTGTCTTCCTTCGCTGGGGCAGGCACGAGCGACCTGCCGCTGGATATCAAAAAGCTGGATGATGGGGTCATTGTATCGCGCTGGGTGATGGATGCGCCGCCGCCGCCCTATTACGAACCGATCCTACCCTTTGCCGGAAACTGTGACCGCAAGCAGCATTACGAATGCCGTCTGCCATCCATTGCGGTGAATATGTCCATCTATACTCGGGCCGGGACTGGCGGGGATGACGCCAGCCTGCCAGACGATGCATTCATCAATATTTCTTATAATTTTATGACGCCGGTTGATGCGGACAATACCCGATATTTCTGGTTCCAACATCGCAACTCGCAGCCTGATAATGAAGCTATCTCGCAGAAGATGTTTGAAGGGGCGAAGACAGCCTTTATCGAAGATCGCGAGGTGTTGACCGAGGTGCATCGCGGCATGAAAGAAAGTCCGACACGCCATATAAATCTCGGCATCGATGCAGGCGCGATGCGGTTTCGCAAGATGGTTGAACGTCAGATCGCGGCGGGACACAACAGCGCATGATGCCGGGCTAGAGCATCATTACTGCGAAAATGCGAACCGCATGGTTGCGCAGAGCCGCCTGAGGGGCCATCTTACTAGCTTGTTTGCCGGACAGGCTTGTCGCACTAAAACTTTTCCCGAGGAGATGTTAGCATGAAACTCATTAAAATTGCCCTAGCCACGATCGCGCTGCTGGGTGCAGCGATTCCCGCCCAGGCGCAAAACACGTTGCAGGATATTCTGTCCTCGGGCGTACTGAAGGTCGGGACCACAGGCGATTGGAATCCGATGACCATGAAGGACCCGGCAACCAATTCATATACAGGGTATGACATCGATGTGATGACAGAGCTTGCCAAGGACCTCGACGTCAAGGTTGAATTCGTTCCGACTGACTGGAAGACCCTCGTCAGCGGCGTCGTGTCGGGCAAATATCACATGACAGGTTCCGCCTCGATCTCGCCTGCCCGCGCTAAGGTTGCCGGTTATTCCGACAGTTATTTCTCACTCGCGACAGTGCCACTTACATTGTCCAAGAACGCCAGTAAATTTACCGACTGGGCCGACTTGGACAAGGCTAATGTGACAGTTGCCGCGACACTTGGCACGACACAGGAAAAGCAGGTGAAGCAGTTCTTTCCGAATGCCAAGTACAAAATCGTCGAGGCACCTGCCCGCGATTTTCAGGAAGTGTTAGCCGGCCGTGCAGATGCGCATATCACTTCAAATGTTGAGGCATACAAGTTGGTCGCAAAGTATCCGCAAATGATGGTGGTGCCGGTATCCGCACCAAAGGCGCCGACGCCGATTGCGATGTTGTTGCCTCAGGGTGACCAAATGTGGATCAATTATGTGAACACTTGGATCAAGCTGAAGACCGAGCGTGGCTTTTTTGATGCGCTTGGTAAAAAGTGGCAGCTATCAAACTGACACAAAGGTATTTTTGAGAAGGCGGGACAAGGTCCCGCCTTTTTTCTGCATAGATCTCTGGACCATTTTTCACCTGCATGCCGAGAGAGGCGCCATGATCACCCTCTATAACGTCTCAGTCAGCAATCATGGCAGCAAGATTTTGGTCATTCTGACGCACAAGGGACTTGAGTGGACAGAGACCCCGCCACCAGATGGTTATGGCAGCGCGGCCTACAAGGCCATCATGCCCGCCGGTACAGTGCCGGCAATCGGTCATGACGGGATGAACTTGTCCGATTCAGCAGCCATAGCCGCATATCTGGACGAGATGTTTCCTGCCCCGCCCATGTTGCCGGATAACCCGCAGAAACGCGCTGCTGCACGCGAAATCGCCCATTTTCACGACAGTCGCATCGAACCGATTCTGCGCAGCTATTTCAGCCAGATTAGCCCGGCCAATCGTGATGCAGCGCTGATTGCGACCAATGCCACACTCCTGCAAACACGCCTTAATGATCTGGCGATTCTGGCCGCGCCCGCGCCCCTAATGACAGGTAACAATCTGGGAATTGCCGATTGCGGCTTTGTTGCCAGCTTTGCGATCATAGCGCTGCTGCAAGACGTCCTCGACCTTCCGGTGCGGCTGCCTCCATCAATTGCTGACTATGCCAGCGCGCTGGCGGCGCATCCTTCCGTCATGAATGAACATGCCCGCTATCAGGGCGCGCTGGGTGCATGGGCGGACGGGAAGCTGCGCGGCTAGCGTAATTTGCCTTTTGGCAGCCGCTGTGCGGTAATAGCAGGGGTTGCTATCCGGCACCCCCAGACACAGGTTCATAACATTGCTAAGCCGTTTTACATCCTTGCCGGCAACGCTTCAGGCGTCGCTGATGATGCTTCTTGCAATGTTGATGTTCACCATCATGGGCATTTCCATACGCCTGTCATCTGAACAGCTGCATGTGCTGGAGATTGTGTTCTTCCGGAACGCGCTGGCCATTATCATCTTGGCACCGGTACTGCTCCGCATGGGACGTGACAGCATAAGGATGCACCGGCCTGGCCTGTATTACGGACGGGCGGCGATCAATTTCTGCGGAATGTTAGCTGGGTTCACAGCGCTGACGCTAATCCCGCTGGCTGAAATGACAGCCTTGAGCTTTACCGGCCCCATTTTTGTGACCATCGGAGCCGCCATGTTTCTTGGTGAGGTAATCCGTATCCGGCGGATGGTCGCGATCGCCTTTGGCTTTGTTGGCGCAATGATCATTCTACGGCCAGGGTTTGCAGATATCTCCATCGGCACAATGTTGGCACTTGCCAGTGCACTGTCCATTGCGGCTGCGAGCCTTGTTGTCAAGAAGATGACGAAAACCGAGAGCGCTACGGCAATTGTCTTTTGGATGGTGATGATGCAGGCCCCCATCGCGCTTGTGCCGATGCTGTTTTTCTGGGAGATGCCGACGATACAGACCTGGCTGTGGCTGTGGATCATGGCGCTGTCAGGGACAGCAGCGCACATGCTGTTCACGCGCTCCTGCAGCATGGTGGAGATTACCAGCCTTCAGCCGTTGGAATTTGCCAAACTGCCCTTTGCCGTCGTTCTGGCCTGGCTGGTATTTGACGAATTGCCCGATATGTTCATCTGGATTGGTGGGGCGGTTATCTTTTCCTCTACCGCCTATATCACCCGACGGGAGGCCATTGTCCGCAAGGCTGAACGCCTGCCAGGCAGCGGGCGGGCTGCTGCCTCGCTATAATCTCCAAAGCATATCAACCCGCTTTGATCATGGGTGCGGCACGCATAGCGCCTATGTTTCAGGCGTCGGCAACCCGCCAGTAAATTGGCACACCCGGGTCAAATACTGTCAGCATGCCGTTCGGCGTTGCGCGCGGTGATGGCACAGGCTGCGGCGTATCACATTTTTCAAGCGTGATTGTGCCGCTGTTCACGGGCAAATCATAAAAGGCGGCACCGTGCTTCGCGACAAACCCATCCAGCCTATCCAGCGCGTCCTGTTCCTCAAAAATCTGTGCAAGGCAGGCTAGCGTATTTGGCGCTGTATAGATGCCGGCACACCCGCATTCTGCAAGCTTCAGACTGTCCAGATGTGGGGCGCTGTCCGTTCCCAGAAACACATTACCAACGCCCGATGTTGCCGCCTTTAGCAATGCGAGACGGTGTGACTCGTGCTTGGCGACTGGAAGACAGTAGTAATGCGGGCGAATGCCGCCTGCCAGAATATGGTTCCGGTTGATAAACAGATGGTGTGTTGTCAGAGTCGCAGCGATATTGTCGCCGCCTTCGCGCACATAGGCAATGCCATCCGCTGTTGTCACATGTTCCATCACTATCCGAAGGGATCCGATGCGACGACGCATCGGATCAAGGACGCGCTCGATAAAGACAGCTTCCCGATCAAAAATATCAACCTGCGGGTCTGTAACCTCCCCATGCACGCACAGCGGCACGCCGGCCTCAGCCATAGCCTCAAGGACAGGAACAACCTTTTCAATGTCGCGCACACCAGAGGCCGAGTTGGTGGTCGCACCCGCAGGGTAGAGCTTGACCGCTGTCACCAGCCCTGACTGTGCTGCGGCTATCAGATCGGCAGAATCGGTTGTTTCCGTCAGATAGAGCGTCATCAACGGCGTGAAATCATGTTCTGGCCGGACGGCTGCAAAGATGCGCTCACGATAAGCAGCTGCATCAGCCCCTTTGACAACGGGTGGCACTAGATTGGGCATTATAAGTGCCCTGCCAAAATGTTTGCCGGTTTCCGGTGCCACAACGTCCAGCATGCCGCCATCACGAAGATGCAGATGCCAGTCATCAGGGCGGGTCAGGGTGAGCGTGCGTGTCATCACGATCTCATCATCAGCTCGTTGTGAATTTCAGCGCATCTGGATTACCGGTGCTTTTGAGCCGGGCACACCGATAAGTTGGTTCGGGACATGGCCTAGCATCCCACAACTGGGGAGGCAAGCACCGGGCCGCGAGCACCGCAGGTTTGACTTTTGCCTTCCAAAGGCCGCATCCTGCGCGCAGGGGCGGTTCGCAACGCACGAGGCCATCATGAACCGCACGTGCAACCAGACACTCGTTTATAATTATCTCGAGGCGGGCGGATTTACCAGCAAGTGACAAGTGATCGAGGTTGCAGGCACTGTGCCGGTGCCAGACATTAGACTCAGACATTTAGTAGAAGATATTCGCGTTCCCACGGGCTGATCACCTCCAGAAAGGCCTCGGCCTCACCGCGCTTGACCTCGATGAAGAGCTTTACGAAATCCTCACCAAGCGCTTCATGCAGCGGCTTTGCGCGTTCAAGCTCATCCAGCGCAATATCAAGATTGCGTGGCAAAGTCGCCAGATCCTCGCCACTATCCTTTCGCTGGCGCGTCGGACGGAGTTGTTCCTGCAAGCCAAGCCACAGCGCGGCCAAGGTAGCCGCCATTGCAAGATATGGATTGGCATCGGCACCGGGTATGCGGTTTTCGATCCGCCTGTTGGCCGCGTCACCCATCGGCACACGCAACCCCACGGTGCGGTTGTCCATGCCCCAAGCCAGATTGGTTGGTGAATCCTCTGAATTTGACTGGCGGCGATATGAATTCACATAGGGTGCCATCAACGGCATCGCAGCCGCCAAATACCGCTGCATGCCAGCCAGCGCGTAGTAGAATTGGTCGCTTTCCGAGCTGTCTTCATTCACAAACAGATTACGCCCACTTTCGATATCGACAACCGAAACGTGAAGATGCATGGCGCTGCCGGGCTGTTCCTGCATCGGCTTTGCCATAAAGGTGGCATGTACATTGTGATCGAGCGATGTCTGACGGACAGTACGCTTGAACAGAAAGGTCTGGTCGGCCAGTTCCAGTGCTTCACCATGATTGAAATTAATCTCCATCTGCGCAGCGCCCGCCTCATGGCTGAGCGTGTCGATGTCGATTTTCTGCACTTCGCAATGATCGTAAATATCCTCAAAAAGCGGGTCGAATTCATTCACCGCATCGATGCCATAGGCCTGTCGGGCCTTTTCAGCGCGGCCGGACCGTCCGCTTGGTGTGACCAGCGGGCTGTTGGCATCTGCGCTTTGCTGCACGAGGAAGAATTCTAGCTCGGGCGCCACAATCGGGCGCAGTCCGGCTGCCTCGAACACATCCAGAACACGTTTCAGCACTGCCCGCGGCGAGAAGGGGACGATCGACCCGTCATGGTCAAAGGCGTCATGAATAATCTGTGCGGTTGGCTCGCTATACCATGGCACAAGACGGCAGGTTGTCGGGTCAGGCCGCAGGATCACATCCTTGCCGATTTCGTTCAGCACCGCACTGTCGAGGAAAGCACCCGTCACCGATTGGCCGAACACATATTCAGGAAGGCGCAAGCCCTGGCCGGCGGCTGACTGTGAAAATTTGTGCACTGGCAGAATCTTGCCGCGTGGAATGCCGGCGATATCGCTGACCAGGCATTCCACCTCGGTTATTGCCTGATCCTTCAGCCACTGGGCCATTATGTCATGCGTCATGTCTGACATTTTGTTCCTGCTTCTGCTATTGCGTGCCGGCCGCAAACAGCACCCTGTCTAAAGCCCGAGATCGGCCGCTGTTGAGTCGAGTGCCGCGCGGGCGATACGCACTGTCTCGTCAATATCCTGGTGGCTAAAGGTCAATGCAGGTGACAGGATCATGGCGTCCCGCACCGCGCGCATCATCAGCCCGCCCGCGATGGCATGGTCGCGGCACATGCTGCCAACCGTGCCCGTATCCTCAAACATCACGGGGCCATCCTTGCTCTTTACTAGTTCGATAGCGGCCAGAAGACCGAAGCTGCGTACTTCGCCAACAAGCCTGTGGTCAGCAAGGCTGGCAAGCGCTGCCGCAAAATAAGGGCCGGTATCATCGCACACCTTTTCGACAAGATTTTCGCGCTCAATAATGTCCAGATTAGCCAGTGCCACCGCCGCAGACACCGGATGGCCGGAATAGGTGAATCCGTGATAGAACTCGCCGCCATCCAGAACCAGCCGGTTGGCCACACGGTCACCAACCATCACGGCGGACATTGGCAAATAGCCGGATGTCAAACCCTTAGCCATTGTCATCATATCCGGAGATAGTCCCATTTTCTGACTGGCAAACCAATGGCCTGTTCGTCCAAAGCCGGTGATCACCTCATCCACGATAAACAGAATATCATATTTGCGACAGATCGCCTCGATATGCGCAAAATATCCATCAGGCGGCACAATCACGCCACCAGCACCCTGTATCGGCTCGGCCACAAAGGCAGCTACGCGATCGGCGCCAACTTCAGTTATCTTGTCTTCAAGCCAGGAGGCGGCATTGGCAGCAAAGCCGGCCGCATCCTGGTTCCCCTGATAAAGAAAACCATAAGGCGGCCGGATATGCTCAAAATCCGGCTCCTGCGCCGCCTGTTCATGCATGCCCGACATGCCGCCCATACTGGCTGACATGATGGTGCTTCCATGATATCCATATTCACGTCCGATGATGACGCGTTTGTCCGGCTTGCCTTCCAGCGCCCAAAAATGCCGTACCATCCGGATAATTGTGTCATTTGCCTCGGAACCCGAATTGGCAAAGAACGCATTGTTCAGACCGTCAGGCGTTAGCTCAGCGAGCCGCTTCGACAACGCCACTACAGGCGTATTGCTGGTTTTAAAGAAGTTATTGTAATAAGGCAGTTCTGCCATCTGGCGGCTGGCGGCATCAACAAGCTCGGTCCGGCCATAGCCGACGTTCACGCACCACAGCCCTGCCATGCCGTCCAGAATGCGGTTGCCTTCGGAATCGTAGATATGATGTCCCTCGGCACGGGTAACGATGCGCGCGCCCTTCTGTCGGATTTCAGCATAGTCGGTAAAGGGCGCCATATGGTGCGCCGAATCAAGCGCCTGCCATTCGCCGGTGGAAAAACTATCCATTTTCATGTCCTGGCACCGTTGCTGGAAATTACTGCGAGCATTGTATTGATTTTGTTGCGACCCAGAGCCTAGCCTGTGGAAGGAAATCACGCAAACCTGTCTTGCCATATTCACCGGGTGGTGAAGCCAGTGGTAGGCAGCAATGGCAAAACTTTGAACCAGCATGTACCAGAGCATCTATGAAACCGAATTCGCAACGCGGCCCCGTTATGACGCGCTGCCTGAAAGCCGCACTGTCGATGTGGCCATTATCGGCGGTGGCCTGACCGGGATTTCCGCGGCGCTGGCTTTGGCCGAGGCAGGATTTGCGCCGGTTTTGCTGGAAACTGGACAGATCGGCGCAGGTGGTTCGGGACGCAATGGCGGGCATGTCTGTCAGGGCTGGCCAAATGATTTTTTCCATATCCGCCGGCAATTATCGGCGACGGATGCAGATATTGCCTGGGACGCCGGCATGGCGGCAGTTGATCTCATGACGACGCGCATAAAAACCCACAAGATCAATTGTGAGCTACATTTTGGCTATCTGCATGCCGCCCTTCATAAACGCCATATGGACGAGCTAGATGCCATGCAGGCCGAATGGGAAGAGCGGGGCTATGCGCATTTCACCCGCCTGCGGGGCCAGTCTGCTCTGGATGAGCATATTGGCAGCACAGCCTATCTTGGCGGGCTATACGATACAGGCTGTGGACATATCCAGCCGCTCAAATATCTGCATGGGCTTGCCGCGGCGGCGATTGGTGCCGGCGCGCACATTTATGAAAACAGCCCAGTCACTAGAATTGAACGCGGCGCGCGAAAACGACTGCATGTGGCTGGTGGCCACACCATCATGGCGCGGGTCGTGATGCTGTGTGGCAATGCCTATCTGGCAGATATAGGATTACCCCAGATGACAAGTCGACTGGCTGAAGTAGTCTCGTCCGTACTAGCAACAAAGCCGATGTCTGAAAATCTCGTACGTCAGTTTCTGCCGACCGGCGCTGCTGTCGCTGATTGTAACACGGCGCTGAATTATTACCGGATCGACGGCAATCGCAGGATGATTTTCGGCGGACGTTCCAGCTATTCCAAAATCAATTTCACCAATGTTACGCCCGATATGCGCCGCCGGATGGCGGCGGTGTTTCCGCTGCTGCAGGATGCCGAGATAGAACAGGTCTGGTCAGGCAAGATCGGCATTACAGTGAACCGCATTCCACATTTTGGGCGCACCGATGATGATATCTATTTCGTGCAGGGATTTTCCGGTCACGGTGTGGCGCTGTCGGGTCAGGCCGGTCGGATGCTGGCCGCTGCCGTGATTGGCGATGCCACACAATTTGATGTCATGTGCAAGTTGAGTCACCAGATTTTTCCGGGTGGTCCGCTGCGCACACCAGCGCTGGCATTGGGCATGGCGTGGTATAAGCTGCGGGACTATCTCAGACTCTAGCCCACAAGAAACCTAAAGCCGGCCAACCGGATTGGGCGTTGCACCGCGCTTTTTGGCGATCACAGCCATCCATTCAAAAACCATACTTGCCGCAGCAATCCCGGTAATCTCGGCATGGTCATAGGCTGGCGACACCTCGACAAGGTCCATCCCGATCAGGTTCAACGGCTCGAGACCGCGAACAAATTCCAGCCCCTGCCAGCTGGCCAGCCCACCGATCACCGGCGTGCCGGTGCCGGGGGCAAAGGCAGGGTCCAAACCGTCAATATCAAATGACAGATAGACTGGCGCATCACCTGCCCTCTCGCGAACAATATCCAGCGCTGCACCAATGCCATGGCGATGCACCCATGGGCTAGTCAAGATTTCAAAGCCATGGTCGCTGTCATTATAGGTGCGCAGCCCGACCTGTGTGGAACGGCTGACATCGATAATGCCCTCGGTGGCGGCGCGTGCGAACATCGTGCCATGGTCAAAGCGCGCACCGTCATCCGGCCAGGTATCGCAATGTGCATCAAACTGTACCAGCGCCAGCGGGCCATGCCGTTTCACATGCGCCTTCAGCAGTGGATAGGTAACCGAATGATCCCCACCGAGGCTGAGCATCATCGCGCCTGACTTCAGAATGCCGTCGCCATGTGCTTCAATCGTGTCGAACACCCCTGACGGATGATGGGGATCGATAAACGCATCACCATAATCGACTACCGATAGGGTCTCGAACGGGTCAAACCCGAAAGGAAAATGTCTCAATTCGGCAAGCTGTACCGACCCGGCACGAATGGCGCGTGGCCCAAGGCGGCAACCGGATCGATAGGTCACCGCATTATCATAGGGGATACCGCTAATAACGATATCGACACCGCCAAGGTCGCGACTGTAACGCCGCCGCGCAAAGCTTAACGCGCCCCCATAGGTCATTTCATCCCAGGTGCCAGTCGTATCTTCACTGCGGAATGCTTGATCACCCTTTTGGTTATCCTTGCTCATGCCCTGCTCCTCATGTGCGGTCCTGACGCCGCATACTGTTGCGATAGATGATGGTGCTGCCTGCAATCACACTTGCCGAAATCAGCAGGATCATGATCGTTGCTAACGCGTTGATTTCTGGCGTGACACCTAGCCTGACCTTGGAAAACACAACAATTGGCAAGGTGGAGCTTCCCGGCCCGCTGACAAAGCTGGCAATCACCAGGTCATCAAAGCTGAGCGTAAAGGCAAGCAGCCAGGCGGCCACCACCGCCGGTGCGATGACCGGCAGCGTGATCGAAAGAAAGATATAGGGCTGTGTGGCACCAAGATCGGCGGCCGCTTCCTCAATCGACATATCAAAATCACGCAGGCGTGATTGCACCACAATGGCAGCAAAACACATGCCAAAGGTGGTGTGGGCGATGATGATGGTATCAATGCCACGCCCGGCCGGCCATCCTAGAGTGCCTTCCATCGCAATGAACAGCAGCAGCAGTGACAGGCCGGTTACAACCTCTGGCATCACCAGCGGTGTACTTGCAAGTGCGCTCAGCAACAGCCGGAACCGAAAATTGCCATAGCGCACGAAGGCGATGGCGATCAGAACGCCAAAAATAGTCGACAGGGTTGCTGCATTGACCGCTACCCACAGCGATTTGCCGAGGGCGTCCAGCACCTGTTCATTCTGCAGCAATTCACCATACCATTTGGTCGAAAAGCCAGACCATACGGACACAAGCCGT
>MDTC01222218.1_pt1 | contig 14034 bp, 12 predicted proteins | sample 811181 | NCBI WGS metagenome assembly MDTC01 (sample SAMN05326644, study PRJNA326480) | marine metagenome | isolation source: seawater | place: Pacific Ocean: North | collected 2011
AAAACTATTACTTATGAGATTTTAAATGAAACTTCTCAAAAAATAGCGAGCCTTTTTAATAACAATAATTTAAACCAAAAGATAGTTGGGATAGTAGGACAAAGAAACTTCTCTGTTTATTACGGGATACTAGGTTCCATATATTCCAACTGCACCTATGTTCCAATTAATGAAAAATATACTCAAGACCGCATAATTAAAATAATAGAAGAATCTGGAATTTCCATACTCATAGGCAATAAAAAATCTATTTTTTCCATAAAAGATGCTATTAACTCAACTAATATAAAAATCATTTTATTTCCAGAGGAGGAAGATGCAGAAGCAATAAATATTTTGCCAACTCATATAAATTATTTTTACAAATCTGATTTACTTACTTTAAAACCAATTCCACCTCTTAAATTATCTCCCTCTCATATCTTCTATATACTTTTCACATCTGGTTCAACGGGAAATCCAAAAGGAGTTATGGTAACTGACGAAAATCTAGATCTCTTTATTAAAAACACTAATAATTTCTATGATTTACCCATAGGGTATAAGTCTTCTCAAACATTTGATCTAGGTTTTGATCCCTCTGTAGTTGATATGTTTTTTACATGGTTCAATGGAGGACAATTATGTTTACTTGATCAAGAAGAGTTAATAATGCCATTTGATTATATAAATAGAGAAAAAATAGATTTTTGGTACTCTGTTCCTACCTTAATAAGCTTCATGTACAAAATGGGATATCTCATGCCAAACTCATTTCCTACCTTAAAATATAGTGTTTTTTCTGGAGAGCCTCTTCCTAAACAATTATGTGATGCTTGGCAAGAAGCAGCTCCAAATAGCACTATTGAAAATTATTATGGTCCCACTGAAGCAACTGTAAATATTACAAGATTTCTATATAAAAAGGAATTTATTAATCGTTCATTTAATAATGAAATATTACCTATAGGTACTATATTTAATGAGCATTCATTTGCTATTGTCGATGAAAGATTCAACAAAATAAAAAAAGGAGAAAAAGGTCAACTAATAATAAAGGGAAAACAACTAGCTAAAGGTTATATCAACGAAATTGAAAAAACAAAAAAAGTATTTAGAAAGATGTCATGGGACTTATCATCTGAAACATGGTACTTAACAGGTGATATTGCTTTTGTAAACACTTTTGATGAGATTGAATATATTGGAAGAATAGATAATCAATTAAAAATAGCGGGAAGAAGAATTGAGACGGGAGAGATTGAAGGGGCAATTTTAAAATCTAATTTAATAAAAGATATTGTAATTGTTCCAAAAAAAGATTTAGATGGATCAGTAAAATCTTTGATTGGATTTACTACTTCACAAATATCAAATGATGAGAGAAATAATATTAATAAATGTGCTCTAAAATATATTGAAAAGTTGTTTCTTCCAAGTAAAATCATAGTAATTGAAAAAATGCCTGAAACATCTAGTGGTAAGACAGATAGAAAAAAGCTTTTTAATATTGCGCAATCTTTATAAGATAAATTAAATGGCTATTCCTCAAAAAAAATGTAAAGTATTGGTATACGAATTAAATGAAGTTCCTAGAAGATTAATTGATACTTATATAAAGAATTATCCATCATCTGCGATTGCAGAAATTGTTGAGCATGGAGTTCTACTGAATACTATTACTAAAGATGAGGGAGAGCTTAGTCCTTGGATTACATGGCCCACAGTTCATAGAGGAGTAGATAACAGAATTCACAATATTAGATATATTAATCAAAATCTTACTTTTTCCAAAAAATATAAACCTATTTGGGAAATCCTAAATGAAAATCAAATCGATGTAGGTGTATTTGGTTCTCTTCAATCATTTCCGCCAAAGAAAAGTCAAAATTATAAATTTTATTTGCCTGATACTTTTGCACCATCTCCTGATGCTTATCCAAGCGAACTAAGCCTTTTCCAAGAATTTAATCTTAATTTGACTGAAGAGAATAAAGCAAAAAGTCGGGGAATAAAAGCTAAAAATATAATTGAATTAATTAATCTTTTATCTAAGGGCATTATTGGCAAAAAATCAACTATTAAAGCTATCCTTCACATTATAAAGGAACAAATCAATCCAAAATATAAAGCCCAAAGATCTATTATTCAGAATGTATTTTCATTTAATATTTATTTAAATTATCTATATAAATATCAACCTTCCTTCTCAACCTACTTCACAAATCATGTGGCCGGAATGATGCATAGATATTGGAAAAATCTTTATCCTAATGATTTTGGTTTAAAACAAAACCAAGTCGACGCTTTTCATTCTAGATCTATAATTAAAGCCATGCATCTTGCCGATAAAAACTTAAAAGATTTAATAATTTTCGCAAAGAAAAAAAAATATGAATTATTGGTAATTAGTAGTATGGGTCAAGAAGCTATTGATAGAGGAGAATATATTCCGGAATTAACATTAAGAGACTTCAAGAAATTTATAAAAATTTTGGATATTAATCTTCATGATTACAAGCTTCTTCCAGCAATGCAGCCCGATTACTGTATTAAATCCAAAGATCAAAAGGCGATGGAAAAACTTCGAGAAAGAATTAAAGATCTAGAAGATATTGATGGAAATAAATTATTAATAGAGAGAAATACGCCAGTAGGTTTAGAAGTTAATTTCTCTATGCAAAACCCATCCTCTTTGGCACTTTCTAAGAGTTGTTACTTTAAAAAAAAGTCATATGAAATAAACGAATTAGGTTTAGAACTTATCACTAGAGATATTGGTACTGGATATCATATTCCTGAGGGAATTTTAGCTTGGTATGGTAATGGAAGTAAAAAAATTAAATTCCATAAAAATGAATATATTGATACACGTAGAATTTGCCCAACAATACTTAAAATTTATGGAATCAAAATTCCAAAATATATGCTATCTCCACTCTATTAAATATATAAATTATTTATAAAAAAATAAAACTAAGTAAATTTTACTATATTCTTTAACCTTTAAGTTTAATATATTGTTAATAAATGAATATCATTTTTTGAATTTGATTATTAATGAAGAAATATAATATAGGAATTAGTCAAGGTCGTCTTATAAAACCTCCAAATAATCAATTACAATGGTTTCCCGGAAAGAAATGGGAAGAAGAATTCTTAATAGCTCAGAAAATTGGCATTAATCATATTGAATTTTTGGCAGAAATATATCACAATTCTTCAAACCCTTTATGGAGTAATGAAGGAAGACATGAAATTACTAAAGTAAGCGAAAAATGTAATATTGAAAGATATTCAGCATGTTTTGACTTTATAATTAAAAATAAAATAAATAATTTATCAACTGATTCTGAGATAATTATATATACAAAAGATTTCATAAATTCATGTCATAAGATAGGAATAAAGATTATTATTCTCCCTTTTCTTGAGAAAAATGAACTTAATGATTTAAACCTTATAACTATAAAAAAATATCTTGACGTAATAGTTCCTTATGCTTTTACTAAGAAAATTCTTATCGCAATAGAATCGCTAGCAGAACCAAATTTATTAATTAAACTTCTAAGTGAATTTGAGAACTTTTCATTGGGATGTGTTTATGATACTGGTAACAGAGTTTTAATTAGCAAAGACCAAGAACAAGATATAAAAACTTTAAATAAATTTATAAATCACGTTCATATTAAAGATAAAAATAAAGATAATGAAAATGTAGTATTAGGTAAAGGAATAGTAGATTTTAAGAAAATATTTTCAGCATTAAATGAAATTAATTATTTAGGCATGTTGACTATGGAAACTAATAGAGGAGAAGATCCAATTGAAACAGCAATTAATAATATTAAAATAATTAATCATTATTCAAGTTAGTCATAATGATAAATAAAAATGATACTATTCTTTTTATAGGACTTGGTGGCGCCGGTCAAAGACACTTAAGAATTCTTAGAAATTTACTCCCCGAAAATAAATTTATAGCTCTAAGAAAAAGGAATTTGTCTCCATTACTAAATCCTAATTTCACTGTAGATACTTTGAATACAATTGAAGAAAAATACAATATTGAGAGTATTTATGAAGAAAATGAATTAAAAAATCAACACCCCAAAATTACGATCATATCAACTCCAACAATTTTTCATACCAAATATTGTTTATTAGCAAAAGAATTAGGTTCAAATGTTTTTGTTGAAAAACCAGGCTTTTCAACAAAGTCAGATTTAATTTTATTAGAAAAAAATTTCAAAAATCATAACCTCTCTTTAAAAATAGGGTTTCAGAGAGCTTATCATCCAATGATAAGAAAAGTTTTTGAAGAGATAAAAAAAGATAATATTTCAAATTACAATTGCCATTTAAAATTATCTTCTTTTGTTCCAGACTGGCATCCATATGAAGACTTTAGGAATCTTTACGCCTGTAGAGAGGATTTGGGTGGTGGAGTCATCTTAACTGAATGTCATGAACTAGATATAATAAATGGAATTTTTGGATTACCTTTAAAAGTGGAAAAAAATTTATTTAAAGAAAAAAAATACCGATTAAAAATATATGATTCTGCAGAACTTAGAGTCAAATATCCTGATTGTTCAATGTTTGCTGATATTTCTTTCTTGAGAAAACCAAATGAAAGAACTATTTTAATAGAAAATAAAAATGAAAATATCAAATACTTACTAGATTTAAATAATAATAAATTATGCATTAATAAAAATAAAAATGAATTCAAATTTTCTTATAACTTTGATAGTGATTATTTATTCGAATTACAAGCTAAAGATATAATTTCACTAAAAAATAATAATTATAATGAACTTAAGAGACTAAGAAGTTTATCTGAATTTCTTTAGATAAATGAATCATTCGTAAAAAAATTAAAAATCCAAATCATCTTCCAATATCATCTATTAAATCTGACAAAATATTTATCTTATATTTTGCTTTTTCATAATCTTTGTAATTAGTTTTAAAAGCCATTATTTTCTTTTGCAATTCTTCAGCATTAGGACATAATCCCTCATTCCAAGATTGAGTTCCAAAATTTTTATTTTTTAAAGAAGGTTCAAGGTATGGATTTTTCCAACATGCGTAAAATCCATCACCATCTCTCTCCTTATACATATTATAAAATTCTTTCCATTTTATATTTCTCTTTTCTTCCCCCTCATATACGATTCCAAATGTAAAGTAAGTATGAGTAAGATTTGGTGAAACTTTTTGTGGGATCATCCATGAGCAATCCTTGATTGCAGATAAAAAAGCAAGGCCTATCTTTTGCCTTAGTTTTACTAATTCTTCAAGAACATCTAATTGAGCTATACCACATGCTGCAGTGATAGCATTCATACGATAATTAAAACCAATAGTATCAAACCTTTCATAATTTGGATCTTGATATACTTCTGAACTTAACGAAGTTCGCCCAGCATCAGCAACCAATCCTTTATAACCTATGCCTGCAAATTTTCTTACTTTTTCCGCAAGATATGAATTATTTGTAGTAACCATACCACCTTCACTCCCAGAAGTCATATGCTTTGTTCTTTCAAAACTATATACAGTTATATCAGCTAAATTAGAATATAAGCTTCCATTGTATTCTGCTAGAAAAGTCTCAGCCGAATCATCTATAACGATTAAATTATGTTTTCTAGCTAATTTCATCAATTTATCCATCTGAAGAGGTAAACCATATAAAGAAACAGTAATTATTGCTTTAGTCTTTGCAGTAATTGCATTCTCAAGTTTGTCTAAATCAATATTCCACGTTTCTCTATCAACATCTACAAATACGGGCTTTGCTCCAACATGTAATGTTACATAAGAGTCCATAACAACAGTTATGGAAGGCTGCAAGACTTCGTCTCCTTCACCAACTCCCGCTGCCAATAATGCAGCATGTAATCCAGAAGTGCCTGAATTTACTGCAATTGCATATTTTGAATTAAGTTTATCTTTAAAGTTTTTCTCAAATTTATTAACCCAAGAAATATCTTTTTTGTCATTTTCTAGAATATTTTTCATTAATTCCCTTAATGAATTGAAGTCTAAATTTTTTTCCAAATCAAATTAAAACTTTACTACATAACCATCTTAAAACAAATATCTATAAAATTATTAATTACTTTATTAAGTAAAACTACTTTAAATTTTAAAGATTTGAAGTTTTTCAAGAATAAATTTTAATTATTATATGGATATTTTATTCGAAAATAAGGAACTAACTCCCCACCGAAGCTTAATTTGAACCAACCTCTTTTAGGACTATTTACCCCTTCTAAATCAATCTCTTTTATCCCTTTTGCTGATAATTCCTTGAAAGCATGCCATAGAACGGCTGTTCCCGCTGTTTCATCTTTTATATCTGAATTATTTGCACCAAATAAATAATATGCTCTTAATTTATCAAATCCTATTATTGCAATGCTCGCAGGAATTTTATCTTTTGAAAAAGATAAGTACATTTTCGCTTTATTTGCATCAATAAGTTTTTTTATTAATTGACACAAATTACTTTCATATTTAGGACATAATTCGATATCTGATTTTTTTAACGTCTTTTTGTATAATGATAAAAACAACTTAATATCTGTACTTAGTTCAGTTATTATATTATTTTTAAGAGTATATCTTATCTGCTGTCTTCTACTGCTCGAAAAGTTGCTTAAAGATAATTCTATGTCTTTAGAACTGCTTGATTTAAAACTCAGAAGATTTAAATATGATGTGTATCTGATGTCAACTTTAAACTTATTAGAATGTTTTTCGCCATAATTATGCCATAGAAAGGGCCTAATATCTATAAAATTAGGTGACAATTGGAAATCTAGGGATTCATAGTAATTAGTTAATTGATTAATAATGTAATTTGTAATTGTATGTCTTTCAGAAATTTGTTGAGAATAATTTTGATTATTAGTTGGAGCCCCAAAGCAAATACCGCTATATATGAGTAAATTATTATTAACAATTTTTTTATTAAATTCATCTTCACAAAGAACCACAATTGCTCTAATTTCTTGACCTTTGAAACATTTAAACAATCCTAAATTAGAGTTGATATTTTCTAAATATATTTTTGAAACAAATATTGATTGATCAGGAGAATTATCTATAAAATTATCCCATTCACTATCAAGAATACATTTTTCTAACCTAAAATTTTTACTCATATATATAAAAAAAATATTAATTAATTATACATTTAATTAAAGAATTTCAAATTCACATTAATGGTAAAAAAATAATATTAATCTATTTTTAAGGTAAGATAACTGCTAAATCTTTTTTATAAATTGCAACCACTTATCTAAATATTGGTAAGAGTTATTGGCAAATTTATTTATAAATTCTTTTCGCGCTAACTGCAGATCATTATCATACCACCATCTATCAATATCATTATTAATATTTGACAAATGTTCTAATGCACTTTCTATATTAAAAAAACAAATCCCTACTTTATTTAGTTTCATAAAATCTTGAAAAACATCATCCCTTATTTCATAAAACCTCAAATCAATAAAAACTAAAGTAGGAAAGTTCCAAGATAAAGTTTCTAGAAAAACAGTACTATTAGCTGTACAAAAAGCAAGTTTAGATTTTTTAAGTGTTTCCATTAAAGATAAATTATTTTTATCTTTTTTTATATATTTTATTTTTTGTGATAACCTTTTTTCAGCTTCCCATCCACTATCTTCTTTGGCGAACCTTAGTTTAACTTTTTGTCTATTTAAAATAAAAATCTTCTTAAAAATATATTCAATATTTTTTAGATAATCTAAATAATCATCTGAAATTGGAACAGAATAATGGATATAAAAATATCTTGGATAAGAAGCCATAATAATGACAATATCGCCATCTCTTGAATTCCTAATTTTTTGATTTTGTAATTGTAATGAAGGTAAAGAGTTAATTATAAATCTGTTTTTTAAATTCCAACCCCAACTAATAAATCCATCACTACTATTAATAAAATGATCTTCCTCTTGATCTAACTTACATGTTCTGACGCATCCTCCATGCTGAATAATATGATATTTGGCATTATTAAATATTTTTTTTTCTGCAACCCAAATTTTAAATAAATCATCTTTTAAATATGCATGAGTTGTGAAAATCTTCTTTGGATTTTGAGGTAGTATTTTTAAAATATGAGACTTATTATTTTGAAAATCCTCTAAATAAATTCTTGGAAGATATATAGCAATCAACTTTGAAAGTATAACTTCGAATTCGTTTCTGTTGCATAAAAGTTTTTTTATTTCCTTTCTTAGATTTGAAAAGATTTGATTAGAAAATGTATATTCATTTAATTCATAAGTTTTAAAAGGGAATTGCTTTAATTTAAAGTTTATTTTTAAAAGCTTTTGAAAACTTATATTTGTACTATGGAAAATATATTTATTATTTTTTTGGATTCTAAATACAATTTTATTTATTATATTTTTAATGATTTGCTGAAATGAACTAATTTCTTTTTTAAAATTAATTTTTCTTTGAGTAATATTTTTATAGTTTAAGCCAAGATCCTTCCAAATTATTCCTATTAAATGGTGATTCCAAAGATCTTTTTTAGATTCAATATAAAAATCTTTAAAATTGTCTGAAATTAAATCATCTGGGTTACATTCAAAAATATTTGTATAAAGATTTTTTTTATTCTTTACAGTCATAATTTGAGAATATCTATCAAAAGCAATGTCAGAGAATTGCCTAAGCCAGGGCCCTATTATTATTCTCCAATAATTTTTATCTTTTGATGTTTTATTATATTTTCCAAGAAGATTTGAAAGAATTTTCAAATTCAATTCATAAAGATCATTCAAATAATAATAATCTTTATTAAATTTCTCTTTAGATTTCCAATGATAAGGTAATGTTTCAACTTTATTATATTTAAGGAGTTCTTTCATTTCTAAAGTATTGCACCAATTTGATAGTAAATATATCCTTTGTCCCTTTTTTACTTTTTCATTTATGGCAGTAGTTATTAATAAATCTTTCATTAAACTAAGAATTTCAATTTCACTTAAATTAGTATTGTTTTAGAAATAGTAAATAAATACTCAAATTACTGGCTTTTATTGATACAATTATAAATTATAAAAAGTAACTATTGATCATCTATCAATAAAATGTCTAGGGTTTTAGGAATATCAGCTTATTATCATGATAGTGCTGCATCATTAATAATTAATGGAGATATCGCTTCAGCAGTTCAAGAAGAACGTTTTACTCGAAAAAAGCACGATGCATCTTTCCCAGTTAATTCAGTCAAATATTGTTTAAAAGAAAATAATATTAGTCTGGTAGATATAGATAAGATCATTTATTATGAAAAGCCGCTTTTAACCTTTGAGCGTCTCTTGGAGACATATTTAGCTACGGCTCCAAGAGGATTAAGTTCCTTTATACCTGCTATGCAAGTTTGGATAAAGCAAAAATTATTTTTAAAATCAGATATCAAGAAAAAATTAGTTGCAATTCAAAAAGAAGTTCAACCTTTTTCGAATAAAGAAATTAATTTACCTGAGCTTCTTTTTTCAGAACATCATTTGTCTCATGCTGCGTCTGCATTCTTTCCAAGTCCTTTTGATGAAGCAGCGATACTATGTCTTGATGGAGTTGGAGAATGGGCCACTACATCAGCTTGGATTGGTAAAAATAAAGAAATAACACCACTTTGGGAAATTAACTTTCCACATTCACTAGGCCTTTTATATTCTGCATTTACATATTATTGCGGGTTTAAAGTAAATTCAGGAGAGTATAAATTAATGGGTTTAGCGCCTTATGGAGATGCAAAATATGTAAGTATTATTAAGGATAATCTAATTGATATAAAAAAGGATGGAACATTTAAATTAAATATGAGCTATTTCAAATTTCATAGAGGTTTAAGGATGACATCTAAAAAGTTTAATGTGCTTTTTGGATATCCACCAAGAAAAAAAGAATCTGAAATTCTTCAATTTCATATGGACTTAGCCGCATCAATTCAAAAAGTGACTGAGGAAATTGTCTTATCATTAGCAAATACAATTAGAAAGGAAACTGGGCAGAAAAATCTTTGTTTAGCAGGAGGAGTAGCTCTTAATTGCGTTGCCAATGGCAAATTAATTGAAAAAAATATATTTGATGAAATATGGATTCAGCCTGCCAGTGGAGATGCAGGAACCGCGGTAGGAGCTGCATTATTAGCATATTACAAATATTCAGATAAAGAGAGGGTAGTCAATCCTTCTGATTCTATGAAAGGATCCTACTTAGGACCTAAGTTCTCAAATTTAGAAATAAAAAATTATTTAAATAAAATAAACGCTTCATATTTAAGTTTACGTGATAAAGAATTATTTGAAAAAATATCTGAACATTTAACTGAAGGTAAAGTCGTTGGTTGGTTTAATGGTGCGATGGAATTTGGTCCAAGGGCACTTGGAGCTAGGTCTATCATAGGTGATCCTCGAAATAAGGATATGCAAAGTGTGATGAATTTAAAAATCAAATATCGAGAAAGCTTTAGACCTTTTGCTCCATCTATTCTAGAAGAATATACTTCGAATGAATTTAAATTAAATAAAAAAAGTCCTTACATGCTTATAGTCGCAGGCGTGAAAAATGAGAATTGCTTTAAAATTAGCGAAAATCAAAAAAAGGAGGTTGGATTAAAACAACTAAATTTTGTTCGATCAACAATTCCTGCAGTAACTCATATTGATTACTCTGCAAGAATCCAAACTGTAAGTTCAGAAACAAATATTCGATACTATAATCTTTTAAAAACATTTAAGAATAAAACGGGTTGTCCTTTATTAATTAATACTTCATTTAATGTAAGAGGTGAGCCAATTGTATGTTCACCTGAAGATGCTTATAGATGTTTCATGAGAACAGAAATGGATATTTTAGTATTAGAAAATCAAATACTCTATAAACACCAGCAAAAAAATATCAAAAATGATACATCTTGGAAAGAAGAATTTGAATTAGATTAAAAATGAAAAAGCACTTTGAACAAAAAAAACAATTAAGAGAATTTGGATTATTAATGGGGATTGGTTTTCCTTTAATAATTGGATTTCTTCTACCATATTTATTCAGTCATGATTATAGATATTGGACATTTTATATTGGTATACCTATTTTAATCTTTGCTATTTTTAAACCCTATAGACTTTCTTTTTTATATAAAAAATGGATTTCTTTAGGAAATCTACTTGGTTGGTTAAATAGCAAAATTATTTTAGGGTTGATATTCTTTACTATTTTAATACCCATTTCATTCTTAATGAAAATTTTTGGGTACGATCCTTTAAAAATAAAAAAATTAAATGTTATTTCTTATAGAGTAAATAAGGATAAAAATGAAGTAGATTTAACAAAAATATTTTAATAATGGCTGCATTTAAAGAACTACTAATTGACTTATATGATTTCTTAAAAGCAAGAAAGAAATATTGGCTAGCGCCTTTAATCCTTACTATAGTTTTTATGGGTACTTTGGTAATCGTTACTCAAGGATCAGTTATAGCTCCGTTTATTTATACATTATTTTGATTATGAATAAAAGATTTATAAAAATAATTTTTATAAATTTCTTTTTATTTATTACTTTTGTTATTTCGCTTGAAATAATATCAGGATATTTTGTAAGTCTAACTGCAGATAAAAAAAGTAAAAGTAATTTAAAGCATCTTGTAATTAGTTACCTTGAGAAACAGAGCCAAAATAATAAAATCAAAACTAATAGAATAGAAAAAATTATATCTATGAGAAGAAAAGGTAATAAAAATATTTATCCATCTTATTTATATGATCCTAAGGTCCATAAAATAAATAATTTAAATTTTTGGTTTAGCCATCCTAAAAATGCAGAAATTATATATTGTGATGAGGGTTCTGGGTTAATTAAATTTAAGACCAATAAGTTGGGACTTAGAGAAGTTACTTTACAAAACCTAAATGCACCGATAGATATTTTAGTACTTGGAGATAGTTATGTTGAAGGCGCTTGTGTAGATAAACCTTTTGATATTTCTTCCCAATTGGCAGAATTAAATAAACAAAACGTTTTAAATCTAGGAAGATCTGGAAGCGGTCCTTTATTTCAATTGGCATTACTTAAAGAGATTATTAAATATAAAAATTCTGGGGGATTAACTTTTAAAAAAGATACTAAATTAATTTGGGTTATATTTACAGGTAATGATCTTATAGATTTGTCTTATGAAAAAATAAGCATGCTACAAAGATATATAAAAGACTATAATATAAATTATTTTAAAGAACTTGAATCTTCAAATTTAGGATTTAAAAAATTCTTTGAAGAAGTTTTTACTGATCCTAAAAACAACAAAAATATTGGGAGATTGGGAGATTTTCTTAACCCACAATCAATAGCTGGTAAAAATGCATTAATAGATTTTGGAAGAGTATTTGAAGAGATTAAAGAAACAAGTTTAAAAAATAATTTAAATCTAAAAATAATTACACTTACAAATCACAAATTCAAATCAAAGGCAATTATGAAAAATACGGAAAATTTAATTTCCAAATTATGCAAGCAATATGAAATTGAATGTAATACTGTTAATCTAAATCAAATTAATCAAAGTGATAGAGGTCATTTAAATGAAAAAGGCTATAAAAAATTATCTCAAATTATAAATGAATTTTCATAATAGATTTTCATTATTTTAAAAATTTTTTTAATAAAAAAAAATTATTTCAATTTAAAAATTACTATTAAAGTAATTAAAGTGATTTCAAAAAAACCATATTTTAAAAATAAATATTTATTTATAAATAACAAAATTAATTTAAAATAGGGTTTAAAATGTTTTTAATTGCTCAAAGATAGTTTTGATTACCCCTGAAGATGTTATTAAAATCCTCAAAGAAATTTCAGAAATGAATGAAAATACTTTAACTCAAATTAATGAAGATTCTATAATTCTTAATGGAGATAATAATTTAGACTCCATGGCTATAGTTCAATTATGTATTGCTCTTGAAGAGAAATCAAACTCTTTTGGATTTGATTTTGATTGGACTTCGGAAAAAGCAATGTCATCTATGAATAGTATTTTTAAAACTCCAAAGTCTATATCTGATGAATTTAATAAGCAACTAATTAATAATAAAAAAGCATGATAATTGTAACTGGAGGAACATCTGGAATTGGATATGAGATAACCCGGACTTTAAGAGACGAAGGAGAAAAAGTGATAACACTATCCAGAAGAGAAATAACTGAAGATAAAAATCATATTAGCTGCGATTTAACTGACTATAGTTCATTAAAAAAAGCATATAAAATAATTTCATCTCGGAATGAACAAGTTTCTGCTTTGATAAATTGTGCAGGTATAGCATCTATGAATTTGGCATTAACAACGCCACCTGAAATAACGAAAAAAATTATCAATACAAATTTGATAGGTACAATTTTTTCTAATCAAATTTTTTCTCCTCTTATAATTAAAGCTAATAGAGGCGGAAGAATAATTAATTTTTCAACAATAGCTGTATCCATAGGATTAAAAGGAGAATCAATCTATTGTGCATCAAAGGCAGGGGTTGAAACTTTTTCAAGGATTTTTGCAAATGAATTATCTTCTTTTAAAATAACCGTAAACTGTATTGCTCCTGGACCAATAAGAACTAATTTGTTAAGAGGAGTAAGTGATCAACAAATTAAAGACATTATCCAAAGACAAATTATTAAAAAAGAAATGAAATCAGAAAATGTTGTTGAAATAATTAAATTAATCCTTAATAAGAATTCTGCAAATCTTACGGGCCAAGTTTTTCATATTGGAGGTTTCTAATGCTCTTAAATAAACTTTCAGGAATATGGGAGAAAGAGAAAACTCCTTTTTATTTTGATAAAACTACTTGTCTTAGCTTTAAAGATATTGAAAATATAATTGTATTCGGAATGGATAACTTAACCAAAGGGGATGTAGTCGCATTGATAGGTGATTTTGATCCTGAGAGTATTTCTACATTATTAAAATTAATTGATCATGGTTGTATTGTTGT
>MDTC01267770.1_pt1 | contig 14029 bp, 10 predicted proteins | sample 811181 | NCBI WGS metagenome assembly MDTC01 (sample SAMN05326644, study PRJNA326480) | marine metagenome | isolation source: seawater | place: Pacific Ocean: North | collected 2011
CAATGGCATGATCTTCCAGCGTGGGCACCGCCTTGACTACGAACGGTGGGCTGGCGATCCCGGCATGAGAGCCTGGAACTACGCCCACTGTCTGCCGTACTTCCGGCGGCTGGAGACCTGTCTTGCCGGTGGCGATGACTACCGTGGATCGGATGGTCCTCTGGTGCTGGAACGTGGCCCCGCGGCCAGCCCCTTGTTTGCTGCGTTTTTCGAAGCCGTGCAACAGGCCGGCCACCGGCTCACCGACGATGTCAACGGGCAGACCCAGGAGGGTTTCGCCGCCTTCGACCGCAACATCCACCGGGGACGTCGCCTGAGCGCCTCCCGGGCCTACCTGCATCCGGTCATGGGCCGCCCGAACCTGCAGGTCACCTGCCGCGCCTTCATCCGGCGCATCCTGTTCGAGGGTACGCGTGCCGTCGGCGTCGAGTACACGGTCGGTGGCAGGACTGCGCGAGCCTACGCCGGCGAGATCATCTGCTGCGCCGGGGCCATCAACTCACCCCAGTTGCTGCAGCTTTCGGGGGTGGGTAGAGCCGACGAACTGAGCCGGCTCGGGATCGACGTCGTGATCAGCCTTCCGGGCGTCGGCGAAAACCTTCAGGATCACCTGGAGGTCTACGTCCAGCATGCCTGCACGAAGCCGGTCTCGATGCAGCCCGCCCTGAGATGGCGGAACCAGCCCTGGATCGGTCTGCAGTGGCTGCTGTGGCGGCGGGGACCGGCGGCGACCAATCACTTCGAAGCCGGAGGCTTCCTGCGCAGCAACAGTACCGTCGCCTGGCCGAACCTGATGATCCACTTCCTGCCGCTGGCCATCCGTTACGACGGCACATCACCGACACAGGGGCACGGATATCAGGTTCACATCGGACCCATGAGGTCCGACGCCCGGGGGTCGGTCCAGCTGAGATCCGCTGATCCGGCCGACAAGCCGAAGCTGCGCTTCAACTACCTTTCCACCGCCCAGGACCGTCGCGAGTGGGTGGAAGCCGTCCATTGCGCTCGCAGCATCCTCGAGCAGCCGGCCATGCGACAGTTCAGTGGCGGGGAGATCTCACCGGGTCGGCAGGTAGAGACGGAGGAGCAGATCCTCGACTGGGTGGCACGGGACGGGGAGACCGCCTATCACCCGTCCTGCACCTGCAGGATGGGTACCGACGAGATGTCGGTGCTGGATCCCACGAGCCTGCGCGTGTACGGGACACAAGGCCTGCGGGTGGTGGACGCCTCGGCCATGCCTTACGTGACCAACGGCAACATCTACGCGCCGACGATGATGATTGCCGAGAAAGCCGCCGATCTGATCCTTGGTAAACCGCCCCTGCCGCCTGGTCTGCCGGCAACTCAATCCAGAAACACCGGTTGACCCCAGGCTTTCCTGCCGTCGTGGCGGTGTAGCTCCGCCCTCACATAACGACAGTCTCGCTGTCCGACCTTCCACTCCAGCTCGGTTACCGTACCGTTGCCGCCGTGGGCGACAGCCACCGGGCCGATAGCGGACATCAAGGCGATCCCCTGCACCGGTTCGGTCTGCAGGTACAGACGTTCACCGTCCCAGGAGAACTGCTCGATGCACGGTCCGGTGCTGGCGTAGAAGCGCCCTGCCTTCAGCGCCCTGACGATCGCCTCTTCGCTGCGCTCGGCGAAGACCTCCACCCAACCGAGGCCACGATCCCAGTCGGAGTGACTGTCGTCGGTGGCCAGGCCCCAGACACAGCGGCCCCGACGCAGCAGCTCGTCCCAGTGGGTGATGGAATACTCGCTCCCGTGGCCGGTACAGCCGGAGTTGCAGATCTCGATCGAGTCAAAGCGCTGCAGCTCGAGCAGCCGTTCCACCGACATGCCCGTCCACGTCGGGTGGTTGACCGTCGACAGGCCGCCCTGCTCATTGACCCAGTCGATGACCTGTTGCATGCGCTCGCGGGGGCGCTCGCCGGCATCCACCGGAGACGGCGCGTGCGCCCCGGTGGCCAGGGCGTGTTCCCCATGCGACATGGACGGTTCGTTGCTGCTGAGTACGAGCAGCTTGTCCGTCGACGCCTGGGTGTGGTCCTGCCAGCGATTGTGGTCGGTGATGGCCAGCGCATCGTAGCCGAGAGCCTCGTACGCGGCGACCACCTCCGGCAGTGGGAAAGCACCGTCGGAGAACTTCGTGTGCGTGTGCAGGTTTGTCTTCAGCGTCGGTCCGCTGAGTTCCACAACAGATGGAGATTCCACTATGCTCGCCCCCGTTCGTGAACTGGCCTATGTCATCATCCTCTGCGACGACATCGGTCGCATGAAAGCCTTCTACCGCAACCTGCTCCCGTTCGAAGTGGACTCCGAATCGGAGACCAGTCTGTCACTGCGTGCCGGCGGTGTCCTGCTCGGCCTGCGTCAGCGCACCCGTGGCTACGACGGCGTCGGCGCCCGGCAGGAGTCACCGGGGCTGCAACTTGCCTTCCGCGTCGAGCCCGAACAGGTCGAGCCCTGCCATGAGCAGCTTGTCGCCATGGGCGTGACCGTTCTGGAACCGACCACCGATCAGTGGCGCGGACACCGCACCGTCTACTTCGCCGATCCGGAGGGCAATGTGCTCGAGGTCTACGCCGAGATCTGATCGCGGCCGAGTGTCGTGTCTCAGAGATAAGTCGACGAAATCCGGCCGTCGAGACGCTCGGGTCGCAAGGCGCGCGAGCGATGCGTATCGGTGGGATACACAGAGTGAGCGCAACGCCGCGATCCGGGATGGCTCGGCGGCCGGATGTTGACGGATTTCTGAGACACGACACTAGATCAGCCTCCCGGCGAACTCCCCGCCGCTGCGGACCAGCACCGCCGTCGGCAGTCCGTCCATCATCGCCAGCAGAGAATCGGCGTACTCCTGTTCGCCGTCCGGCTCCGGATCGCGCAGTCCGAGAAAGACCAGGTCCGAACCGGCGCTGCGTTCGTGCATCGTCTCCACCAGACCGCCACCGGCGGCCCGGACGATGACTTCGGGCTCGGCGGGAATGCGTGTTTCGTCGATCAGCGTCGCCAGGCTCTGCTCCATGCCCCGACGCTGCGACTCGTCATCGACGATGGTGCGTACGGCGATGCGTGCCGACTTCCACTCCTCGTTCATCAGCAGCAGATAGGCCAGCAGCAGCATGAGGTCGCCGTTGTTGTGCCGGCCGCGCCACCAGACGTCGATGCGCGGCGTTTGCAGTGGCACCACCGGATCCTGCAGTCGCGTGATCAGCGTCGACCGGCCGGCGTTCGACGCCGCCCGCAACATGCGCAGCATGGCCAGCAGGCGCTCCCGCTTCTCCGGCCAGCCGAACATGATGGAGTTGGCGCGCAGTCCGGACAACCCGCTTCCCTGAGTGACCCCCATGACGCCCTGCTCGAAATCGGGCACCACGGCGACCCGGGTAAAGGCCACCAGACCTTCGTGGCGCAGAGCCTCGTCCATCTCCCGCTCCCGGCGCTCGATCTCGCCTCGTTCCGTGGCCAGATCGCCCAGAATCATCTGACACGCCGTCACCAGACCGCGGTTCTGGGTGAACCAGTTGGCCATGCGTACGAGACCGGCCCGTCGCTGCGGGTCTCCGGAGAACAGCAGGATCAACGGCCGCCAGTTGCGCGGGTCGGAGCGGTGCCGAGACAGCTTGATCAGGGAAAACCGGGCCAGGGCCGCCCAGAAGCCGGCACGGGCATCTCCCCAGCGTCGTCGCAGGGCTCGTCGTCGAAAGCCTATGTAGAGCAGCAGTTCCAGACAGATGGCGGCGACACAGGCCACGGGACTGATGAGGAACATGATGGCGACAGTTGCCGCAGCGCCGAGGAGACTCACCAGCGGCGGCAGGCGGATCGTGGGACGCCACGACGGATCTCCGGTGAAACCTTCAATGGCGCAGCTCAGGTTGATCGCTACGTAGAGCGTGAGGAACAGGATCGACACGAAGCGGGCCACGGCGTTCAGTTCGCCGAGGCTGAGGGCCACCAGAGCGATGGCGCCGCTGACCAGCGTCGCTACGGTGGGTTGGCCGCTGCGGGTAAGGCGAGACAGAAACCGTGGCGCCAGTCCGTCACGAGCCAGCGCCTGCAGCACGCGGGGACCACCCAGAGCGCTGCCGAAGGCCGACGACAGGATGGCGCCCCAGACTCCGGGGAGGATCAGCCAGGCGCCAAGGAAGGCGATGTCGACCCAGACGAAACGTGCAGGATCGGCCAGATCCTGCACCTCGATGCGTCCCGTTGTTGCCAGCAGCACCGGGACCAGCAGGTAGACGGCGGTCCCGGTGGCAACCGCAGCCAGCGTGCCGCGCGGAATCGAACGTCGTGGGTCCTGCAGATCCCCACTCATGCCGATGCCGGCGGCAAAGCCGGTGACCGCCGGAAAGAACACGGCGAAGACATACCAGAAGCCTCCGGGGGCCGTGCGGTACGTCGCCGTCCACTCCGGTGCGTGCAGATCGCCCTGTCCGACGCCGATGACCAGGGCGACGATCGACAGACCCACGATGGCGAGGATCGGCAGCTGCAGCTTGAGCGCGAGGCCGGCGCTGGCACCCGAGACTGCGGTGATGACGATGATGAGACCGGCGGCCAGCAGCTTTTCCTGCAGCGGATCGATGGGCTGACCATCAAAACCAAGAACCGACTCGGCGAGACCGTAGCAGTAGAACGTGATACTCAGAGTGCGGCACAGAAACAGCGGAATGCCGATGGCGCCACCCATCTCGAGACCGAGACTGTGGGCAACCATGAAGTACTCGCCACCGGCGCCGATACGCATGTTGGTGGCGATGGCCGAGGCGCTGAGGGCAGTGATGCAGGTGATCGAACTGGCGAGCAGCACGATAGCGAAGGTGTATGCCAGACCGACGTTGCCCACCACCCACCCGAAGCGCAGGTACATGACCAGACCGAGGATCGTGAGCACGCTCGGGACGTAGACTCCCAGAAACGTGCCGAAGCGACGCCGTCCGGTGGACGCGGTCATGGCGCAGCGACCGTGATCAACCGTTGCGCGACTTGATTGAGATCGATCCCGTAGACCGCCTTGTTGGCCGACAGCACCTGCTCCACCATATCCGCTGGCAGCTCGTCATCACCGAACAGTGTACCCACGAGGGCCCCGGCGATCCCAGCATAGCAATCGATATCGGCAAGTCGACGGGCGGCACCGACATCGTCCACGTCCATGTGGTTGACCGCCACCTGCAATACCATCATCGGCTCGTCGGGGTGGGCCAGCAGCGCGGCGAACACGATCGCCAGCGCCCGATAGGGATCGAAGACGCTGAAATGGCGCAGTTCCGCGGACAACCAGGCGGCCAGCTCGTGCCCCCTCAGGCCATCGGCCTTCTGCAGCAGCCGGGGCAGGTTCTCCTTGAGGAAAGGTCCACCGAAGTAGCCTCCCAGGTGCAGCGGATCCATGGCCAGCACGGATTTCACGACACCCGCTGGTGACCCACCGGCCAGCGCCAGGCTCTGGGCCGCTGCGAACACGGCCGTCGCCTCGCGGGCGTAGGCAATGTCGAAGAAGGCAGCCTCGTAGGCGGCTCGATAGGCCTGGTCGGCGGCATCCGGATACAGCAGTCCAGCGGACGGCATGACGAGCAGCCCTGCCATGGTCGGGTAGTTGAGGCCGACGCTGCGGGTGGCCAGGATCTCAGGCGAGATGCCGGGATGTGCGGGTGAGGTCTGCCCCAGTCTGCCGCGACTCACGCCTTCCCACATCTCAAACTGCGCGCGGGCCAGCTCACCATACCCGGGAAACCACTCTTCCGGTCGCTCATGGACGTCGAGCAACCGGGCCGCCAGTTCGGCCTCGTCAGGCATCCGTCCGCCCAGTTCGGCCACCAGATCGATGAACAGCCGGTTGTAGCGCACATCGTCGGTGCCGGTTCCCGGTGGTGCCGGCGACTGCCAGGGCCCGTGAGGTCCTGTCACCCCGGTGAAGGCACACAGCCTGTCGATCCAGTCCTGGCCGGATTGTTCCCGCACCGCTCCCGGCGACGCGAACTCAAAGGGAGCCCCGAGGGCGTCCCCCAGCGCCTGGCCCAGGACCGATCCGCGAATCCTGTCTCGCAGTTCTGGCATCGAAAGAGTCCGATCCGATCTCGCGGCGGTATGCCGCACGGTGGATCTAACGGCTCGTCATCGGGTTGGGCAACACCGCCGACCCCAGTGGCTTGACGGGACCATCCCGCAATCGGGTATGTTCCCCCTGATTGTGATTCACAATTGACGAGTGCCGCAGGGCTCGAGGAGGGGGTACCGACAACACGATGAACTGGACCTGCAGTGTGGCGTGCGACTATGTCGCCGAGACGGGGTTGCTGGGTGAGGGTCCACTGCGGGCGGAGGAGGTGGGTGACGGCAACCTCAATTTCGTCTTCCGCGTGTGGCGCCATCACGACCCGGAGCGCTCGCTGATCGTGAAGCAGGCGCCGCCGTACATAAAGGTCCTCGGTCCGGAGTACTGCCTGACCCAGCATCGGGTCACCATCGAGGCCCGGGCGATGGTGATCTACGACAGGCTGGCCCCGGGCAGTGTGCCCAGGCCTCTGCACTTCGATGCCGATGCCCATGTGCTTCTCATGGAAGACCTGCGAGGGTATAGGATCCTGCGCCACGCTCTCATCGCCGGCCAGATCGAACCGAAGGTGGCAGCCTCCGTGGGTGCCTTCATGGCGACCATGCACCGCGCCACTCTGGCGGAGACCGTGTCACCGGAGGAGCGGGAGCGCTACCAGCAGGACTTCCACAATCCCGACATGCAGGGTATCACGTCTGACTACGTGTTCACCAAGCCCTTTCGGCAGGATCCGACGAACCGGCACACCGAAGGCCTGGACAGAATCGTCGATGACGTGCGGGCTGACAGTGAACTCCTGGCCGAGATCCGACGTCTGCGTGGTCGGTTCAATGAAGCGCGGGAAGGCCTGGTGCACGGCGATCTGCACACGGGCAGTGTCATGGTCAATGGGCAGGGCGCCCGTGTGATCGATGCCGAGTTCGCCTTTTACGGCCCCATCGCCTTCGACGTGGGGGCTCTGGTGGCCAACTACCTGCTCGCCTGGTATGCCCACGCTGGACACGACCGGATGGCACTGATGCAGTGTATCGAGGACTGCTGGCGGGCCTATAGAGAGAAGTTCAAGCGCCCCTCGAGGCTGCCGGCCATCTGGCGGGAGGCGCTCCAGTTTGCCGGCGTCAAGATGCTGCGTCGCATTCTGGGCGCCGCCCATGTGGAGGACATCGAGTCGATCGAGGACGATGCCCGGCGCTGCGCCGTCGAGACGCAAGCGATCGCTTGCGGTCGCGTGCTGATCGCCGATCCACCGTCCACCGAGAGTCTGCCACAGACCGTAAGGGAATTCGCCTGAAGAGGGAGTCGCAGCACAGGGGGACACGAGGCCTGGGAGCTCCCGATCCGCAGGCGCTCCTGGCCTCGTTTCACAGCGGCTCCGACTCACAGACGCCGGCGGCCATGGAGGCGACGGCGGCGACGGCAACGGCCGAGCGCACCCGGGTGACGATCTCGGGATGCAAGGCCGATCAGACATCGGCCGACGCCTGGATCCGCGACGGCTTCTATGCCGGGGCCCTGACGTCGAACCTTGTGGAGAACGCGCGTCGCGCGCCGGCGGGCACCACGTACGGCGAGTTGATCGAACGGGTGCGTCGGGACATGGCGGGCAAGTACTACCAGACACCGCAGGTCGAGGGTGACGTTGACGCGCCGCTGCTGTCAGCCGCTGATACTGGCGATCCGGCCGCGGCTGTCGTGACCTGGGTCGCCGGCCGACAGGTGCGGATCGGCGTCGGATGGGCCAACGGCGTTACGCCCGGCTCGCAGTTCGACGTCTTCTCCGGGGGGAGCAACGATGAGCCCGCCGCCGCCGAAGTGACGGTGACCCGGGTCGAACAGGACTGGTCTCAGGGCGAGTTGACCCGGGGTGTGGCCGCACCGGGTGACCGCGTCGTGCGTCGCTCCCACGGTGTCACTCTGGACCGGCTGCAGGTACGCCTGGAGTGCGACGACGATGAATTGTGCCGGTCACTGCGCCATGGTTTGGGGGTGCTGGAGTTCGTGCAGGTCACCGCTCCGGATCAGCACTACGCCCTGCGCCTGAGGGTAGGCCGCGAAGCCGGCGCGCTGACGGCAGCTCTCGTCTTCGACGGCGTGCCGCGGGTGCGTGAGACGGCCGGAGTCCTGCCCGAGTTGGTCGACCGACTGCGGCCGCACCTGGCCAACGCCTACATCCTTGAGCGGCTCGAAGGCCTGCAGAACCCGGCGCCTTCGTTCCGGCTGTCCCTCAGTGCCTACACGGTGGCGTCAGGTGCGGCTCTCTCGAAGGACACAAGGGGCGAGAAGGTCGTCCACGCGCGCATCGGCGACGAGATCCGCTTCCGCTTCACCGCCGAACGCGACTGCTACGTCACCCTCGTCAACGTCGGCACCAGCGGCAAGGTCACGGTGTTGTTCCCCAACCAGCACCGTCCCGACGGTCGTGTGCGTGCCGGCCAGGTCTACGAGACCGGCACCGCTGGAGCCATGCCCTTCCGCATCCGGGCAAGTGGGCCGCCCGGTCGCGAGCTTGTGAAGGCTGTGGCCACGCTGGAGCCGCTGGACCTGGCCAGTCTCGGCGTGTCGATGATGGGCACACGCAGCATCGAAGCCGGGGAACGCTTCGCTGACAGCCTGGTTCGCGACATGGCTGCTGTCTATGCCGCCGGGGCGCCGGGTGACGACAGCCCTGGTTCGCTGCAGCAGGCACCACTGCCGACGACGGGGTGGTCCACCGACCACGTCATCGTCGAGACGACGCGCTGATCGTGAGACGGAGGGACCCGTGACGACCTCTGAAGATCTCTTGACTGTGATGGACAGAAGACGGTGGTTTTGGAGCAGTAAACTCCAAAATTGGACCAAAAATGGATATAGTAGAGCGTTTCCTGGCCTTGCCTTCGGACAGCTTCTTCCTGTTCGGACCCCGCGGCACCGGCAAGTCCACCTGGCTCAGGCAGCAGCTCCCGGACGCATTGTGGCTCGACCTTCTCGACCCCGCCCGTCAACGCGAATACCAGGCGCGCCCCGAAAGACTGCGCGAGCTGGTCATGGGGAACGAGGAGGGACGCCCCGTCGTGATCGACGAGGTGCAGAAGGCGCCGGCCTTGCTCGACATCGTCCACAGCCTGATCGAATCGAGCCGTACGGTCTTCGCACTGACGGGCTCGAGCGCGCGCAAGCGGCACGATCGACAAGTACGAAGGCGACCTGATCATGGCGTTCTTCGGTGCTCCTCTGGCTCAGGAAGATCACGCCATCCGCGCCTGTCGCGCCGCCATGCTCATGCAGTTTCGCTTGATGGAGCTGCGCCAGGAGTGGGTCGGACGAGATCTGCCCGAGCTGAAGGTGCGCATCGGCATCAGCAGCGGCTCGGCGGTGGTCGGCAACATGGGCTCCGACCTGCGCTTCGACTACACCGCCATGGGCGACACGGTGAACGTCGCCGCGCGCCTGGAGCAGGCAAACAAGGAGTTCGGCACGTACACGCTGGTGAGCTCCCAGACCCGGATGCTGGTCGGGACTGGCTTCAGCTTCCGGCCTCTCGGCGAGACGCAGGTGAAGGGTCGCCGCGAGTCTGTAGACGTGTACGAGTTGACCGCAGCCGCCGCGACAGCGGGGCCCCATGACCTCCTGCCTGACCCAGGGCGAGCATGAACGGCACCCTCCTGACCCGCTGAGGTACCATGTCCGACGACCCCGCAGTACCCCTCCCCCTGCTGGAGGCCACACAACCGACGACACCTCCGGCATGGGCCGTGCTCGAACGCCGTCTCATCGACGCCATCGACGAGGCCGCTCCTGTCTTTCTCGACAGGTACACCCGCCCGGGTGGCGCCCTGATCTGGCAGGAGGAATATCCCGGAGACGGGGTCTGGGCCGACGACCTGTACGAAGCCTTCTTCAACTGGCCCCAGTACCACGCCCTCGGCGGCAGCGACTACTGTGGTGAGAAGTCGTTCGTCGAGTGGAACGCCATCACCAGACAGCTCGCCGTCGACTACGGCCGCGTCACCGACGAGTTCGTCAACGACGACGACTGGTTCCACAACGCCGAAAACTACATCTACTTCTACGCCCTCGGCATGGTCGACCCCACGGTGCGTGACAACGTCGATCGGGCCCGCCGGTTTGCCGGCTACTACACCGGCGACAACCCCGAGGTCCGCAACTACGACCCGGTGACGCGCACGATCCCCTCGCCGTTTTCCGGCAGCAGGGGACCGCTGTTCCACGCCCGCTGGGGCGACGTGCGATACAACCTCGAATATGGCCACACCACTCTGGGTCCCGGCGCTCCCGCCCTGCCCGAGGGGTGGCATGAAGACGCCGAGCTTCGCCAACGCGTTCACGAGCGCTTCGACCATGTCGTGATGCGCTCCGACGTGGTCGTCAACCTGGGCACCGTGCCGCTGGTGGCCACCGCCTTTCTCTACACCGGCGACGAGCGCTACCGGCGCTGGATCGTCGACTACGTCGAGGCCTGGATCGAGCGCACCCGCGCCAACGACGGGGTTTTGCCCGACAACATCGGGCCCTCCGGTCAGATCGGCGAACATCGCGACGGCCAGTGGTGGGGTGGACACTATGGCTGGACCGGGCTCTACGGCCATCAGATGATGGGCTGCGCCCTCACCATCGCGGCGGAGGCAGCGCAACTGATCACCGGCGATATGGCCTATCTGGACCTGCCGCGTCTGTGGCTCGACCTGTTGCTGGAGAAATCGACGACGGGGGACGACGGTCAGCTCCTCGTCCCCCACAACCACACCACCGAAGCGAGTTGGACCAACCATCAACCGGTGCACCCGCACCATGTCATTCACCTGTGGTCGGCGTCGATGGCCGACGCCGACTGGCAACGCCTCGAGCGCTTCCGCACCGGCGACGAACGGGGCTGGGCGACGGTGACGTCACGCGGTCCGCGGGCGCCCGACGACCGTGCCTGGACCCGCTGGCTCGCCGGGGAGCTGCCGGGTTACCCTGAGGAGATCCTGCAGGCCAACTACCGCGAGGTCTGTCGTCGGCTGGAGCTTGTGATGGCCGACGAGCAGGATCTGACGAAGATGGACGTCCATCACTGGCAGCAGGTGAATCCCGTCCTCACCGAGGCCCTCGTGCACCTGACCACCGGTGGACCGCAGACCGTCTACTGGGGTGGACTGGCGGTGGGACGGGTACGCTACTACGACGCCGAGAACCGACGCTCGGGGCTACCGGCGGACGTGGCCGCCCTCGTGCGTGAGTTGCGGGATGGCTCGGTGACGGTGAGCCTGGTCAATCTCTCGGTCCGTCATACTCGTGATGTCATCATCGGCGCCGGCAGCTTCGGCGAGCACACCTTCTCTGAGGTGCGTGTCGTCTCCGATGACAGTGTCCAGCCGATGGCTGTCGACGGCCCCTGGCTGCGTCTGCGGATGCGGCCAGGGACGGAGACGACGCTGAATCTGGGCATGCGGCGGTTCGACCGTCAGCCCGGATACGCATTTCCCTGGCATGGGGATTCCATACCCGTGCGCTGATCACTGGTCTTGCCTATGATCCCGGCTCATGAACCGAACCAACCGCACCGTCAGACGTTATCTCGAACGCCGGACCGCACTTGACGACTGGCCGTTGCAGGGCGCTGTGCCGACTACGTGCAGGTCCATCATCGTCATCCCGGTGCTGGCCGAATTCCCCGGCATCCTGGATACGCTCGGCGATCTGGCGAAGTGCGATGGGGAGGACCGTGCACAAACCCTCGTCATCGCCGTGGTCAACAATCGTGCGCCGGAGCATGCGGTAGAACAGGACATCGCGCAGAACGAGCAGACCCTCCGGGCCCTTGATGGCTGGGATCAGGATTCGCTGCCTGTAGCGTGGATCGACGCCTCTTCGCCAGGACGTGAGTTGTCGGTGAAGGATGGCGTCGGCATGGCCCGCAAGATCGGCCTGGACCAGGGGTTGAGGATCCTCGCTGAACAGGACAGACTCACCGCCCCCCTCGTGAGTCTGGATGGCGATTCCCGCGTGGACGCACGATACCTCAGCGTCCTCCACCGCTTCTTCGAGCCGCCGGCCTCCCGTTGGGCCTGCGTGCTGCCCTATGCCCACCCTGTCGAAGGTTCAGATGCGGAACGGGCGGCCATCCTTTCGTACGAGCTGTACCTGCGCTACCACGCTCTGCATCTGGCCTGGTCTGGTTCGCCGTACGCGCACCACACCATCGGTTCGACCATGGCCTGTACCGCTGAGGCCTACGCCGCGGTCTCCGGCATGAATCGACGCCTGGCGGGCGAGGACTTCTACTACCTGCAGCAGCTGGCCAAGACGGGGAAGCTCGAAGGACTGACGGGGACAGTGGTACGACCGTCCGCGCGTCCCTCCCAGCGAGCTCCCTTCGGCACCGGGCAATTCGTGCAGCGCTTTCTGGATGGTGATCTCAGCGAGTGTCGCTTGTATCATCCCGACAGCTACGAGGTGATCAGAGCCTGGTTGCAGATGGCCACCGGCGATCCGGCCCGACCTGCGGCCGACATACTGGCGTCAGCGAGAGCGCAGCACACCGAGTTGGGAACGTTTCTCGAGCAGCAGGACTTTGTCCGCTCGTGGGACCGCATCGCGGCCCAGACTTCCACTCGGGAGGCCCTTCTCGGTCAGTTTCACCGCTGGTTCGATGGCTTCCGCACGCTCAAGCTCATTCACCACCTGCGTGAGACGGTGCATCCCGAACAGGAGATGTTCAGCGCGCTTGCCGTACTGCTCGAACGCCTGGGTTTGGAGTTCAGCATGAATCGTGGACCGTCGGCGACGCCGGATCTGCAGCAGCAACTCTGTCTGCTGGAGTGCTTGCGCACGCTGTAGTGTTTCCGATGCGCGGGTTCCGCCTATCTTTGCCGCTCCCCAAACCCCTCAGGACCGATGGTATGGCACCTCACCCCCGCCGCGTAACGTTCACCGTACTCGTCGCCCTCTCGTTGGCAGGGGCTGGTTTCGCCGCCGACCTGCCCCGTGCCGAGCCAGCGGACGTTGGACTCTCGGGAAAGCGCCTGCAGCGCGCCGACAACCTGCTGCGGGCCGTTGTCGACCAGGGCGACCTGGCCGGTGCTGTGGGCCTCGTTGTGCGCCACGGTCATGTCGCCTACTTCGAAGCCCATGGCCGGGCCGACGACGACCGTCCCATGGGCCGCGACGCCATCTTCCGAATCGCTTCCATGACCAAGCCGGTTACGGCAGCAGCGGTTCTGGCCCTCTACGAACAGGGCGCCTTCCGCCTCCAGGACCCGGTGTCCGCTTACCTGCCCGAGTTCGCCGATGTGCGGGTGTTGGTACCCGACAGCCTGAGGGCCGTCGTGGACTCGGCCACAGTTCCGGCGCAGCGGCCGATCCGGATCAGCGATCTTCTCACCCACACCTCCGGTCTGACCTACCACTGGAATGACCGCGTCGGAGACCAGCTCTGGGAACAGAAGATCCCCCACGGTCTGCACCAGGTGGAGGGCACCCTCGCAGATGCCATGGGCCGGCTCGCCCGGATCCCTCTCGTCCACAGCCCCGGGCAGGCTTGGACCTATGGACTGGGTCTCGACGTGGCGGGACGACTCGTGGAGGTGGTGGCCGGGCAGGATCTGTTCTCGTACATGGAGTCCAGAATCTTCGACCCCCTCGAGATGGATGATACCGGCTTCTACCTCGGCAAGAAGCGCGCTGCCAGACTCGCCGCGGTCTACTCGAAGAACGCTGCAGGCACCCTGCAGCGGATGGTCGCCGACTCAACCTACATGATGGGTCAGACACTCGGGTTTTCCATCGACTACCCGACCGATGGCCCGACCCATTACTACGCCGGCGGCGGTGGCCTGTGCTCAACCGCTGGTGACTATGGGCGTTTCGCTCAGATGCTCGCCAACGGCGGCGAGCTCGATGGGAAGCGGATCTTGAGCCGCAAGAGCGTGGAGCTCATGGCGTCGGATCACGTGGGCACGCTGCTGCCGGACTACG
>MDTC01264859.1_pt1 | contig 14028 bp, 13 predicted proteins | sample 811181 | NCBI WGS metagenome assembly MDTC01 (sample SAMN05326644, study PRJNA326480) | marine metagenome | isolation source: seawater | place: Pacific Ocean: North | collected 2011
AAATCCAGCTAAAGCGATTAAGTCTTATGACCACCGCTTTAGCCGGTGGTTTTTTTTTGAAAATTTCAATTAGAAACCAGGTATTTGAACCATATTGTACACCTGGCATTTTGCCGAAGTACTAAAAAGGAGAAGATGAATAAAATTGTTAAATCTTTTGTTCATTCTTCTCCGGAAACATCGGAGAGAAAATGAACAAGACATTTAGAATAGAAACTACAAGGGAGATAAAATAATGGCTGATTATAAACATCCAGAAACTATTGCGTTGCATGGTGGTGATTACAGAAGTGATCCTGCAACAACAGCTGTAGCAGTACCAATTTATCAAACAACTTCTTACCAATTTAAAGACGCCAAAACAGCGGCAAATTTATTTGGGTTAAAAGAATTTGGTAATATTTATACAAGAATAATGAACCCAACTTGTGATGTGCTCGAAAAAAGAGTAGCAGCGCTTGAAGGTGGCGTTGCAGCATGTACTGTTGGTTCGGGACAAGCAGCGACTGCTATGTGTATTCAAAACTTAGCACAAACAGGTGATAATATTGTTGCTTCAACTGATCTATATGGTGGAACAGTAAACTTATTTAAAAATACTCTTAGACAACAAGGTATTGAAGTTAGATTTGCTGATCCTGCTGATCCAAAAAATTTTGAAAAGCTTACTGATGAAAAAACACGAGCATATTATGGAGAAACTTTGCCAAATCCATATTTACGTGTTTTTCCTATTAAAGAAGTTTCAGACATCGGAAGAAAGCATGGAATTCCATTAATTATGGATAACACCGCAGCACCAGTGATTTGTAAACCTTTAGCTCATGGAGCGGCAATAGTATTGCACTCATTGACTAAATTTATTGGTGGTCACGGTACTTCAATTGGAGGGATTGTAGTTGATGGTGGTAATTTTGATTGGATTAAAAATCGGAAAAGACAGCCATTATTAAATGAACCAGATCAAAGTTATGGTGGAGCTATTTGGACAGATGCTGTTCCTGTTTTAACCGGTGCTAATATTCCATTTGTAATTAGACTAAGAGTAGTCTTGTTAAGAGATACAGGTTCACCTTTATCTCCATTCAATGCTTGGCAAATCATACAAGGCTTAGAAACTGTTGGTCTTAGAATGAAACAACACTGTGCAAACGCAGAAAAAGTTGTAACATTTTTAGAAACACAAAAAAAAGTGAAGAATGTAATCTTTCCTACCAATCACCAAGGTGAAATTAAAGAGAGAGCAAAAAAATACTTGCAAGGTGGGAATGGTGCTTTAGTAGGAGCAGACCTAGGAACTGTGGAGGCAGGAGCTAAATTCATTGATAACCTAAAAATGCTTTATCATGTAGCCAATATTGGCGATGCTAGAAGTTTAGCAATTCATCCAGCAACTACAACTCATAGTCAGCTAAATGAAAAAGAATTACTAGCTGCAGGAGTAACACCGGGTTACGTTAGACTATCAATAGGTATCGAACATCCAGAAGATATCATTTCTGACATTAAACAAGCGTTAGCGGCTTAAAACATATAGCCTCATTTATAAACTGAATGAGGCTATTTAAGATAAAAATTTAATAATGATAAAACAAATAAAATCATCTGAAGTCAAAAAATATATAGAAGAAAATCCTAAGACTGTTTTGCTCGACGTAAGAACTGAAAATGAATGGAATGCTTTAGGTAAACCAAAAATTGAAGATTTCAATTCCAAAACCTATTTTATAACTGTAAGTCCAGACTTATCTAATTGGCGAAAGCCAGATCCAAAATTTGTCGAAAATGTTTCAAAAAAAATAAATAAAAAGAATGAAGTTTTAGTTATGTGTGCTGCTGGAGGTAGATCAATGATTGCCGCCGGATTATTACAAAAAGAAGGCTTTACCGCTCACAATATATCAGATGGTTTTAATGGAAATGGAAAAGACCCTGGTTGGAAAAATTCTAAATTACCGTTGGTCTAGTTACCAACAAAATTTTTAATATGAGATCGTTCGTTAATTTTTGTTTTTAATTTCGTCACTCGTGTTTTTAATATTTTACAAACCTCAGAGTTTGTAGATTCTAAAAATTCAACACACTTCTCTTTTTTTCTATCAGGATTATGTTTTTTTGCTAAACTAATAGCGTGCTCTGCTGGACTTTTTCCAGTTGATTTTTTAATAGAAAAACTTGCTAAGGAGGTTGCTGATGAGTGAACTACGTTACCGCCGCTCATAGCTGTCGATGCTGGTGCTAGTAAAGCCATGCTTTCTGCGCAACCGTTTAATATAAACAGTAAACTAAATAGTCCAAATATTTTTTTCATACTTCTTTTTATTAATTTGATTGTTTATACATGTTTTCTAAAATGTAAAAACAAATCTTCTACCCATAATGAGCCTAACAAAATCAACCAGAAATTGTAATAAAAAATTAAATATAAATTTATTGAATTTGTCGAATCGGCCTGTTTTTTAAGCATAATTCAAGATTTTCTACCATTTGAATATAAAATTTTGTGTAATTTTCAGCAGTAACGAACCCAATATGGGGTAACAATAGCACATTAGGTAAAAATCTAAGTTTATGATCTTGAGGTAAAGGTTCTTTCTCATAAACATCTAGCCCTGCTCCTGCGATAGAATCACTTTCTAGCGATTCTATTAAGTCTTTTTCATTTACAATATGTCCTCTCGAGGTATTAATTAAAAAACAAGTTTTTTTCATTAGTTCCAATTCTTTTTTTGCAATAAGATTTTTATATCTCTCACCGCCAACTACATGAATAGAAATAATATCAGAAGTTTTTAATAAATCTTCTTTGCTCATTGGGAGTACTTTTAATTCATTTGCAGTGGTCAAATTCAAATTTTCACTCCATGCTGAAACTTCCATCCCAAAAGCTTGAGCAACATTTGCAACTTGTTTGCCTATTTTTCCTAATCCAATTAATCCCAATCTTTTTCCTTTTAATTCAAAACCTATAGATGTTTGCCAATAACCTTGGAACATATTGTCCACTTCTTGTTTGATATTTCTGTAAAGGCCTAGTATCAAAGTCCAAGTGAGTTCAGCTGCGGGATTTGAATTAATTTCCGTTCCACAAACTAAAATATTTTTAGCTTTTGCTGCCTTAAGATCAATACTATTATTTCTCATGCCAGATGTCATAATATATTTTAATTTTGGTAAACCATTTATTAAAGATTTAGTCAGAGGAGTTCTTTCTCTCATGATAAATAAAACTTCATAACTCTCAAGTAAAACTATAGCTTCATTTTCGCTTTGAAAGGGTTCAGTAAAAACCTTAAATTCAAATTTATTACTATAGTTCTGAATATCAATTATTTGCTTAAATACATTTTGATAATCATCTAATACTGCCACTTTAATCATTAGTTTTCCTATTTGATAAATAAATACCTAATACTATAAAACTAGCTCCAACAAAATGGAATAATTCGAATTTTTCATTTAAAAAAAAAATTGCCATAATTGCACTGAAGAGAGGCATTAATTGAATAAACATGCTGGCTCGATTAGGTCCAATTATTTCTACACCTTTTTGCCAGCAATAATAAGCAGCAATAGCTGGAAAAAGAACAACGTAGATTAAAATTACAAAAAATGCTTTGTTAAAATTTATTTCTAAATTATTTGATTGTTCGTAAAAAAATTGAGGAATCAAAAAAAGTATTCCAGCTGAAACCATTAATTGTATTAAAGTAAATTGAGAAAATTTAAACTTATATTTTTTAAGTAAAGTTGAATAAAGAGCCCAGCAAATTACACATACTAACATCAACAAGTCGCCTTTGTTAAAGTTAAGTTCAATTATATTTTGAAAGTCTCCGTATGAAATTATTGACCCAATACCTACAATTGATAAAAATAAACCAAGAAGTTGAAAAATATTTGTTTTTTCAATTTTCATTAATGAAGAAAATATAATTGTTGCTACTGGAATTGCTGCAAGAACTAAAACGGAGTTAATCACTTTTGTATAGTTTAGTGCGTAATAAACAACAGAGTTAAAAGTGCTTATTGTGATTACTCCCATAAAGCTGATTACAAGCCAGTTTTTCTTTATGCTTGGTAAATTGTTTTTAATTTCTTCATAAGTAAAGGGCATTAAAATTAACCAAACTGAAATCCATCTTAAAACGTTAAGAGTTAAAGGAGGAACTTGAAATAAATATGCAAACTTTCCTACGATAAAATTACCTGACCAAAATAATGCGGCTAATATAAGCAGACCATAAGCTGAGTAGTTTTTTGACAAAATAATTCCTAATTAAATCTTGAAGAGCTGTAAGGAGATAAATCTAAGTTTGTTTTTTCTTCTGCAACAATTCCAGAAACTATTTTGCCTGTGATTGCTCCAAGTGTCCAGCCTAAATGATGATGTCCAAAAGCATATATTATATTTTTATTTTTTAAAGAGGGTCCTAAGATTGGTAAAAAATCTGGTAGAGTAGGTCTAAAACCTAACCACTCATCTTCATGTTCTTCTAATTGAGGCAAAAGTTCTTTGGCACAACTAATAATATAATTAATTCTTTTTTTAGATGGAGGGTTTTTCAGACCTCCAAGCTCAACTGTTCCTACAGCTCTTAAACCTTGATTCATCGGAGTCATACCAAATCCTCTATCTAAAAAAATTACAGGTCTGGTAATAAGATTTTTTTTAGATTCAAAATGAACATGATAACCTCTTTCCGTATCAAGAGGAATATTTTCACCTAATTGATCAGTCAATTTTTTTGAAAAAGCTCCAGAAGCAATAACAGTTTTTTCAAACTTATGGTCTCCAGAGTTTGTTTGTATTAATGTTTCATTTACTTTGATTTGTTTTAAACTAGTTACATTTTCTTGAATAAATTTTCCACCTTTCTTTAAAAATAATTCAAATATACTTTTTAAGATTCCATGAGGATCTTTCGCGTGCATTGAGTCTTCATAAAGTATTCCAGCATCAAAAACCGGATTTAAATTGGGTTCTAATTCTAAAACTTCATTTTTTGTAAGGTGTTTTTGTTTTATTCCCAAATCATCTCTAACTTTAATTTCAAGCCTTCTACTTTTTAAGTTTTTATTTGTATAAACATAAATAATTCCTCTTTTTTCAACTAAATTGCTGGTGTCAATTTCTTTAAAAATTTCTTCGTAGGCATCTAAAGATAAATTTAATATTTGATGCATATATTTAGCTGTATGTAACATAGATTTTTTATTACAATTTTTTAAAAAATTTACAATCCAAGGAATCATTTTTGGAACATAATTCCATTTTAATGCCAACGGCCCTTTTGAACTAAAAAGCATTTTTGGAACATCGTATAAAATATCAGGTCTATTAAATTGTAAAACAGCGTAAGGGGAAAAGTGACCTGCATTACCGTATGAAGCTGGAATAAAATCATTTTTTGTTGGATTATTTTTGTCAAATATCGTGACTGGAATACCTTTTTTAATTAACTGTAGACCAATACAAACTCCTTGGATACCCGAACCTACTATACCAACAGATTTACATTTATAATTTTCTTCCATTGGAAAATTATATTCTAAAGTTTATATTTTTTGTAGTGCGTTAGATTATACAGTGACTTCTGAATCTTTATGACCGTTTGTATTACCGTTTTTTTTGGAGTCTTTATCTTTATCTTTTTCTTTCTTGTTTTTAGAAAACAAGAAATCTCCTGTTATTTTGCTCTTAGATGGATTTTTCTTTATGTAACCTTCTATATCAGCTCCATTTTCCGTTCTAAGATTATTTGAAAATTCTATATCTCCTTTAACAACGCCAGTACTACCTACTATTACATTTTCTGCGGATATCGTACCATCTAAATGACCATGAATTTCCACTTCTTCTGCTTCTACCGCTCCTGAAATTGAACCGGTTTCCTTAATAACTATTTCTTTTGAAAATACTGGTCCTTTAACTAATCCTGCAATATCTATAGCTCCAGAGCTGTTTACTGTTCCGTCAATACTAACGGTTTCGCTTATAAGCGACCTTTCACTGTCTTTAATACTTTTTTTTTTATCACCAAACATAATTTATAATTATTAAAATTTAATCACCTAAACACTGCCATTACAAGCTTTAAAATTAAAAAAAAGTTCATTATGGTTTTCAAATATTGCTAATTTACTGGTGTATCTTTATAGATCCTACATGACATTGCGATACCTAAACCTAGCATAATTGACATCATGGAAGACCCTCCATATGACATTATTGGAAGAGGGGCCCCAACTATTGGTAATAAACCTAATACCATTGACATATTTACTGCTACATAGACAAAAAAAGCCGTAGCAAAGCTATAACAATAAAGCTTGCCAAAAGTAGTTCTGGTAATATTACCGATTTTTACAAGTCTATAGATGATTAAACTATAAACTAATAAAATTGTTAAAGATCCAAAAAAACCAAACTCTTCTGAAAAAAGAGTAAAAATAAAATCAGTGTGTTTTTCCGGAAGGTAATCTAAATAACTTTGGGAGCCGTTAAGAAATCCTTTGCCAAACAAACCTCCTGAACCAATTGCTATTTTTGACTGAATAATTTGGTAACCAGCACCTAAAGGATCTCTATCTGGATTTAAAAAAGTTAAAATTCTAGCTTTTTGATATGGTTTTAAAAATGATATCGCTATTGGTAACAAAGTAATAAATACTATTGAAGCATAAGCAAAAAATTTAACTCTAACTCCTGCTAACCAAGTAACTGTAATACCTCCTATTGCTATAAGGATAGAAGTTCCAAGATCTGGTTGAGTTAATACCAATAAAACTGGAGAGACTAAAGCGACGATAGGTAAAAATAAAAATTTTATTTTGTTAACATCATTAGTTGAAATTCTATGATAATACTTTGATAAAAAAAGAATTAAAGCTACTTTCATTAATTCTGAAGGTTGCAAGTTCATAAAATAAAAATTTAACCATCTTTGAGATCCTGAAGAAGTTAAACCAAAATATTTAACCGCAAGTAATAAAATGAACACAAAAATAAAAATTAAACTACTAGTTTGATGCCAAAATCTAATTTGAAAAAAAGAAATAACTAAAAATAACGAAAAAAAAACTAAAAATCTAATGATATGACTTTTAGTATGGTAATTAAATTCACCTCCATCGGTAGAATACATAGCAAACATACTTGCTATTCCAATAAATAAGACCGAGCAAATTAAAATATAGTCTAAAGAATATATTTTATCTCTGAATGAAAGTGAAGTTTGTATTGATCTTGGTTGAAACATTATATCGAGTCTCCAATTTTATTATTAAGGTTTGATCTAAGTTCGTGTCTTTCTAGAACTTTTTTAATTACTTTTTTAGCTACTGGAGCTGCCGCACTACTACCAGATCCTCCGTGCTCTACAACAACACTAATTGCATACTTAGGATCATCTACTGGTGCAAATGCAATAAATAACGCGTGGTCTCTATCTTCATAAACTATATCTTTCTGTTTTATTTCTAATTCTCTCTGGATTGCGGTAAATCTTTTTACTTGTGAAGAACCAGTTTTTCCTGCAAACATAAATTTTTTATTTGATATTCTAGAGCCGTATGAAGTTCCTCCTGCTTCATTTGTAGATGAAAACATTGCCTCTTTTACAAAATTAATATTTTCTTGATTTCTAAATAAAGGTTTTAAATCAAAATTAGCTGCTAAAAGATCATTAGGTAAAGGCTCATTTGGATTTTCATTTTTATATTTAATATAATTTCTTAACCCGTTGTCCTTTTTATTATCTGCTAATATTTTAGGATTTATTTTAAAACCACCATTTGCAATTTGTGCTGTCATCAAACAAAGTTGTAATGGTGTGGACTGGAAGTATCCTTGACCTATTCCTGAGTGTAAAGTTTCACCAATATACCAGTTCTTTCCTATAAATTTTTTCTTCCATTTAGTACTAGGAACTGTACCAGCTCTTTCTTCAACAAAACCTTTAAGAACCTTTTGGCCTAAACCAAATTTCTTTGCTGTTTTTGATAATCTGTCTACTCCTAATATCCTAGCTACTTCATAAAAATAAACATCGCAAGATCTTTTGATGGCACTTCTCATATCCATGTAACCGTGCCCTTTTTTTTTCCAGCAGTGAAATTTTTCACCAAAAAGTTCTATTTTTCCAGTACAATTAATTTTCTTTTTATGATTCCAAACATCATTTTCTAAAGCACTCAAAGCAACAATTGTTTTTATTGTAGAACCCGGCGGATATAAACCAGAAATAGATTTATTATTTAAAGGTTTCTTGGTGTTACTAATTAGTTCTTGCCAATAATTTTTATCAATACCGTGTACAAATGAATTTGGATCATAACTAGGAGAAGAAACCATGGCAACTATATCTCCATTATAAATATCCATCACACAAACTGATGCTGCATTATCTTCTAAAACTTTTGTTATAAATTTTTGAACCTCAATATCGATTGTACTTCTATAATTTTTGCCTGCTTTTCCACTATCTACTTGTATTTGTTTAATTCTTTTTCCAAAAGCGTTTACTTCATATCTTTGAAATCCAACTTCACCGATTATATCTTTATCTAGTTTGTACTCTAATCCTGTTTTACCTACTGCCAAACCTGTCACCGACATTTCTTTCAAATACTTTTTTTCTCTTAACTCTTTTGGATTGACTTCAGATACATAACCCACAATGTGGGCTGAAGATTTTTCTGGATATAGTCTTGCTACTGATACTACTGGCTCTACACCTTGAAGTTCATGTAAAAATAAATTGAGTCTTGAAAATTCTGACCAAGTTAAATTATCTGATACAATAATAGGCTCCCATGGTTTTTGTTTGGCTATTTTTCTTTTCAAATAAAATATTTTTGTATCTGTCAAATTTAAAATTCTTTTTAATCTAAAAAATAGTTCTTCAATATTTGGGGAGTTTTCAGGTGTAATATGTACTTGATAAACTTTTTCATTTGATGCGATGGTGTTATTAAAATAATCTTTTATAATGCCTCTTTGGGGAGCTAATTTCCATTCTCTAAATCTATTTTTATCAGATAATGTTTTATATTTGGAAGCTTCATTTATTTGAAGAGAAACTAAACGACCAAATATTCCAAAAAAAACTATTGCTTTTGCGGTGCTTAACACAAACATTCTTCTCGAGATAAGTTTTGATTTTATAACTGTATTTCCAGAGCCGGTATTAATCATCATTTCTTATTCTCATTAGATTTTTATATAAATTAAAAATAAACCAAAAAAATGGAAAAAATAAAAATGTAAAGAAAGCATTATAGAAAATATCTGAATAAATTACTGTAAAATTTGAAAAATTAAGCATAAGAGTTAAAAAAACAACGTTAGAAAAAAATATTGCAATTAAAAAAGTAAACCAATCTGTAAATAACGAAAAGTTAACTGTCACATTTTTAATGTAATTAGCCACCAATGAAACGGTCAAATAAGAAATTGCGCTTAAACCAAGTGGCAATCCAGTAACAACGTCATTAATAATACCTGCTAAAAAAACATGACCACTACCTATAATGGATGCATCTCTTAACATCCAATAATAGATTATTATAATTTGAATATTGAAAGACAATATTTCAAACATATTACTAAACTCTGTGTCAATTTCACTTATAGATAAATAGTACAATAAGATCAAAGGGCCTAAATTTGCAATAACCAATCTAAAATTTTTATTTATAGCGTTCATTAAAAAACTTCTTCTTGACTTTTAATTATTTCAATATTTACAAATGATAACTGGTTGGGATCGGAATATAACTTTATTACTGTTTCATCAAAATTATTTTCAGTTAAACCAACGGGTATTCCTGGTAAAAAAATTCCATCTTTGCCTGAGGTAAAAACTTTCTGCCCTTCTAAAGCAACAAACTGCTCTGGTAAATATTCTAATTTTGGTTTTTTTGTTCCAGTGCCCGTTAAAATAGCTTGGGTAGCATCAGTTCCGAAAGTCACGGGAATTCTACTATTTAAATCATTGAGTAAAAGAACTCTTGAGGAAAGATAATTAACTTCAACTATTTTACCCACTAAATATGAACCATCTAAAACAGGCATGCCTTTCAATATACCTGAACTAGATCCACGGTTAACAATTATAGATTTTAAATAAGGACTGGACTTATCTAACAAAACTCTAGCTATAATACTGTTTCTTTCTGTTGAAGTATCTGTTTCCAAGGTTTTCTTTAAATTTTTGTTTTGATTCTGTAAAAATTCAACTTGTAAATCTTTATTTTGTAATTCCTCTAGTTCTTTTCTTAGTTTAATATTTTCTTGATAAATAAAGATTAATTTTTTAGTTCCAACGCTAGTATTTTCCAATAATCTAAAAGGAGAAGTTGCTAAATTTGAGATTCTATAAACCCCATCATTTATTATATTTCTTAATGTTTTAATTCCGGTGACTTTATAAATATCTAAAAAAAAAATAATTAAAGAAAAACAAAAAAGAAATAAGAGTGAAAATTTTTGTCTTGCTCCTCTTTGTAAAAGAGCTGAACGTATTGCTATTGTAAAATCATCTCTACCTGAAGACATTTATAATCTTTAATCTTTAAATTAATACTCTGAAAGCATGGTAGAAAATAATTCTTCATTTTCTAAAGCTTTTCCAGTACCTACTGCAACACAAGATAAAGGGTCATCTGCTATTGTTACTGGCAAGCCAGTATCTTTAGAAATTAACTTATCTATATTTCTTAACAAAGCTCCTCCTCCTGTTAATACTAAGCCCATATCAACTAAGTCCGCTGAAAGTTCTGGAGGTGTATTTTCTAAAGCTTCTTTTATACCTGCTAACATTTGATTTAAAATAGGCATTAATGCTTCACATGCATCTTCCTCTGTCAAAGAAATTTCTTTAGGTGTTCCAGATCTAATATCTCTTCCTTTCATTAAAAAAGTGCTATTTCCACTTGGGACAGCTGTTCCGATTTCCTTTTTTATTTTTTCTGAAGTTGAGTCTCCTATTAATAAATTAAATTTTTTTCTCATGTAATTTATAATAGATTGATCCATTGCGTCTCCAGCAACTCTTAAAGATTTTGAATAAACCACTCCACCTAGAGACATGACTGCAATTTCAGTAGTTCCGCCACCTATATCAACAACCATTGAGCCTGTTGCTTCTGATATTGGTAGACCAGCACCTATCGCAGCTGCAATAGGTTCTTCTATTAACTGAACTTTTCTTGCGCCAGCTGCTAATGCAGAGTCCTGAATTGCTTTTCTTTCTACCGGTGTCGAACCTGTAGGAACACAAATTAGTATTCTTGGATTTGCAAAAGCTGTTTTTTTATGAACTTTTTTTATAAAATGTTTGATCATTTCCTCTGTAACAACAAAGTCAGCAATAACACCGTCTTTCAAAGGTCTAATTGCCTGTATATTTCCAGGAGTTCTTCCAAGCATAGTTTTGGCTTCATCGCCAACTGCTAGAACTGATTTTTTTCCCCCATCTGTTATTACTGCCACGACTGAAGGTTCGTTTAACACAACCCCTTGATCTTTTAGAACAACAAGTGTATTTGCTGTTCCAAGATCAATCGCCATATCTTGCGACCACATTCCGGACAATCCTGATAGTGATTTAAACATTGACATTTTTCCCTCTTTCTATGCTTGTGCGCTCAGATCCTCATCTGGCGCTGTTTTTTTACGTTTAATAATCATCTTATTTAAAGCATTCAAATATGCGTTAGCAGAAGCAACTAATGTATCGGTGTCAGCTGCTTGACCAACTGTAGTTTTACCCTTTTCCTCTATTCTTATACTTACTGTAGCTTGGGCATCTGTACCTTCTGTTACAGCGTGAACATTATATAGCTGAAGATTTACATCGTGCGCATATAATTTTTTAATACATTTAAAAATTGCGTCTACTGGACCATCTCCAGTTTCTGATGCACTTTTAATTTCTCCAAAGACTTCCAAGGTCATTTCTGCTTTTTGTGGTTCTCCTGTTCCAGCAAATACTTTTAAAGATTTTAATTTAATTACATTGTCTTCTGATATTAAACTGTCATCAACTAAAGCAGCAATATCTTCATCATAAACATGTTTTTTTTTATCAGCTAATATTTTAAATTTACCAAAAGCTGTTTGTATAACATCATCAGTGATGCCTACATAACCGAGATCGTTTAATTTATCTTTAAACGCATGACGGCCTGAATGTTTTCCCATAACTAAAGATGTTTTATGTACACCTACACTTTCAGGTGTCATAATCTCATAAGTATTTCTATTTTTTAACATTCCATCTTGATGAATGCCTGATTCATGTGCAAATGCATTTTTACCAACTATGGCTTTATTAAATTGAACAGGAAAACCTGTGGCATTAGAAACAATTTTGGATGCTTTACTAATTAATTTTGTATTTATACCAGTAGTAAACGGCATCAAGTCATTCCTTGTTTTAATTGCCATTACAATTTCTTCCAGAGCTGAATTGCCAGCTCTTTCTCCGATACCGTTAATTGTACACTCGACTTGTCTAGCACCCGCAACTACTCCAGCTAATGCGTTTGCTACAGCAAGTCCTAAATCATTATGAGTATGTGTTGATAAAATTGCTTTGTCTATATTCGGAACTTTATTTATTAATGTTGAAATTATTTTAGTGTATTCAGAAGGTACGGTGTAACCAACGGTATCAGGAATATTAATTGTTTTTGCTCCACATTTAATTGCTAGTTCAACTGACTTACACATGTAGTCCATATCTGTTCTTGTTCCATCTTCACAAGACCACTCAACATCATCTGTAAATTTTCTTGCGTATTTTACACTACTTTCAATTGCCTCCAAAACTTGCTCTGGAGTTTTGTTTAATTTATGCTTCATGTGAAGTGGGCTAGTAGATATAAAAGTATGTATTCTAAAATTTTTTGCGTGACTTAATGAATCTTTACACGCATCAATATCTTTTATAGTTGCTCTCGCTAGTCCACAAGGAATAGAATTTTTTAAAATTTTACTTATTTCGGTCACAGCTTCAAAGTCACCGGGAGAAGCTATTGGGAAACCGGCTTCGATTACATCAATACCTAATTCATCAAAACAACGAGAAATTTGTAATTTTTCCTCTAAACTCATTGAGGCTCCTGGTGATTGTTCACCATCCCTCATTGTTGTATCAAAAATAATTATTCTGTTTTTATTGTTCATTATATTTACTCTCTTAACGAAAGCATAATACAATCAAAGAGAGAATATGCAAATACTTATGCAATATACAATTTATATTTTAGATCAGAATGGGCTAATTTTTGTCTTTATCGACTAATTTATTTTTACCAATCCAGGGCATCATAGCTCTCAGCTCTTTACCTACTTTTTCGATCGGATGATTGGCTAAGTCTTTTCTCATTTTTAGAAAATTCTTTTGCCCAGCTTTATGTTCATTCATCCAGTCTTTAGTAAATTTTCCTGATTGAATATCTTTCAAAACTTCTTTCATTTTCTCTTTACTTTTACTATCCACAATTCTTTTACCTGAAACATATTCTCCATATTCTGCTGTGTTAGAAATTGAGTAATTCATATTTGCAATTCCACCCTCGTAAATAAGATCAACTATTAATTTTACTTCATGAAGAGTTTCGAAATAAGCCATTTCTGGTGGATATCCTGCCTCTGTTAAAGTTTCAAAACCATTTTTAATAAGTTCAACCAAACCTCCACAAAGAACAGTTTGTTCACCAAATAAATCAGTTTCACATTCATCCTTGAAAGTTGTTTCTATAATTCCTGACTTTCCTCCACCAATAGCAGAAGCATAAGACAAAGCTAAATCCCTTGCTTTACCTGAACTATCTTTGTGTACAGCCATAAGACAAGGCACTCCTCCGCCTTTTTGGTATTCACTTCTAACAGTGTGTCCTGGACCTTTAGGTGCAACCATGAAAACATCTAAATCTTTTCTTGCGTTGATTAAATCAAAATGAATATTTAAACCATGAGCAAAAGCTAAACTTGTTCCCTCTTTCATTCTTTGCTCA
>MDTC01104312.1_pt1 | contig 14026 bp, 11 predicted proteins | sample 811181 | NCBI WGS metagenome assembly MDTC01 (sample SAMN05326644, study PRJNA326480) | marine metagenome | isolation source: seawater | place: Pacific Ocean: North | collected 2011
GCAATTTCTTCAGGCATACTATGCCTGAAGAAATTGCTTCAATATTAGATTTGAAACTTAATTCTTCATCTTCAATAAAAATCTCACCTTTATCAGGTTGTGTCATACCAAACAAACTAAGTGCTAACTCAGTTCTTCCTGCACCTAGAAGTCCTATTATTCCAACTACTTCACCTTGATAAATTGAAAAAGAAATATCTTTATATTCACTATCACGTGAAATATTTTTTACATTAAGAATTGTCTTATTCTTAGCAATATTTTTGTTGTTAATTGTTGGGTTAATTCTGAGACCAGTCATTCTTTCTGTTAAATTCTCCACAGTAATTTTGCTAGCATCATAAACTCCTATTTTTTTTCCATCACGTAAAATAGTTACTTTATCAGCGATCTCAATCACTTCTGCGAGGCGATGGCTAACAAAAACTACAGAAACATTTTCAGCTGTTAAATTACGCACTAAATTTAATAAATTGTCAGTTTCCGACTGAGTCAGTGAAGCTGTAGGTTCATCCATAAAAATGATCTTTGCATCACTCACTAATGCTCTACAAATTGCTATGAGTTGTTTTTGGGCAATTGGTAAAGTTTTTACTTGAGCATCTAAATCAAAGCTAACACCCAAACGTTTACAAATTTTCTTCGCAATGCTTTTATTCTTTTTCTGTTTGATAATTGTAGAATGACTTCCCACAAAGTTTTCGATAGCAATATTTTCAGCGACACTCATTTCTGGAAAAAGAGCAAGATCTTGCCAAATAACACCTATGCCTTTGTTACGAGCTTCAGATGGATTAAGGTTTCTATAATCTTCACCCATGAGATTAATTTTTGCACCGGGATCAGGCGTGTAAACACCAGAGATAATTTTAATTAAAGTACTTTTTCCGCAGCCATTTTCACCAGCAAGACAGTGAACCTCACCAGGCATTACCTCAAAATCTACATCTACTAAAGCTTTCACTCCACCAAATGTTTTTGAGATATTTTTTAATTTAACAACGGGGACTGAATTATCATTTACCAAATGTAGAAACCTTTTTTACAGAAAACATATTTCATATCTTCTATACAGTTCAACTTAGAGCATTACTTACAATGATTTAAAGCCCCATTGCAGCTAGCTCATCAACTGTATCCTTATTGATTGTTACCATTTGATCTGCAACTATATTTCGCCTTTCAAAATCGGGATTAACAATTCCTAAGCCTGGTATATCCATTCCAGCAGCAATTTCTTGACCCTGAACAACCATATTGGCCAAAGTTACAAAAACTTTGCCAGCTTGTTTTGGATTCCACATAAAGCCCCCTGATATTACATCAGCTTTTATAAGGCGCATTCCTTGACCTGGAGAAAGTGGACCCAATACGTGAATTTTTCCAGCTTTTCGTCGCTCTTGTATAGCGCGACCAGCTCCAATTGGTCCTTGGCTACCAAAACCCAAAAAACCATTTAAATTTGGATTTGCCAACATCAAATCTAACGCTGTTTTTCGACTTTGATCAACACTTTCAGCTACACCATAACGCTGACCGATAAGCTTCATGTTTGGATAATTAGCTTTTAAATATGAAATAGCAGAGTCAGCCCAAGCATTATGTAAAGGAACAGTCAGCGAGCCAACGAAAACTGCGTATTCACCTATACCACCAGTTTTTTCTGCAAGAAGCTTCGCATGAGCTTCGCCAAATCCCTTTGCTGATGCGAGTTCAAAATTCCAATCAATATTTTTTTGGTTAGGACTTTCATGAGTTATAATCTTAATGCCTTGTTTTCTCGCTTTAGCTAAGACTGGCTCTAATGCTTCAGAATCATTTGGAACTACACCTATCGCTGAAACTCCACGAGCTATTAAATCCTCAATAGCTCGCACTTGTAAAGCTGGATCTGCACTAGTTGGCCCAACCATGAAGGCTTTAATGCCAAGCTCTTCAGCTCTCTCAGTTATTCCTGCTTCCATAGCATTAAACCATGGAATACCCCCTAACTTAACAACTACACCTACTTCAATATCATCAGCTAAAGTTTTTGTTGCGTTTATAGTTATTAAAGAAATAAACAATAAAATTATTTTTAGTTTATATGAATTCATTTTTACAACTTCCATGATTTATGTTGTGTTGAAGTTAAATTAATTTTTTTTACTTGATATTTCTTTCCAAGTACGTTTCTTTTCAATCTTTTGACTAGATTTTATCATAGCTCAAATCTAACCATGAAGAGCAATATACGTACGAAAATGGTTGTAAAAGTAATTAAGCCATTGATTATATTAAAATTATCTTTAGATGGCGCGCCCGGTAGGATTCGAACCTACGACCTCAAGGTTAGGAACCGTGCGCTCTATCCAACTGAGCTACGGGCGCCTTTTTTAAAAATTAATATAGTTTAAAACTAATTATTTTGGAACTTATCAAGAATATCGAAAAATAGTTAATACTTTATATCAATTTACAATTATTTTATTAAAAAGACTGAATTTTTATTAAAAACCATTCAGAATACAAACATAATAAACATGACTCTTTAATCAACAAGGAAATTTAATTACATGCGAATTCTTAGTGTAATAGGAATACCTGGTCTTGCTGTTGTCATTGTTCTAGTGATGATTGCTTTAAAGCCCGAGCCACCAAAAAAAGCAAGACTGGAACTTGGTCAAATAGTTGATGTGATTGAACTAGAGCCAATGACTGCTGAATTTGAAATTAAAAGTCAGGGAACAGTCCGCCCAAGAACTTCAACATTATTAAGTGCAGAGGTGTCTGGAACGATTATAGAAATATCTCCAAAATTTATTGCTGGAGGATTATTTCAGAAAAATGAAGTATTAATGAGGATAGATCCAACAAACTACTCTGTAGAATTACAGCAAGCAGAGGCATTAGTTAAGCAGCGACAAATTGAATTTGATGGTGCAAGTAAGTTACGTGAACAAGGTTATAGAGCCGAAGTTGAGCTTGCCTCAGCTGCAGCAGCATTAGCAACTGCAAAAGCTAGCCTAGTTCGAGCACAAAAAAATTTAGAACGTACTTACATTAAATTACCCTATGAAGGAATTGTTAGATCTAAGGATGCTGACTTAGGTCAATTTGTGAACATTGGCACACGATTGGGAGCAACTTTTGCAACTGGTATGGCAGAAATTCGATTACCCCTTACTGATGAAGATCTCATTTTTTTAGATTTACCAGATTTAACTGACATGGCGCAGATTAATGCTATTGTTGGTCCAAATGTAGTTCTAACTGCAACACAGAAGGGCCAGCAAAATAGCTGGAGCGCCAAAATAGTCCGTACAGAGGGTGTAGTTGATGAAAATAATAGGGTTACGTTTGCTATTGCTCAAATAGATGATCCTTATCAACTGTATGGTGATGAAAATGCGCTTCCAATCGGTACTTTTGTAACTGCCAATATTCAAGGTTTATCAGTGCCAGATGTGTACCGCGTTCCCCGAAGAATAGTTAGAGGTATGAATGAATTAATATCTGTTGATAATCAAAATAATTTGATTATTAAAAAAGTGAATATAGTTAGTTCTGATGCTGAATATGCCTATATTGACGAAGGAGTTAATACGGGAGACAGGGTCGTTATAACCTCTATTCAAGCGCCAGTTAATGGCATGGCTGTTCGAGTTGCTGGTGAAGTTGATCCAGATTCCTCCTTAAATTTTAACTCTTCACTACAGAGCGAGCGCTAAAATTGAAGTCCTCTAGCGATACAAATGAGAAAGGAATCATAGCTTGGTTTACTTCAAATCATGTCGCTGCAAATTTATTAATGTTTTTAATTATTGTAGCGGGCCTTATTTCAGCAGTAACTATTCGAAAAGAAACTCAACCGGATTTTGATATCAATACCATTCAGGTTGAAGTTCCTTATCTAGGAGCTGCGCCAGAAGAGGTTGAAGAAGGGGTAGTAATAAGAATTGAAGAGGCTATTCAGGATATCCAGGGTATTAAAGAAATTTCATCTACTGCTAGAGAAGGGATGGGCATTGTGTCACTTGAGCTAGAACTCGGTGAGGATGTGAATGAAATCTTAAGTGATGTAAAAACAAAGGTAGATGCAATATCAACCTTTCCTAACTTAACAGAGAAACCAATAATTTCTAAAATTGAAGGTCGAGATCAGAAGCCGGTAATATTTATTGCTATTCACGGTGATCTTGATCCATTTGCAAGAAAAGTTATTTCACAAGAAATGCGCAGTGAACTAATGCAACTTCCCTCAGTTAATCGAGTGCGAAATCTAGGTGACAGAAATTATGAAATAAGTGTTGAAGTCTCTGAACAAAGTTTACGTCAATATGGACTTACTTTGAGTGAAGTTGCTCAAGCTATAAAGAATTCATCAATTGACTTACCGGGTGGTACCATAAAAACTACAGCCGGGGATATTCTTCTTCGCACAAATGGACAAGCATATACTGGAGCTGAATTTTCACAAATAGTATTGCGAACTTTTTCTGATGGTACACGACTAATATTATCTGACATTGCAACAATTACAGATGGGTTTGTGGAAACAGGGGGCTATAGCCGCTTTGATGGTCGAGAATCCTCACAGCTTGAAGTTGTAGCTGGTGGACAACAAAGTGAAATACAAACTGCAAAAGATGTCAAAAATTATCTTATAGAAAAATCTCAATCCACCCCCAATGCTATAAAAATGGAGACTTGGATAGATCTACCTCGTTATCTTGAAGATCGTTTAGAGATGATGAATTCCAACATCATAAGTGGAGCTATTCTTGTATTTCTTGTTCTCTCATTATTTTTAAGAATGAAAGTTGCATTTTGGGTAATCATTGGTTTACCAGTTACCTTTTTGGGCGCTTTGTGGTTAATGCCTACTTGGCCTATAACAATTAACGTTATCAGCCTTTTTGGCTTTATTGTTGTACTGGGTATTGTTGTAGATGACGCAATCATTATTGGTGAGAGCGTTTACACTAAAATCCGATCTGATGGTCAATCAATTGATAATGTCATAAGGGGTGCACACAAGGTAGCAACACCGGCGACATTCGGGGTTTTAACTACTGTAGCTGCTTTTGTTCCGATGATGTTTATCACCGGTCCCGCTGGTTCTTTTTTTGAAGCTATGAGTTTCGTGATTATTTTGTGTTTGCTCTTTTCACTAGTTGAATCAAAGCTTATTTTGCCTGCACACCTTGCTCGCGCTCATATTCCTGATATAGATGAAGATGATTTATTTAGACCCCAAAGATCAATTCCTTTTAAAGAGGAAATACCACGATTTTTTCTAAAAATACAACGCCGTGTTCAACATCGAATGAACAGTTTCGTTGAAAAAAAATATCGCCCATGGCTTGCAAAAGCAGTTGATAATCGCGCCCTTACTTTGTCAATATTTGTAGCCATCTTAATATTAGCTATTGGCCTAATTTTTGGCGGTGTAGCAAGAGTAGTCTTATTTCCTGAAATTGAATCAGATTTTATGCAAGTGGACTTTGAGATGGAAGCAGGCACTCCTCCAAGCCGTAGAGATGAAGCCCTAAGTATAATTGAATCTGAATTGTTAACTATGAATGAAGAATATGTTCTTGATAATCCAGATGACCTTCCCATGATTGAGCATCTAGGTGTCTTTGCAAGAGGTGATTTAGCCGCAACTATGTTTGTAGAAATTCCTATGACTCAAGATCGCCCATTTTCAATGAGTGAAATTGCTTCAATGTGGCGAGATAGAGTGGGTGACATACCAGGTGTGAGAGATCTGAAATTTGTTGGTGAAGATGGCTTTGATAGGGGTGCACCAATTAATTTACGCTTGAGTGGCTCTAATTATGTGGTTCTTGAAAATGCCGCTAAAGAGCTTGAGCAAGAATTGGAATCTTTTGAGGGATTATTTGATATCACGAACTCTGCTTATGCAGGTGGAGATGAAATCAGAATTAAAATAAAGCCAGAGGCAGAAGCTCTTGGATTGACACAGTCCTCTCTAGGCCGCCAAGTTCGCCAAGCCTTTTATGGTGAAGAGGCTCAGCGTATTCAGCGTGGTAAAGATGATCTTCGCGTGATGGTTAGATATCCAATTGAAGAAAGACGATCGATTATAAACCTTGAAAATATGCGAATAAGAACACCAAGTGGTGATGAGGTTCCATTTACTTCAGTAGCTGAGATGGATATAGGAAAAGGTTATTCTCGAATTACTCGATTGAACAGAGAGCGATCTATCTCAATCACTGCAGATTTAGATGCTAATCAAGTAGAGCCACAGGAAATAATTCGAAATCTTACTGAAAATTTTTTCCCAGATTTATTATCTCGATATCCTGAAATAAGTTATGGGTTAAAAGGGGCAAGTAAAGATGAGCAAAAACTAGTTACCGAATTGTGGTTATCTCTCATAGCAGCTACTTTTATGATTTACGCTCTTATTGCTATTCCATTACGTTCGTACAGTCAACCAATACTCATTATGTCAGTAATTCCATTTGCGACTATTGGAGCAATTGTTGGTCATATTGTTATGGGTAAAGCACTTAGTATGTTTTCTTTATTTGGACTTTTTGCGTTGGCAGGTGTTGTAGTAAATGACAGCCTAATTATGGTTGACTTTGTTAATAAAGCGAGAGCCCAAGGAATGCCAGCTCGTGAGGCTATTCTTGAATCTGGAGCAGCAAGATTTAGAGCTATTATCTTGACATCCTTTACAACAGCAGCAGGATTGCTTCCAATATTATTTGAAACCAGCTCGCAAGCTCAATACGTAATTCCAACTGTAATTTCTATCAGCTTTGGAATTATATTTGCAACTGTCATTACATTATTATTAATACCTTCACTTTATATGTTGCAATTAGATGCAGTAATATTTTTTGGTCGCATTAAAGGATGGATGGCAAACAATCCATCATCAGCCAAGTTGGAATAAAAAGATTTTGAAAAACGATAATTCACTTTCCAGGGAAGGGATGGTTATTGGAATCTTGGCGTACACTATTTGGGGCTTACTTCCTCTTTACTTAAAACAATTTAGTGATGTGTCAGCATCAGAAATTCTTATTCATCGTGTAATATGGGCTTTACCATTTGGATTTTTAATTATTTACTTTCGTCGTCAATGGCATGAGGTCCGAGTTGCTATTAATAATAAATCTAAATTGGCATGGCTATCGCTAGCAGCCTTTGCTATCTCTCTAAATTGGTTAATTTACCTATGGGCAGTAAATAGTGGTCGTATATTTGAAGCCAGCCTAGGCTATTACATAAACCCACTCATGTACGTAATTGTTGGTGTAATTTTTTTAAAAGAGGAACTGAGATTTTGGCAAATAATAGCTGCAATCCTTGCATCAATTGGAGTTACGATACTTAGCTTTAGTCATGGACATTTTCCCTGGGCAGGTATTTCATTGGCAATTTTATTTACAATATATGGAGTCATTAGAAAACAAATTGAAATAGGTGCAATGCCAGGCTTATTTATTGAAATTCTGATTCTTTTTCCATTTACACTTGCCTGGTTATTTTTTTTACACAATAGCGGTGACGCTACTTTCATGAATACTGGTAAACTTAATGATGTATTGTTAATAATTGCAGGCCCATTGACTGTTATACCATTGTTATTCTTCGCTATTGCTGCAAGGCAGTTATCGTTGGCGACAATAGGCTTTTTACAGTTTATAGGTCCAACATTGTCATTTTTGATTGGACTTTATTATGGAGAAAAACTTACTTTCGCTTATAAGATATGCTTCATTCTGGTATGGAGTGCAGTAGCGTTATTTATTTATGATGCGATGAAAGCAAATAGGTCTTCTAGCAAAGTGTCTTAAGAAGACCATGTTTTAAAAAATAGCTTATCAATTATGTTCGATTTTATTTACCTGCCTTTCGATCTGCAGCTTCTTGAATAACTACATCAGCTACATTCTGTGGACACGGTGCGTAATGGCTAAATTCCATTGAAAATTGACCACGACCTGATGTAAGTGTTCTTAAGTGACCAATATATCCAAACATGTCAGCCAAAGGTGCATCTGCTTTAACACGAACACCAGTTGGCCCCGCATCTTGAGATTTAATCATTCCTCGACGTCGATTTAAATCTCCAATTACATCTCCGACATTATCATCTGGCGTAAATACATCAACTTTCATGATTGGCTCAAGAAGTTGTGGGCCAGCTTTAGGAACTGATTGTCGATAAGCAGCTTTGGTTGCTATCTCGAACGCTAATGCGGATGAATCAACAGCATGAAAGGCACCATCAAGTAGAGTAAATTTAACATCTAGTAAAGGATATCCGGCCATGGTTCCTTCATCCATGCTTGATTTAAATGCTTTTTCAATTGCACTCCAATATTCACGAGGGACATTTCCGCCTGTAACTTTTGATTCAAATTCATATCCAACATTTTTTTCACCAGGAGAAATTTCATAATCAATTTTTCCATATTGACCAGAACCACCGGATTGTTTTTTGTGAGTATAAGTATCTTCTATGGTACGCGTGATGGTTTCACGATATGCAACTTGCGGTTTACCCATATCAACATCAACATTATGAGTTCGACGAAGAATATCTATTTTAATATCGAGATGTAGCTCACCCATTCCTTTAATAAGAGTTTCACCTGAATCCTCATCTGTAGCGACTTGAAAAGATGGATCTTCCTGTACCATTTTATTGAGAGCAACACCCATTTTTTCAGTTCCAGCTTTATCTTTCGGAGAAATTGCTATGGAAATAACTGGATCTGGGAATACCATTGGTTCAAGTGTTGCTGGATTATTAGCATCTGCAAGTGTATGGCCAGTTCTAGTATTTTTCATTCCAAGTAAGGCAACAATATCTCCGGCTTGCGCGGAATCCAATTCTTCTCTAGCATCTGCATGCATTTCCACTATTCGTCCAATTCGTTCACTTTTACCAGTGAATGTATTAACAACGTTATCTCCCTTGCTTAATGTACCTGAATAGATGCGTGTAAAAGTCAAAGCACCGTAACGATCATCCATAATCTTGAAAGCTAATGCACGCAAAGGCCCACTCGGATCGACTGTTGCAACCCCACCTGTTTCATTTCCTTCTAAATCGATTTCTGGTTGAGGTTTTACTTCAGTAGGATTAGGTAAAAAATCAACGACTGCATTGAGAACATTCTGTATACCCTTGTTCTTAAAAGCTGAGCCACAGTAAGTTGGAAAGAAATCCAGTCCTATTGTTCCTTTTCGTATGCACTGTTTCAAATCATCTATTGATGGTAATTCTCCCTCTAAATATTTCTCTAGGAGATCATCATCCTGCTCTACAGCAGTCTCAATTAACTTTTCTCGCCATTCACTAGCGAGTTCTTTCATATCTTCTGGAATTTCACCAATTTCATAAGATTCAGGATCATTTACATCACTCCAGATCCATGATTTCTCAGTAATTAAATCAACAACACCAGTAAAATTATCTTCTATACCAATAGGAAGGGTTATTACCAATGGGTTTGCAGCGAGCACGTCTTTTACTTGTTGAACAACTCGATAGAAGTCAGCACCTATTCTATCGAGCTTGTTTACAAAGATTATTCTGGAAACCTCAGATTCATTTGCATAGCGCCAGTTTGTTTCAGACTGAGGTTCTACACCACCTGACCCGCAAAATACGCCAACTCCACCATCAAGTACTTTGAGTGACCTATAGACTTCAATTGTGAAGTCTACATGCCCTGGAGTATCGATAATATTCATGCGATGACCGCTCCATTCACAGCTAGTAGCAGCTGATTGAATGGTAATACCACGCTCTTGCTCTTGATCCATGAAGTCGGTGGTTGCTTCACCATCATGTACTTCACCAGTTTTATGAATTTTTCCGGTAAGTTTTAATATTCGCTCTGTGGTTGTAGTTTTACCTGCATCTACATGAGCAAAAATTCCAATATTTCGGTATAAGTTAAGATCTTTCATTTATTTAGTTTCCAATCTATGATTGCGGCGCTTTTATCTTGCATGGGACACTGTATCGGGCGCGGATGATAACAGCGCAAGGCAAGCTAAACCAGTCCTAGGGGCACCAAAATACACTTAATAAACTAAAAAACATAAAAAAATGCGTAATTTGATTGGCGCTACCCTGATTAGCGACGCAAAATTGCAATCCATCGAGCAATATTTAGAAGGCTCATAAGCGACGCTGAAACGTATGTTAATGAGGCGGCAGTCAATAATTTGTGAGAGTACTTATAGTCTACTGGAAGGAGAACATTATTTTTCTTTAGTAAGGGCAGGGCACGCTTAAAACTAGCGTCAAACTCAACAGGAAGAGTAATGCTATGAACTAAAACGGAGCTTCCAAGAGTCATGAATCCAGCAAATAGGGTAATTATACTTAGAGTTGGAATTTTAGTAATTATAGTCATGAAAGGAGAAGCAATTAATAACGCAGCACCAATTTTTTCTATTCTACTTATTACACTTACTAGACGAGTACGCCATTTTAAGGGTAAGTATTCATGATGATCTTGTAAGGCATGACCAACTTCGTGAGCTGCAACAGTAATTGCCGTTAAAGATCCATTATTGTAATTATCTTCAGTAAGTCGAACAATTTTTTTAATCGGATCATAATGATCCCCAAATTCAGTTACTTCAATTTCTACAGATTTAAGATCATTTAAATCTAATAAATATCGAGCAAGATGAGCACCAGTTTTAGTGTATCGATCATTCGGTCGGCTATATCTTTTAAGCACCCTGGTTACCCATAACTTTGGACCAAGAATCATAGTTATTAGAATCAAAAATATAATGAGATAAATCATGTTGATTGTTTATTAAAATAATGAGAATTTAACTTAGATTTATTTTCAATAAATCATTATTTTTCATATAGATAGCTCACGTTGTTCAGGTTGCCAATTAACTAAATTTATTTTTGCATTTCCTATTCCTAGACTTCGAACCCAACGAGCAGCAGCATCAAGAGTAACCCAAGTACGAATTTTACCTTTTTGTGTTTCAGCAGTAATGGGTCCATTTGGAACATTTGCCTCAATGTGAAATTTAGCACCTCTAGCAATAATATTGATATCTTTTATTGCACCAGCTGCAACCATGGCCTTTAACGTGCGTTCATTCATTTTCTGAATCCCTTTTCAAAAAAATGTTTTTTTCTTGAATTTCTATACCTATGTTCAAGCAATGTCTGCGAATCAACATTTCTACCATATTCGCCACACTGCGATGTTCACGAGATGCAGCTTCTCGAACTGCCTCTTTGATTGAAGGCTCGATTCTTAAATTAAGAGTTGATACTTTAATTTTTGGCATGCGTTACATTGTATATGTAAATTAAACATAATGTAACGCATATTGAAAACTTTCTTCCTATTTGTCAATAATTTGACCTATATATTTAGGCCAATTAAGCTTTAAAAATGAAAAATTATCGTTGGCAAACACCCGGTATGTTTTTAATTTTAATGTCAATTGCCATGCCGATTGCATTTAGCACTTGGTCTGCACTACTTAATAACTTTGTAATTGAGCGAGCAGAATTTACCGGTGTTGAGATTGGTATTTTGCAAAGCCTTCGAGAAGTACCAGGCTTTTTGGGCTTTACAACGATATTTATTTTAATTTTGATCAAAGAACAGATTTTTGCATTAGTCTCGCTCGTTGTGCTTGGTATTGGAGTTGCTCTAACAGGGTTTTACCCAAATGCAATTGGTCTTTATTTTACAACCATTGTTATGTCAGCAGGCTTTCATTATTTTGAAGTTGTTAAGCAATCATTGTCTTTGCAGTGGCTGTCAAAAAATGAAGCTCCTCAGGCATTAGGCAAACTCATTTCTGTTGGAGCGATTACTTCTTTAATTGTTTATTCTGTTTTGTGGTCTTTGATTGAAGTTTTTTCGTTAGATTATTTATGGATTTATATTTTAGCAGGAGGTATTTGTTTTTTTCTGGCAATTTTTATGTTTTTTAATTTTCCAGTTTTTCCTAAAAGAAAAGATCAACGAAATAAATTGATTTTGAGAAAACGTTATTGGTTATTTTACGCACTTACGTTTTTTTCTGGCGCAAGACGACAAATTTTCGTAGTTTTTGCTGCATTTTTAATGGTTGAGAAGTTTGGTTACTCTGCTTCACAGGTTGCGCTCCTTTTTTTAATTAATTATTTGTTCAATTGGTTATTTGCAGAGAAAATTGGCAAATTAATTGGTAAATTTGGTGAGCGAAGCGCACTTACAATTGAATATTGCGGATTGATTTTAGTTTTTATTGCTTATGCATTTGTAGAAAATCCTTATTTTGCAGCTGGCCTTTATATAGTTGATCATATGTTTTTTGCATTAGCTATTGCAATAAACACATATTTCCAAAAAATTGCTACTCCACAGGATATATCCAGTACTTCCGGAGTCTCATTTACTATAAATCATATCGCAGCCATCTTTGTTCCTGCTGTATTGGGCCTTATCTGGATTATTTCATCGTCGGCTGTTTTTCTTATTGGAGCAAGTTTCGCATTATGCTCGTTATTTTTATCGCAAAACATTCCTTCAAAACCACAAATAGGTAATGAAGTTAATTGGGGCCGTGCAAACAAAGAAACAAGAATAGATATTTCATAAAAACATCAAATCAATACTTAAATTTAATTTATAAAATTTTATTCAGTTCCAAAAATTAGAACAAATGTTAATATTCTTATATGCGAAGCTTTCTCCCTTTTTTAATCATTATCCTAGCTCTGATGGCTACGGGTTGTATTGCTCTATTTGCAAAAGAGTTAATTAAAGAAGCATCAAAGGAAGATAAGGCTGATAAAGACTAAGATTATCTATAGGTAGAAATTCAAAATGAATCATCGAATTGGACAGATTATTTTTGCATCAATTATCGGGTTGATGATAGCAGGTCTATCTTTTAATTGGATAATGAATCCCGAGGGTCGAGAGGAGCGGGTGCTTCAAATTTCTGCTGTAAAGTCATCGCGAGAAGAGATTAAAGATTTAGTTGGAGCAAATAATATTGAAATAGTTGATCCGGTTTCTCCAAATAGAAAAGTGGGTAAAGTGTATATATACCCTGAGGGAAATAATTGGTCTATATCTGGATTTTATCGACGTGATGATAATGATGCTTGGCATCCTTATTTGATGACTTTATCGGCTGATCACAATTTGATATCTCTAAAGCTGAAAGATATAGCGTTTGCAGAGCAAGCAAAAAATAATTCACTTTTAGAATATAGCCCATAGAGTATAATTACTTTAGGTATGTCTAAATATAGTAATTTTAATTCAAATAATTAATTTCCAATAATCTCATAATTTTTTTTAACATTTTCAATTAACATTTTTTTCATTAAGAGAAGATATTTTGTCAATCAAAAGCGATATTGAAATAGCTCAATCGGCGAAAATCTTGCCAATTGAAAGGGTAGCTGAAAAATTTAATATTTCTCCTAAATTTTTAATTCCCTATGGTCGGGATAAAGCAAAACTGAGCTTTAATTTTATAGATTCAACAGCTGATAAAAAAAATGGAAATTTAATTCTTGTAACCGCAATATCACCAACGCCAGCAGGCGAAGGTAAAACTACAACAACAATTGGACTAGGAGATGCGTTAAATCTTATAAATAAAAAAACAATCATATGTTTGCGTGAGCCTAGTCTTGGTCCTTGTTTTGGGATGAAAGGTGGTGCTGCGGGTGGTGGTTATGCTCAAGTTGTTCCAATGGCAGATATCAACTTACATTTCACAGGTGATTTACATGCAATTAGTTCTGCAAATAATTTACTTGCTGCAATGATAGACAATCATATTTATTGGTCAAATGAACTAAATATTGATCCAAAAATGATTACCTGGCGCCGTGCTTTGGATATGAATGATCGTGCTTTAAGAAATATTACTTCGGGCGCGACAAGTCAACAAAAGAAAATCGCACACCAAACTGGATTTGATATAACAGCAGCATCTGAAGTAATGGCGATATTTTGTTTGGCCTCAAATTTATCAGATTTAGAGC
>MDTC01120239.1_pt1 | contig 14026 bp, 6 predicted proteins | sample 811181 | NCBI WGS metagenome assembly MDTC01 (sample SAMN05326644, study PRJNA326480) | marine metagenome | isolation source: seawater | place: Pacific Ocean: North | collected 2011
ACGCATCGTAATGGTATAATTTCCAGCCGCTGCAACATCAATACTGTACTCAAGCCACTCATCTTCCTCAAAAAATCCTACAGAAGTATATCCCTCCGAGCTCGACTCAACATCAACGGCTTCATCTGCCCTGTAAGCCTCTCCAAGATTTATTTTTCCGGTATCATGATATGCAACGCCCTCTCCACCATAGTCATAATCAGATGCCCACAAGCGCCCACTCGGAGCAAGACTGTCCAAAGGATGCTCTGAATCTCCATTTGTGGGTACAGGCATGGATGATCCAAAGAATGGGCCCGGTGGGATCTCAGGAAGTGGGGGCAGAGGGGCTATGGATGAGGTATAACTTTCCGCCACCCGGTAGGTGTTAGCACCGTTTCTTTCCACACCGACACCGACCGGACCCGTCAACCCATAGTCGCCACCTCCGGATGCCTGAAGGGTACCCATAAGATGTGCCGAACCCGCCCATGGCCTCAAGGCAATATCACCGGTCGGCAGTTCAAGCCACTGAAACTTTTGCGGATCACCGATCTTCTGAGCCGAGGCTACCATCGCCTCACCCTCACCACTGACCGTGACATAAAGCCCATTATCCCCCCTCAAGGCAACGGAACCATCCGAGCCAGCATCAATCACAGTAAACTCATCACTACCTATACCATCATAGTTGCGGTCATCCGCAATCACCCGAAACGACTCATCCAACCGCAAAAATGCCTCATCCGCGCGGCTATATAAACCAATTTTCTGATCGATCGGTACATGAGGTGAACCACTTGCGGGCCAAGTGGCATTTGGACTATCTGGGCGCCATGCGGTGCCAGCAATGTCTAAGTATCCCTGAAATCGATCGAGCTCAAGGTCATTTGCTGCCAACCATTCGAATTGAGTCCAGCCTATATGATGGCTCTCAAATATTTCATTGAAATCATTCTTGGTATCACCTGGAAAAAACTCTGTGCACAAAAGTGCGGGGTAATCAGTACTTGTTTCAAGCGCACGGATTGTATTTTCTACCTCAGCGATATCCCAATACGCGTGAAATGCAAAACCAGCGTTATCCCAAATGCCCGGGAACTCAGCTGCAAGTCCATCCGCCCCTGCAATAGCTTGCTTGCCACCGAAAAAAGACATGAAGGAGCCCAGAAGAACCATGGTATCGGGTGCTACGTTACGGATGGTTTGATACATCTGCGCCTGTTTGTCCCAATCCTCCTGAGTCCAATTCCCATTAATACCAGCAACAGGTTCGTTGTGCGCCTCATAGATGACATGCGTCTCATCTCGATACTTAGAACCATAGAGATTCCAGAATGCGAGCGTTTTATCCATACTATGAATTTGTCCATTCTCACCATTATTTCCAACGGTGATGATCAAATACATTTTTGCTTCACGAGTCCGCGCCACCAACTGATCGGCAAGAACCTCGTTCAACCCAACTGGGTGAGGATTCTCGCTCGCATCCCCCTCGAGATATACGTGCAAGGTATTGAAACCGTATTCGTGTACCATTCGATCTAACTGCTCCGCAGAGGGGAGATTCGCCGGCAAGCTACCATAAGGATCTCCGCCATCAAAAGACAGACTTACACCCCTTAATGCTGTGCCGATATCAGAGCGAATAACATTATAGCCAAGAGAGTCATCAATATAGGGGCGACCCCGCACACTGACGTCGGCAAGTGTCTTATCCGGTATCTCACCGAGCGGCTCGTCGGCCGAGGCGCCTAGAATATCGCTGTCAGTAATATTCTCAGGAAGCTCTAAGAAATCGTTACCGCTCTCGACACCACAACCAGCCGATAGGAAAACCATTACTACAAGAACGACGTTCCTTAGGCACAAGGGCCAAACACTCGACTTTTTATCCAAATTTACACCCCATCAATATCCCATTTTCACACAACGCGCTTACACAGAACTAAAACTTATACCGCGCACCGAAGTGATATCTTGCATGTCCAAGCCCGAAATAACGCAGCTGATATAAAGACCTACCATGATCACGTCGATTCTGCTCCATCAGATTTTTGCCCTCAAAATAAACAGCCATGTTTTCATTGAATTGATAAGTGACATTAGCGTCAAGCTGGTGATATCGCTCCACAAAAACTGGATTCTCACCAGCCGACTTCAGATATTGATCGCGCCAGTTCCAAGAAAGACGAACCTCCCAAGGCTGCTTATCATAAAATGCTACAAGATCAGCCGTGTTACTCTGCCCATCAACCACCCACTGCTCTGCAAGCTGACCCAAATCATATTCGAGATCACCCCTCACGATGGTATAGTTAGCAGAAACACCGATTCCCGAGTCACCAAAAACATGTTTCAACTCAAAATCCCAACCTGTTACCGCAGTATTTCGGTCAGGACTATTTATGGGGATATTTAACTGGAATAATGCCAAGGGGTCTCCGGCAACACCCGTAACCGTCGCTTCCAGCCCTACGGTACCCTCCTGAATAACGACATTCTGCTCGTTAGCTAAGACTTCAACGAAGTATTTGTTCAACTCTCTACTCGATATGCCAAATCGGGGATCCCCGCCGGTCAATTCCTCGTAAGCTTGCTCGTATAGGCTTCCACCATAGGGGTCATATAAGTCTTTAAAAAGCGGTTGATTTTCGAACTTTGCGGATACGATAAAGTTATCAACATCCTTGGCCCAAAACATGGCCGACACATAACTCTCATCGGCGTAATACCACTCTAACGACAGGTCGAAGTTTGTCGCCTCAATGGGCAACAGCTGCGGATTTCCCCTTCCCCCAAATCCACCGTCATTAGAGAAGCTGTAGATATTCATTGCGCCTTTAATATCATTGTACTCCGGTCGAGACACTGAGATCCCAGCAGAGGCCCGAAACATGACGTCCTCGGTCAATTCTATGTCGAAATCGAGGCTCGGTAATAGCATGCTATAGGCGCCATCAATCTCCGAAAATTGTCTTACCACGTCGCCATTTGAATCCTGCGAACGAAAAAGTTGGTACCTGTCTGCCGAAATATTCCATTCTATTCGCGAATATGCCGGCACCTTAGCCTCCGAATGCACCTCGGTATCCTCATAACGTAAGCCCGCGTAGAGGTTGACAGGTCGATCAAATAATTCGTCGACCCAGTGCAGTTGCAGGTATATTGAATTGGACGTTTCGGTACTAACCTCATCAGTATCGAAGTCATATGATGGGCAGAACCCAGTTAAGCATGGCCCAGGTTCATTAAGGCTCAGCACATGTGATCCCTCACGAAGAAACTGCTCACCCAGATCAATCATCTCTTGAAAGTCCCAATTAACAAATTCCATACGTTGACGAGTGTCATCTCCACCCTGAACGCCAGAAAAAACACCGGAAATTGTATCCACGGTCAAAATGTCTGCGATATCACCCGGTTGTCCCAGCCCACTCCAAGCATTTCCGCCACGGCTGATTCCCTTACTTTGACCTCGGTTCGTTACCTCGATCCGGCCTATGCCAAATTTAATACTGTGGCCCTCATCAAAAAGAAATTCCCCATCGAACTGCAGCTGCTGAATCTCCATCTTCTTGACTTCACTGTTGAAAGAACTACCCGTCAATTGCATGTCCTGAACGTCAAATTGGTCCCTGCGAATAATCTGGTTATGTGGGGTATTCCGTTCACCCAGTTCAACCTCTAACACAGGAATCCCGCTTGCTCCAAAATGGGCCGAAGTTGTAATTCGGTTTAGAGCCGATACCGCCACGAAATTGCTTGAGCCATGCTTGCTGTTGGGTCGAGAACGGTCTGTGGAATTCTGATAATCCATCGTAAGAGTAAGGTTTTCTCTCGGCTGCCACTCTATTTGGAAACCTAGCGCTTCTAGTTCGTCGCGAACACCGAAAAGACCTACCCCCTGCAGGTTATCATTAGCGCAGCCAATGTTGGTGTAGGTTATTGGGGACCAAATATTACCCTCTTGAATCCACTCGCTCTCGCGAGTCGGACAGTTAGTGCCAAGCCATGCTGACATGTCCTGATGACGTGTATCACTTTTGTTTTCAGCATAAGTATAGTCTACGGTCCCAGTAAGGTTATCAATAGGTCTCCACTGAAAAGTAAGCTGGGCATTCACTCGTTCCCGAGTAAAATCATCGAGGTTATACTGCAGGTTCGTAGGCATGGAATAAATCCCCTCCGAAACCCCTGTCGGAAAATTGATGGCCGTCTCATCACCAACAATAATATACCCAGATCGGGCCTTAACATTTCCATTTTCGTCTAAAGTCCCGTTTACTACATCTTCTGCTGACACAAACGGCTGCCCCCAGAAATCTTGAGTGGTCGCATTTTGATCGCCCCCATCCCGCGTCGAGCTGCTCAGAGATAGCGCCACACCCAATTTATCTTGGGAAAAAGTCTGACTGAATGAGCCCACAATTTCAGGGGTAAATTTTTCACCGTTACGAGTGCCCGGATCATAAATTCCCTCGGCCACCATCACGGCATTCAGACCTGGTGTCTCTAGAGGCTTGCGAGTTTTGACATTAACCACTGCCCCAATACCACCCGTAGGCACATTAGCCCTAGATGACTTGTATACCTCCACAGCGGAAATACCCTCAGAAGCAATATTACCGAAGTCAAAGGACCTTCCTCCAGAAGTCGCCATTTGCCGTCCATTAAAGGTAACGAGGTTAAATCTTGGCCCAAATCCCCGCACAGTGATTTCGGTCCCCTCCCCTCGCGCTCGCTCAATTGCTATTCCGCTCACCCTTTGCAAGGATTCCGCAAGATTAGCGTCGGGAAATTTTCCCATTTCTATCTGTGATATCCCTGCAACAATGCCCTTAGCATCTCGCTTGATATCCATAGAGCGTTTCAGGCTTGCCTTTATACCGGTGATTACAATCTCCTCTAACTCAACCACCCCAGCTTGCTGATCCGCCTCTTGGGAAAAAGCATTAGACATCGTAAGGACGAGGCTTACAACGACCATCAAAAACATTTTCCTGAGTATATCGTCCATAACTACTCCCCAGCTCCACAACCCCAACCGGCCTGAAGCTCAACATCAATCTTTTTACCTCATTGCCTTGTTAACCTAATCCAGTTAATGTTGATTGCACCACTAATTGAACCACCAAGAAAATCAAGGCGCATAATTTGCTCTCCGGCAGTCAAGGGAATGACTGCACTTCGGGTCGTCCATTCTTGCCAACCACCCGTGCCTTCAAACGCCCGCGCATCCAACATCACACCGCCGATTGACAACTCAAATTCTGAGTCTTGCTCACTAGCCAACCGATACTCGATGAGATAATCACCGTCAGAGGGGACCGATATGCTGTATTCAACATAATCCCCACTGTCAATGTAACCAATGTTCTCTCCACCACCCGACTCTCCCTCAACACAAGGCTCCGTATCCAGCGTGTCCTCGAGAGAGATACCACTCTGGTCATCAAAATCCTCAGCCTGAACGCAAATCTGTGTTATGGGAGGTTGTAGCTCAAACCAATTTAGGTTTTGATCCCCATCAAGAAAATCAATCTTTAGCGTGTATACTCCAACTACGAGCTCAAACTCTTGCGATGCCAGCGTTGTCCAGTTTTGCCAGTCGCCGGTGTCCGGAATAATTTGACTATCTATTAATTCACCATCAATCGAAACCGTAAATCCATTGCTACCTCCAGCACTCGCCACCCGATAATCTATGCTGTAAGGACCAATTCCCGGCGCTTCTATGCTGTAAACGAGAGAGTCCCCAGCGCTGACAAATGCCACATTTTGCCCGCCACCTTCGTCTGAAGTATCCTGAAGTCCCGTGCCGGAGGAACTAATGAAATCCTCAGCCTCATATCGGATAGGGTCAGCCTTGGGGATGCTAGTCTGAAGTAACAAAGGAAACTGAACACAGCCCTCGGAGTTTACGCAATTTATACGAATATTATCTAGCCGAAGATGCGCCGAACCTGTAACGACGACGTTCATTGGCACAGTGATTTTTGATGGATCCAGACCGGAATTGATGCCTCCAACACTCGGCGGATTGGCTAAAATATCAGAGATCGGAATGCTATGGCTTGTCCAAACATTTCGCTCCAGTCCTTCAAGGTTTATTACATGCTCTTTTCCTTGGCCGCCAGCAGATAACATCCCCACTCTTATATCGGTGGCAGTAAAATTTTCACTGTCCAAATACAAGTCGAAGTTCAGAGAAATATCTTTCCCTATAAGCTCTAGCTCGCCTGACTCGATCCCAATCTGCAGAGTTCCTATGCCCGGGGAATTTTGAATATCCAAAATCAATCCATGTCCGTCGTCAATAGTCTCAAAACCCACCTCCATACCGACCGATGGGGTGACAACAAAATGCTTGACAAACTCATCATCATAATGCCATTTGAGGAGCTCTGTGTCGGAGATCTTTGCATTAGTCACCGGATTAAAAACACCGTCAATAAAAATATCAGTAGACACCTCTTTCACACTCTCAATCCGGTTCGAAGCGAGTTTACTAATTTTTGTTTTCTCACCCGACGCGCACTCCTCTACCCGAGGCTCGACCGAAGAATCACAAGCCCATACCTTTATGTAGTCCACCATCATGGCTATTGGTATATCTTCCGCAACTGCTGACAAATCAAATACTACCGCCATCGCTTGATTGAATGGTCCTTCATTATTGATTATGACTTCTCCATTAGAGAGCACATAACCCCATGTGTGAAGAGTGTTCACCGTGTGCACATGATCACCATCTATGTACCAACGAATTTCCTTTTCGCCCCACTCGATCGCATATGTATGAAACTCGGTGGCAAGAGTCTCATTCATCTCCGAATTCATTAGCACGCCACTTGTGAGTCCCAAGCCGTAATCTGCGCTAGCTGCAGCAACTCCATCTCCAGACTTGAGGATGTTCAGGACATTCTCACCATCGAAGGCGTCTGTTGTAGGCACTAGCCTAAAGCCAGAAAAGATTTCGATACCAGCACCGCGCACGCTAGCCTCGACACGGCCATATTTTATACTTCGCAAGCTCACAGCTTTGGCAGTAAGATCTTCCTGCCCCGTTAACAACAAATTTCCACCTGTCACCTCCGCATTCAGCGACTCCCACCTACTACCATCAAGCTGACCTGCGTTGAAATCATCTTCCCACTCTAGCTTCCATCCGTACTCGTCTATGGTCTCGTAATCGTTGACTACATCGATGGTAAGTTCGGCTGTGGCCGTCTCGCCAGTGACAGTGTCGGTGACAATGTATTCCACACTGTCCTGACCAAAAAAATCTGTCTTTGGCGTGTAGACAAAAGTTCCATCAGAATTGAATTCAAATAACCCGTTCGACATTGAAGAGCCGGTCGCAATCGAGTAAGTGAGGTTATTACCAATATCATTCTTGCTCACGTCATCATAAACGGAGCCGCCATCCTCTACAGCCTCGATTATTTCTCCAAAACCAAGGACAATCCGATTGCCCTCATCGGTGGGAACAACTTGAGAAGAACCGCTGCCGCAAGCTGATAAAAAAACGACTGCTAAAATGATTAACCAAATGGTCATCCTGTTCACAAATTCGAGGCCCCGTAAGTAAGATAACTCGAAACTGAAAGTGAGATCATGGCCATCAACGTTATGGTTCCTGAGAAATCAAAGAACCCCTGCGGTTATGAAAAATTCCAGTCTCAAGATCAACGAAAATCTATCTAATTTCTTTTATTAATTAATAATAAATTGGTAGTGTTTCAAAAGCCGGTGCACTATAACTTCACTACTAATTTTAGTAAAGAAGTGTCTGCATTGCTCTTCCAGGGATGGTCAATGACGCCTGCTCGGAACTAACGAACAATCGATAATCTATAGGCTCTTCAGACATATTCATGACCACTGTAGCAGCTTTACCATCTGGATTTATGAAGGAAGTTGCCAGCAAAAGATTTTTATTTGTGCTGGTACTAATCCTCTCAGCATCAGCTCTTACAAACTTTGAGAAATGCCCAATGTAATAATAAGTTGGTGTAAAGATTAATTCTCCTGTCTGTGTGTCACCATGAACCGGGGCGAAACAGAAATTCTCCACATGATTTGGTCCTCCTCTCTGATCGAGCAAAAGATTCCAATCAGTCCAACCCACATTACCACGATTAAAATCTCTTATCATCGAGGAGCCATAGCGCTCTGCATTTGGCCAATGTTGATACTTTTCTGCAGAAAATTTTTCGACTGTGCCTTCCGTGAATAGTATGTGTTTATCTGGATAAGACGCATTGACCAACGCCAGATTTTCGTGCATATTTTCAAAGCCATCGCAGTGAGGGTAGCAATCTGTATACCATGTCTCATACCAATGGTATCCAATTCCCCAAGCATACTTAGATGCCTCGGGATCGTCGAATATAACGTTGGCACGTTGTACCATCAAGTCACGATTGTGATCCCACACAATAATGTTCTTATCTCCGAATCCTGCACTCTCCATGACAGGGCCAAGATGATTCTTTAAAAAATCTCGTTCCTCCTCCGCCGTGTAGATCATTGACTCCCAACGCTGAACGGCCATAGGCTCGTTTTGTATACTAATACCCCAGATAGGCATTCCCTCCGCCTCATAGGCAGCAATAAATTTAGTATAGTAAGTGGCCCAAGTATCGAAATATTTCGGGAGCAGTTTTCCACCCTGAAGCATACTGTTATTACTTTTCATATAGGCTGGGGCACTCCAGGGACTTGCGTAGAGTAGCAAACTTCCTCCTGCCGCCTCGGTAATACGTTTTATGAGTGGGATCCGCAACTGCTTGTCTTTATCGATACTAAAAGTTGACAGGGTCTCATCACCCTCCTCTACGTAAGTAAAACTTTCACTGCCAAAATCTGAGCTGTGAATTGTAATTCGAGCAAGGTTGTAGCCGATGCCATCCTCTTTATCGAAATAAGCTCTTAAAAACTTATCTTGTTTATCACTGGGTAATTTTGCGAAAACCTCGGAGCTTGCGTCAGTAATAGAACCTCCGAAGCCTAGGATTCGTTGGAACCTCTTGTTAGGGTTAACAAAAACAGCAACCTCAGTCTCAAGCGGCTGAACTGCCAATTCAAAATCTACCGTCTCGTTCTGAGTCAATCGAAGACTACTATCCTTCGCCGTGGTATATACCTCGACATAATTTTCCAGTTGGTGACCATCTATGTTTAGCTCCTGAGCAGCGCCGTGATTGTTTTTATCAGGCTGACAGCCCAAGAGAGTAATCGATAAAAAGCATTGTAGGAACAACCGTTTACACATGAATTTCTCCCCTCTGATGAGACAGCTCTCGGTCGATCTAGTATCGTATTCTCGGGCCGTCCGTGATTCTAATTAATTTTTTTCAAGAGTACAGGTTAATTTAACGAACTATGGATTTTTTTCCTCCCCACCATGCACTACTTGGGTATGCGACCACAACTTATTTCTGAGGTGGACTGGAAGAAAACTGGCTGCGAAAACGAGAATAGTGAGCGGTATTAATACAACGACATGGTAGGGAGCTGCGGGCATGAGCCCCATTAAATTATCTCCCGTAGGCTTCGAAAGCAAGAACCAATAATTTGCAGGCTCACCAAGAAAATAGTTAATTAGATAAACAACAGGGAGTAGGATTAATGTCAAAAGGGATACCTTAAAAATATCTCTCTGCGTTGGCTTCTCCCCAAAAAGGTACATAGCCATTGAGATGCCCAATAGAACTATTGCGTGCCCGTACTGGTGGACTAAATAGTCAGGGGACGGAAATCCGTAAAGCGAATTTGGTGTGAGCATTGCCATACCAGCGAAAGGTATACCCCAAAAATACGCGCAACTGAAAACAAACCTTTTCCGCGTAAAAAAATAAATCACCATCGCCGCTGCGGAAAAGTCGCACAACTGAAGTGGCAGTATAGTTTTCCACTCACGACCATACATCGTTGTGAAAACGTGTAACTCTAGGAATTGGAGGTGGACCACAAGTGCGGTATAAATGAAAACTACGTATTTTATTGCTCTTCCATTTGCTGCAGCAATCAGTCTGGGGATATAGAGAATGAAAAAGAGACTCATGGCCACACAAAAGCCATGACGAAAAGAAAATATTTCGAAGGGGATCCATGGGCCCTCTAATGAAAGAGCCACTACTCTAACCTATACCGCTCAAAGAACTTAGTCCGCACCCTTCCACTTTTACCGGTGGTTTGCCAGTTGAAAGCGTGCTCAGGGCGTTCTGCGTCGATCGAATTAAGGTACTCTGTTAACTTGGAATCCAACAAATTCGTTAGATCCTGTCTAACATCCGACAGATCGTTTTGTTCCCCGGGATCTTTACCCAAATCAAACACCAACCGCCGACCAGAAACTGGGAACCGAATCATTTTCACATCTTCATACCGAATAGCGCTGTGCGGTTCATTCATGCCAACGCGGTTATAATGCGGATAATGAAAAACAAGGAAGTCGGTGGGTCTTTCGACTCGGTCAGCTTTGCCTTCGGCAAGCATCCACAGACTCCCTCCATCAATTTCTTTGGGAATCTCACTCGTCGAACCCGCCGCTATATCCAACACCGTCGGAAGAATATCATAAGTCACCACAGGCGTATCGGTTTGACTATTTTCCGCTATCCCAGGGCCTGAAATAGCAAATGGGACACGAATCCCTCCTTCGGTAAGATCCCACTTACCCCGCAAAAGCGGAGAGTTCAGGCCCGCACTATATGGTTTGCCCAAGTTCTGCCGCTGCGGTAATGCAGGCATCCCACCATTGTCTGAGGTTAAGAAAATATATGTGTTTGTCGCCAAACCAAGATCCTCAAAGGACTTTGCCAAAACCCCAATGGAGTGATCCAAGTCCTCTACCATCGCGGCATATCCTTGATCAAAGTGCAGGACTCCTTTGGGCCGTTTTCTTGTGATTTCAAAAGATGACTGGCTGTAAACTATGTCGGAATGGACTGCGTAATGCGACAACTGCAAAAAGAAAGGTCTTTTCTGACGTATGGTTTCTTCCATAAAGCGAATTGCGCGCTCAGTGAGTGAATCAACTCTCTTGGGATCATCTTCGACATAGCCATGCCACTGCCGTTGGGGATTATTATTTGCAAAACCACCGGGCGCATTTTTTGTAATCCCATCATGCAAATCGTATCCATATTTGCTTGGGTCTGCATCGATGTGCCACTTACCGATGTGCGCAGTCCGATAACTTGAATTGATACTTTTTAAAAGCCCCGCAATACTGATCTGATCATGTTCAGCGTTATTTGGTCCAAGACCCCGAGTAATCCCTATTCGTGCCGGCGTCTTCCCAAACTGTAAACTGTAACGGGTGGGTGCACAGACAGGGGAAGCGGCATACCCATTCGAAAATCTCATGCCCGCATTCATAAGCGCGTTGATATTGGGGGTTTCATAATAGTCACTTTTAGCCGCAGGGAACCGTTTATCCATCGACTGTGAAAGACTGCTCCAGCCGTAGTCGTCCAACAGAATAATAATGAAATTCGGTGAGGCCGAGAAAGATTGGACGGAAAACAGAGCGAGTCCGATAGTAAATGTAAAAACAATATTTTTTTTCATCTGTAACCTTTGAGAACATGTTTTACCAGCGCAAAGGTGAGGCAGGAGTTACCTTAACTGTAGATTTGTAATAAATAGCCTGACCTTCGATTATGCTTCTGTTATTCTGACACAAATAAGGAGGATGAAAAAGAATGGAACGAAAGACCCTAGGTTCTCCACTGAGTCAATTCTATCGTTTATTTCTACTACACTTTTCATACTTTTAAACAAAAAAAGCTATACTGCGGTAAACTATTGTCATGAGGCAATCAAAAGCAAAAAAGACGTAAAATTGTAAAAAATAAAATGTCACTCAACACGACTCTTTTGCCCGAGCAGTAATCTTCAGACGAACTTAGCTAAAAAGCAATCTGTGCAAAAATAGCTAGAAAAATTAGAGAGGGATAAATAACCATGATAATCGCTTTTGATGCGTTGTTTCTCAGCCCCATGAGAAATTTCAACTACTCTAGAGGCTCGTTATTTTCATACCTCATGATTATCGTTTTTTTTAGTGCCGACATAGCTGCAAAACAAGACGATCCAAACCATGAATCGCTCACCTTCACAGTCACCGCCTCAGGTGCGACTAGCGTGCGACTGCACTCTAATCATTTCGGTTGGGATCAACACCACCCAAAAGGCGTGGCCAAGCAAAATCAAGATGGGACATGGAGTGTACATATTCGACCCGCATGGTTAAAAAATGCCCGATATCGCTGGATAGTAGATGGAGGCAAAGAATACCTCACTGGTGAGCATGCAGCAGGGAAGTGTAAAAAAAGGATATTAGACGGATCAATAGTGCGTACTCAAAACGAAATTTTAAGATTTTGGAAATCGGGTTCAGGAAATGTTAAGGGAGAAATTGCAGCTAGTTGCAAGTTTAACGAAGAGAAAAGTTAAGGATTACCAAACTTTTGGTGTTGAGTTTACGTGTTGCATCTTAAAAATACTAACAGAGGAAACAAAATGTTTAAGAAAGATTTTATAAAACCGACAGTTTTAAGCCTCTTTGTGGCATTAGTTATGGCCAGCGGTGTCTCTTTTTCGGATGAGGCAGAGACTCAGACTAAGACAAACCTCAGTGTGGCTAACGCAGTTACTTCGTCAGGCGAGGATGAACTTGATGAAGTGGTCGTTTTCGGAGTAAGGCAAGCACTGGAGTCAGCAGCAGCACAGAAACGCTTGATGACAAATATAGTTGAAATCATTAATGCTGAGGATGTGGGCAAACTACCTGATGAGAATCTAGCAGAAGTTCTTGAAAACCTTCCAGGAATTCAGATCGAGCGGAATCGAGGGGTTGGTGGTGAAGTTTCAATCCGCGGGGTTTCGGAGAACCGAGTAGAGATCGACGGTGAAGATACGACTCCTGCAATGGGTAATCGCGGTGGAATAAGCTTCGCTGATCTCCCAGCCAACCTTGTAAACTCTTTGCATGTCGTTAAAGTTCCAACTGCCGATATGGTCGAGGGTTCGCTCGGGGGAACAGTGCGCGTAAACACTCAAAGTCCCCTTAAGCTTCAAAAGGCTCAAAAGGTATTCAACTTAAACTCTCAATACCATGGCAATGCAGGAGAGTGGGGGGGTGACGCCTCCTTTAACTTCGGAGATAAGTGGGAGACCGAACGCGGTGACATTGGTGTTTCTCTTATCCTTAAAGCTGTTGATAAAACTTTGCGGCAAGACAGATTCCGGTCCAACCCAGCAGTCAGGAGAGTGGACCGTAACCCAAACTATGACATTGATCGTCCCGAGGATGGAATCTCTGACACCTACATATACCCAAGGTACACAGAGTCAGTCTACCAAACACAAGACATAGAGAATTTCACTGCGAGAGGCAGATTTGAGTGGCAGCAAAGCTATGAAAATATGTTTTTTGCGTCAGGTTTAGTTGTAGATTACGCAGAGTTTGCGAGGGATCAGCAAATATCAACACACCCAATATCGACTCCTCACCCAGAGAATGAGGGTCATGATCAAGCAACATGGAATACTGTAAATATAAACGGTGTTGACATAAGAATGTTAGGTTCAGGACTGCTAGGCGCCGGCAATCGGGGAAATACTAATTTTAAGGATGGGTATCTACTGAGAACGCAATCTTTAGGTATCGAAAGAGACACAGACACAAAACAATTTACTATTGGAGGAGAGCGAATTACTGACACTTATGAGCTCAATGTGAGCCTTAACCATTCAAGCAGTTCTACAAACGAACCAAGAGTGGTGGCCAACATGTACTATGGTGATCCAGCGCACCAAAATTTTGGCCTGAATCTTGGCACAAGCGCGATGGTTCAAAGCTATATTCGCACACCTATGTTTTTTGATATGCGAAATGGGACTCCCGCACTTGCCCCCCCAGAGGGAGCTCAGGGTGTAACAAATGTTAATTCTGTGAGCGCAGCTACTCATGACTTCGCCTCCACCATCACAGACCCCTCCTACTACTCGATGTTTCTCTTCAAAGAAC
>MDTC01149902.1_pt1 | contig 14026 bp, 7 predicted proteins | sample 811181 | NCBI WGS metagenome assembly MDTC01 (sample SAMN05326644, study PRJNA326480) | marine metagenome | isolation source: seawater | place: Pacific Ocean: North | collected 2011
CGGCAGGCTTTGGCTCGTATCACCGGGAAAGCCGCCGCAACACAGATCAAATTACAGCTGTAAGCCTGCACTCCTCACAATGTCTAATCCGATTTTTGATGCTGGTAACGAGGACATCTTTACCATCAAGACCACTGCGTCCGGCCCCACTGGGGCACTCCCCTTTACGGGCTCTTTCCTGCAGGACTCCCCCAGCGGAGACGTTTTCGGCTGGACGCAGGATGCCGGAATGGGATGGGACCCCTCCTCGCTTGGAAGCCCTGAATTCCTGATGCTCTCAACCTCGGGTGGCATTCGTAAACCGGATGGGACTCCTACCGCGCTTGGCCTGCATACGGGTCACTGGGAAGTATCTCTCCTGATGGAAGAGGCCGCCGAAGTTTTTAAGTCTGCGGGTGCAATTCCATTCGCAGTGTTTTGCAGCGACCCCTGCGACGGTCGCTCGCAGGGAACTACCGGAATGTTTGACTCCCTCGCCTATCGGAATGATGCGGCCACCGTCCTTCGTCGCCTCACGCGCTCACTGCCAACCGCCAAGGGCATGCTGGGGGTGGCCACCTGTGACAAGGGATTACCCGCAATGATGATGGCTCTTGCTGGGAATGGCCAGCTGCCCGGTATTCTCGTGCCCGGAGGAGTCACCCTTCTCTCCGAGGAAGGAGAGGATCTTGCCAAGGTTCAATCCGTGGGTGCCCGGTTTGCTCACAACGAAATCGATCTCCAGGCGGCCTCAGAAACCGCCTGCCGCTCCTGTGGCTCACCGGGAGGGGGGTGTCAGTTCCTCGGCACCGCTGCCACCACTCAGGTTGTCGCAGAAGCCCTCGGAATGACCCTGCCTCATTCTGCCCTTGCCCCCAGCGGATCAGAAGCATGGAGAGACATGGCCCGGCGCTCTGCCCTCGCCCTCCTGAACCTTACCAGAAACAAGACCCCGCTCTCTTCTATTCTCACGGAAGACTCCCTCCACAATGCCATGGTCCTTCATGCTGCGTTTGGGGGATCGACTAACCTGATCCTGCATATCCCCGCTATCGCTCATGCTGCGGGTTTACCCCGACCCACTGTAAAAGACTGGCAGCGCATCAACCAGAGGGTGCCCCGGCTGGTGGACGCCCTTCCCAATGGGCCTCATGGCTACGCGACGGTACAGGTTTTTCTCGCTGGAGGTGTCCCCGAGGTCATGCTCCATCTGAGAGATCACGACCTCCTGAAGCTTGAGGCTCCGACCGTCTCGGGGAAAACTCTGGGCGAAAACCTGGAGTGGTGGGAACAATCCAAGCGACGCCGGATCTACAAGGAGAAGCTCATGGCCTTGGACAGAATTGACCCCGGGGATGTGATCAAGGCTCCCAGCGAAGCCTTTCCAAGCACAGTGACCTTCGTTCAGGGCAATCTCGTTCCAGAGGGCGCCGTAGTCAAGAGTACCGCCATCGCTCCTGAGCTTCTGGATGAGGAAGGTGTTTTTCTCCACGAGGGCCCCGCCCGGGTCTTTGTCTCCGAGGAGAGCGCAATCGCTGCCCTGAAGTCCACCGGGGAGGACCGGGTGCAAGAGGGGGATGTGCTGGTCCTTGCCGGACTAGGACCTCTAGGGGCCGGCATGCCGGAAACCTACCAGGTGACCTCTACCCTTAGATATGCCTCCGTCGGCAAAAACGTTGCCGTCCTTACAGATGGTCGCTTCTCGGGAGTCTCCACAGGTCCGTGCCTGGGTCATGCTTCTCCCGAAGCGCTGGCCGCGGGGCCCCTCGGCAAACTACGCAATGGAGACCCCATCCGAATTCATATCGATACCCGGAAGCTGATTGGCACGGCCGACTACATGGGCGACCAGAAGGAATTTCTCAGCCGGGAAATTCATCCCGACCTTGCTCCCGACCCCCGCCTTCCCGATGACACCAGACTCTGGGCTGCTCTCCAGAATGCCTCGGGTGGATCATGGGGAGGAAGCGTCTACGACGTTGATGAGATTATCAGGCGCCTCTCAGATTAGTAATTAAAGATCGCTCCCCCTCGATTTACTTACCATCGGTTCCCGCCGGCCGATAAAACCAGCTGGGAAAAGGAGCACCCTTTCCCCCATCGATCTTACGGTGATAGAACTTACTCCCGCGGTCTCCAAGGAGGGGAATGGACATCCCAGAGGTTGCCTCTAACTGGGCAAAGAGCCTCTTGTTCATCGCTTCCGCCTCCACCCGGTAGGCTGGATCATTGATCAGGTTTTTCTTCTCCCCGGGGTCACTCTCGAGGTCATAGAGTTCGTCCACATCCCAGACCCCATGGTAGCGGATATACTTAAAGCGCTCTCCCCGGAGGGCATGCATCGTAGGTGTTTGCGGATAATTCCTCTCCCAGTAATACTCATAGAGAAGTTCCCGGCGCCATTCGACCTTCTCCCCGGAAGAGGGTCGAGTGGCAAGAGGCAGGAAGTTTCGCCCATCCATGGACTCAGGAATAGAACTCCCTGCTGCTGCCAGAAGCGTCGGAGCCACATCAATATTAGCCACCATTTCCTGCACCTTCGCCCCGGACTTTAGACCTCTGGGCCAGCGAGCAATCATAGGAATACGCATCGACTCCTCGTAAGCACACCGCTTGTCGATCAGGCCATGCTCTCCAAATAAAAATCCGTTATCTCCCATATAAATAATCAGAGTATCATCCAGCACTCCCTCTGCATTCATTGCTCCTACCAGCCTGCCGACACTTTCGTCCACCGCCACAATCGTCTCGCAATAACGCTTGTAGTACTTTTCGAGGTCGAGATCCATGTAATAGGCAAATTCAACTCCGTGACGCGAATTGCGCTGGTTCTTTACCCAGCGGGGCACATCACGAAAGGCCTCTGGCTTATCTACCCAAGTTACCGGAGGCTGGAAAGGCGCCTGCTTATACTTGAAGGCATGCCTGTTGGGCGGAAGGAAGTCGGCATGTACGGCCTTGTGTGACACATACAGGAACCAAGGCTTGCGGTCCTCTGTCTCCTCCGCGGTCCCATCAACACGCGGCCGCATCCACTCCAGGGCGTAGTTCGTGAGCTCGTCTGTAATGTATCCCTTTTGCGCTACCCGTGTTCCATTCACGTTGAAACCGGTCCGGTTGGCCTGTGGCACATAACGCCCCTTAACCTTCAGACCCTTGTCAAAGGGCCAGTAGACTCCCTGTCCCTTGAAGCTTACCCAGTGATCAAAGCCCCGCTGCTTTTCATCGGTATCTCCCATATGCCACTTTCCGATAAAAGCAGTCTCGTAGCCCGCCTTCTGCAGGAGCTCAGGAAAGAAGACGAGATCCTTCCGAACCGGATGGTAGTTATCGACCACCCCATGGTTATGCGCATAGCGCCCCGTGATAATGGAGGCCCGGCTCGGCGAACACAGAGAGGTCGTCACAAAGGCATTCGTAAAGTCCACTCCCTCCTGAAGGAGCCGGTCCAAATTGGGGGTCTCGAGGAAAGGGTGCCCCTTTGCGCCAAGAGCATCCCACCGGTGATCGTCGGTAAGAATAAGCAGGATGTTAGGTCGCGCCGCTCCCAGCCCTGCCAGGCAGACTAAAAGACCAAGAAAGAGGAGAAGGAATTTCATAGCTTACTTGTCGAATAACGCGAAATCGGGGCTAAGGGGATTTTTTCAACGATTCAAGCTGCCCCAGGCCATCACCCGCCCATTTTTTCCAGCTCTTCTCGATCTTGTCCTTGTCCGGCTTTCCATCACTGACCGTGAGAAGGTAAGACTCCGTGATCTGCTCTCCCGGCTTGATCTCCCAAGCCTTTTCCTGAGTTGGAACGACGTTAAAGAAAATCGCTCCATTGTGGCTGCTCGGGGGCCAGGTTCTCAACCGCTGGGGGAAATCCCGGTTTTCCGGATGGATCATCACCGTAAGGGTGGCAAGCCCCTTGACTGTCGGCCCCCACATTGCCACCCAACTGGCCCGGGTAGCGTGACTGTTGGTGCGGTCCAGCCCCTCCGAAGTAAGATAATCACTGTTAGTTCGGTCCCAGTGATGCGGCGCTCGATAGGCTAGGCCACCCCCGTAGCGATAGGCGGGAAGAATCAGGCTCTCACTACTCACATTGGTCTGCTTGATTCGGTATTCCACCCGGTTCTCTCCGTTCACATACTCCACCCGAATCCCGAACTGCTCCTTGAGAACTATGATCTCCTTCTTGTCCTGTCCCTTATAAGCTACCTGCTCCTGCTCCACCACAAACCCAACCGAAGAATCCTTGTCTGAGCTCTCCCGGAGAAAAAGTGTCTTCACGTAACGAACTCGCCCAGTCCTGCCTCTCAGGTTCCAGAAATCAGGAGTATCCTTCCCGTGCTTGGTTTTAACCCAGGCATGCCAGAGCCCGAGGTGATGATAATGATCCGAAGGGTGAATTCCGGTGATAGGCTCCCCATTTGGAGCACACAGAGGGTGAATAAATCCACTCCGCTTGTAGATCGGGTCCGCCTTCTCGGGTGGAGGAACCTCTGCCTTATGATAGGTCAGCACTATCACATCGCCCCGCGTTATTGAGATCGCCTTCCCTGTCTCGATCACCTGCAACCCTTCCGCCCCACAGAGAGGGGTAGTCAGGATAAACACCAGGAAAAGGAATCGTAGATACTCAAATTTCATGATGGCCCACCAAAACCAATTCTGAATCCCTCGTCAATATTGCCTCAGGATATGACTGCCCCAATTGGATGAAAAACTGGTTGAGACACGCTGGCAGGCTTGACACCCCTCATTATAACTCAATGCCAGATGGGCTTACAGGCGCCACACCAGAGAGCTCATTCCGGGGAGCCCTGCCTCCATGATTGCGTCTACCACGGATGGCCTTAGGGTTGCGGGTCTTGAAAATTCTTATCGTGTCTCCCGGCTCCCTTCATAATGGGAACACCCGCAGTGCGATACGCTGGGCCTCAGAACTCTCCGCTCTCGGTCACGAAGTTCGAATTACCTCTGAATGGGAGGATGAAAATGTCGACCTCCTGGTCGCACTCAACGCGGAGAAGAGCCACCATGCCGTAGCACAGTGTCATAACCACGGCCAAACTCCGGTAGTCGTAGCCCTCACCGGGACTGATCTCTACCCCAGCCTCTCGCCAAACTCTCTTTCCTCTCTCCAGATGGCTGACCTTATCGTGGTTTATCAGGCCAAAGCGCTCGCTCATCTCCCTGAACATCACCAGACCAAGGCTCGTGTTATCCCCCTCTCTGCCCCCGACCATCCCGCCCTGAGGGGAAGCAACCAACGGAGTGGAAACGACTTTTTGGTATGTGTAGTCGGCCACCTTCGAGCGGTGAAAGACCCCATGCGCACTGCCCGGGCCTCCAGGCTCCTCCCTCCTGCCTCAAGAATCCGTATCCTCCACGCCGGATCCATTCTAGAGGAACGATTCGCTGCCGAGGTAGCGCGCGAGGAGGCCGAAAATCCGCGCTACAAGTGGCTTGGGCCCCTCGAAACAGAGGAGGCCCTCCGACTCATTGCTTCCAGCAACCTCTTCGCTCTCACCTCCTTGCAGGAAGGGGGAGGGTGCGCCATGAACGAGGCCGCCGCCGCACAAACCCCAATCCTATCCTCTCGTAATGATGCCTCCACCAGCCTGCTGGGGGAGAACTATCCGGGGCTTTTTCCCTTTGGGGATACGGAAACACTCAGCGCCCTGCTGTATCAATGTGAATCCGAGCCCCACTTCTGCAGTCAGCTCCTCAAAAACGCTACGAATCATCTGAGAAACTACCGGAGTGCCTCAAGCAACGGAAGTTGGAGCAACATTCTCGAGGAATTATTTCCCTCCGCTTCCACCTGATCAAAACAGCCAGAGCCCTGGACTCGGCGAGAACAGAACAATAAAGCCTGGCCGCCAAAGCTATCGAGGAAAGTGACTATTCCTTATTATCGAAAAACCCCTCCTGCTCCGCCGTAATGATCCTAAAATAGGTTCCGGTCACAGCCTCCTCACAAATGACAGGAAGATTGGCCGCATAGGCCACGTTTTCAAACACTCGCAGGAATCTACGCCAACTGGCATACTCCTTGGAGAGCTGAAGGTCGCGGTCGCCAAGCTCGGAGCGCTCTGCCCTCAACTTTGACCACTCCTCAAAGCTTGGGTGCTCCTCAACCGCTGACACGAATTGGCTTTGCCTCTTCTCTTTACTGAGGAGGCGTACCGCTCCCGGGCTGTGCCTGTTCTCGAGAGCCGGCCAACGATTTCGGAGATCTCTCGAAATCACGCCCCGCGCCGAATCGAACTTCTTTTTATGCGCTTTTTTCTCCTCCTCTACCTTCCGGATCTTTTTGGCTAAAGCTGAAACTCCGTCCCGCGCCTTTGTCCCGCGATTTTCCCCTTTCAGGTTGAGACGCCTGGAGAGCCCTTCCAGGACCGCTCGGTCTACTTTGCCGGCTCGCTCCAGAATCACCGAATAGGGAGTTTCCAAGCCCAGCAGTTCCTTATCTTCTTCTTTTTCGGAACGAAGACGGCTGTGGACCCGGAGGAACGCCCCGCTCGTCTTGACCGGGATATCGATATTGCGAGAAGTCAGAATGGCGTAGGCGTGCGCCTCCTCGAATGAAATCCTACCATCTCCATCATAATCGCAGTGCCCCGCCTGCTCTTCCATTCGGGTTTTGCCCCGCAATGCCGCCCAGAAGTGACTGCTGAATTCGTCATAGTTTGCTTCATTCACATCCGGGGTGCATCCCGCGGCCTCTCGGTCACATACCGTGGCAAAGAACCCACAGAGACGGCGATCAACACTGTCTTTCTTTTCATTATTCTCATCAAAGATGAGATGGGAGAATCCTCCCGCATAACACTGGACCATCACAGTCATGACTCTGACTCCCTCGGGGAGCTTCGCTATCCAACCAGCCAGGCGGGATGCTTCGAGGGTCCGACGATTCCACATCCAGATCTTCGTGTTGAACTTGTTGTCCTTGTTCCCACTTCGACCCCCATGGGAGGTGACGTAAAGGATGAGTCGATCCCCGGACTCAAGCTTTGAGCCTTCCTCCTCAAACCACCGCTCAACCGCATCGGGGCTTGAAAGATCCCGGGTATTCTTCAGCTCGTTATTACGATACTGATTCGTAATGCCCCTCTCTGATCCAAACAGCCCCGCCATGTAAAGATTAGCTCGGGGAACTTCCCACCCTTCCGGCTCAAACTGAAGATCAGGTAAGGGCGAATTTCCATCTGCAAAATACAGGTCGTGCCTGATATCTCCTCCCAACTTCTCAGCGCGAAGCTTCTCGAAGAAAATAACATTACGCTCCAATGAGACCTGATTACCGGATGGAGAATACCCTCCTCCAATGGTCAGAACGTGATCGCGAGCCGACAAATTGCCGATCGCAGCAAGGGCTAGGAACACAGTGCAGAGCGAATACCGACGAATCATTCCGTTCAGATAGATCAGGTTTGTGGTGCTATATCCCCGGGTCACACGGAGAATATCGAATTGCTCATCGTTCCTCGACTATCGCCGAAGGATTCCACCCCGATTCCCATAGAGTGGAGAATACTCAGATACATGTCGGTCATGCGGCCCCCACCCTCAATGAAACGGCCATGTTTCAGCCCCATATTAGCTCCACCCGCGACTAAGGTTGGCAGATTCGTATTCTTGTGGGTCGTACTGGCTCCGCTCCCGTATAGAACAACGGTATTGTCGAGCACACTACCTCGCTTGTCCTGGAAACCATTCAGTCTCTCCAGGAGGTAGGCGAGCTGCTCGCTCAGAAAGCGGTCGTATCTTCCCCACTCGAGAAGGCCCTTCTTATCTTTTTTGTGAGACATGCTGTGGTGGGTCTGACTCATTCCGAGTTTCAGCGGGAAGGTATCACTGATCCCCATGCCGTCTTCCCGGTTCATCATGAAGGTAACGCTACGGGTAATATCAGCGTCGAAGGCCAGTGCCACGATATCCATCATCGTTTGATAATAGAGCCCCGGGTCCACCTCCGGTGACGCATCAAGGTCCAAATGAGAATAGTCCTGCTTCTTGAGCGGAATATCGAGCCACTTTTCCGAGGCATCCAACCGGTTTTCGAACTCATTAAGGGAAGTCAGATACTCTTCCATTTTGTCGCGATCAGCGCGCCCTAGTCTTTGGTCAAGCATTCTTGCGTTTGCCGAAACCGCATCCACGAGCTTCATCCGCTTCCGCAGCTCTAGCCGTTGCGCGTTGAGCGTACCCCGGTTTCCCTTGAAAAGGCCCTCAAAGATCCTTCGCGGGTTATTCTCCGCAGGGATAGGTTTTCCTTTCTCATCATAGGAGACCGTTGCCGTCCGCGAGGTATACCCGGTCCCCCCATCGATTGAGAGGACAAGGGAAGGCCGCCGACATTGATGCCGGGTGTGCCGGGCTACTACCTGGTCCAAACCAACCGTGTTGTAGGTGCCAGGGGCAGGGTCATGCAGGGGAGCCCCGGTCAGCCACATGTCTGAACAGACGTGTGGATCATTCCTTGGCCCATTATCATGCTGCAGACCTCCCAGAAAACTGAGCTGCGCGCGGTAGGGCTCAAGAGGGTCAGTGGACTTTCCAAAGACGAATTTTCCATCCTCTGCCACCTGCGGAAACCAGCTCCAATCGTTAATCCCAAGTTTCTTATCGGGAAGAGCCATTCCATTGGCAATATAGAGCGCACAGAAACGGCGTGGGGGTTCTTCCACTACTTCTTTCCCCATGACCTCGAGAAGAGGCAGCGGCAATGCAACCCCCGCCATCCCCTTGAGGACAGCGCGGCGGTCAATCTTGAGCTGATTCGGCATTCTTGCGGGGAAGAATTTACCAGAAGATACGGCCGTCACAAGGCCACGATAAGATGGGCCAACGCCTTTCCCCACGGCGCCACTGCTCATTTTTCCCGGAATACCGGGCTCTCTGCTACAAACAGAATGCAATCCCTCATCCTGTAGCCATTCCCGCTTAGATCCCTCCGCCCTTCCTTCCGGAGATACTCCAACTCATTGAAGGTAAGATCCCGCCCCACTGCATAGATGGCCAGATGCCGTAGGAAGGAAAATGCGACCTGATCGAGACGGTCCTCAGTAAGATACCGTTTGAGATCACTGGTCCCGGAAATCTCCGTATCATCGGGAAGAGTGGAACGGGCATCTACCTTCCCCTTTTTCCACAATCCTCCGGCATCATACTGTTCCAAGGGCAGGCCCCAAGGGTCGATCTTGCGGTGACATTCCGCACAACCAACCTTGTCACGATGCTGCTCCAACCGCTCTCGCAAAGTTTTTCCCCCTGTCTCCGGCCCCTCGGGAAGTTCTGGCACGTTGGGAGGGGGGGGAGCCGGGGGTTCTCCGATGATCCTGCGCGCAAGCCACGCTCCCCGCTTTATCGGATTCGACTCACTACCATTGGAAAGCCCAGAGAGGACCGCGGCCTGAGTAAGAATTCCTCCCAGAGTCTCTCCGCCATGCCGCATTTGAGCAAAGGACAGGCCATTCTCACCTTTCTCGCCCAGTCCGTAATATCCGGCAACCACATCATTAGCGATGATGAAATCTGAAGAGAGCAGATTCCGGAGTGGTAAATTTTTTCTCATGAGATGGGTCACAAAGTGCATGGGCTCTCTCCGTAATTCCCGCCTGGTCTCCTTCAGAAGACGGGGAAACTTTCCACGGTTCACATTTACTACGTCGAATTTATCAAGGGCGAGCCACTGTGAAACAAACTCATTGGTAAACTGCTCAAAGCGCTCATCCGCCACCATGCGTCCGATCTCTGCGTTCAGCGATACACCCAGCTTCTTCTTTGAGGCTAACGAGAGAAGGTGCTCGTCCGGTGTCGTGTTCCAAAGGAAGTAGGAAAGCTTCGCCGCCAGTTCGTGGGGAGAGAGGGGCTCGGCCCCGGGGCCCTCGCTTTCCTCGGTGAGGTAGAGAAACTGGGGGGAAGTCAGGATGACCATGAGCGCCTGCCTCACACTTTCCTGAAAGTCCCCGGTCGCGGAGTATTGGTCATGCCAAACCGCATGCAAGGCTTCAAGCTCACCCCCACGGAGAGGCCGCCGGAATGCCCGGGCCGCAAAGCGCTCAATCACCTCCCGGGCATAGACGGCAGCATCATTTCTGTTCGGCGACGAAAAGAAGATTTGCTGGTGCCCCCTCGGAGGCCAGCTTTCGTAATAGGGACCCTCGATTTCTATCGCGCTCACGAGCACGCGGGGAACCTGCCGGCCGTCGGTCGGTTCACTCCGGACTGCGATCTCCTGCAGGCCTGCCAGGTAGTTGACATTTCCCTCCTCGGTATCGGGTGAAGCGAAACTGCTAACCGGAGCACGGAAGGAATATCGCTCCACTGTTGGCGACTTAACAGACTGGGGAGCCGCAAAGGGGGAGAGTCGCGCCCCAACATCGGTCCTCAATCCCATATGCACGCTCACCTGCGGATATCTGTTCTCGAAGGCAGCAAAACGACGCCCCGGATCACCATCCTGCCTTATCGGGGTAATCCAGACCTCCTTGAGGCTCTTGCCATTTCCACATCCAACCATAAGTGGTAATGCGCCCGCGGAAAAGCGGGCAATAAGAAAGGGCACGATCTTGATACCGCCCGGCCCGGAAATCGGAAGCGGGGCCTTGACCCGCCGCGAAAATGTTCGGCTGCCAATCTCAGCGGTCACCACGTCATCCCCGGGAGGGGCCGAAAAAACAACATCGATCTGGTAGACTCCCGCGGAGGCATTCCATTTACCCCCCCCGACCCCCGCAGCACTGGTCAGAGAAACGACCAGGCGCTCCCCGGATTCCGCTGCTGCAAGCTTGGGCTGCAGTCCATCTTCGTAACGGGCCGCCTCGACGGTCACTTGAAGCATCCCCGTAGCCGGCAGCTCTCGGACAGGCATGGAGAATGTCGGAGCAGGGCCCCGTTTCGTGTCGGTCTCAGGACTCCGCGGACGCAGAAGAAGACCCTCGGAGATCAGGTGGGATGATCTTCCATAATTGTAACCCCCGGTATGCCTGCCGATGAGGGATGCAAATACCGAATGGTAGAGCCCACGGAAATCCTGCCACTGCCGCACGGTGGCATTGCCCTTGTATCCCTCGACAAAACGAAAGTCCCTCTGCATCGCCAGAGGTTCGAAGGAAAACGATTTCTCCGGAACTTCCTCCCGCACAATATAGTCCTCCTTCGCAAGGAGGGACGGCCCGTTGAGCTCTATCCTCTCGGCTACCGGGTTTGCGTTAAGGCCGTCTCCCAGCTCCACCCGGAAACACTGGATCCTTGGTTTCTGACTCTCATCAACCAGAGCGATGGTGAGCGCGCTGTCTGCGATATCGAAGTAAGTCTCGATCATCTGGGGGGTCAGCAGGAGGGTATTTTTATTATTTTTGAACCCCTCCTCGGAAACTCCATCCGCAGGCAGGGCATCTGCCAGACGATCTTCCACTCCCAGCAGGTCATGCAGGGTGTTGTGATACTGGGCCACGGTAAGACGGCGCACCGTGCCATTCCTGGGCTGAACCTTGCGAGCACCTTCCTGAAGGGCGTGCTCAATCCACTTTAATACGGCCTCACGCTCCTCCTTGGGGGGCAAGAGCTCATCCTCCGGCGGCATCGCTTCCTCCTGCAACTGCTTGTGAACGTGCCGGAGAAGAAAAAGTTCGCTGTCGTCGAGAGTCAGGCTGATCTGGTCCAGGCGCACCCCTGACTTCATCCTCTTCGCGCCGTGACAGCGATAGCAGTATCGCTTCAGGAGCGGTTGCACGTTCTCCGCGAATTGAGATTTCAGCCGTTTTAACTCCGGTTCGCGCGCCTCAGCTCCAGCTTCCTGAGCGCCCGCCCACGGCCTCAGCAAGAGGAGCAGAGCAAGAGGAGCGACCCATATTGTATCCCGAAAAATCATACTATTTATCCTCGGCATGCCCGACCAGCATACTCGGCAGGGCAACAATCATCGACCGCTCTACAAACCGATAATCTATTCCCGCAAATCATCCGCCCGTGCGGTACTATGGCAATGACGAAAAGGTCATCCATGTGGATCACAGAGACCAGCCGCGACGATATTCCAGGGCGTTGAGAAGCTTATCGGCTTCCCGGTCACCGAGAATTTTTTCATTCAAGGGGTCCCACTTCAAGGGACGCTTGAGGGCATCAGAAATAAAGGACAGATGCCCCGGAGTCACCGAGCGATGACCGACCTCAGCAGGGCAGATGCACTGCTTGCGGGTCTTTACTCCCTCCACAAAGTTCTTGCGATGATCCGGGGAATTGTAGGCCCTCACCCTGCCCCGGTCGGTTTCTGACTTAATCCATTCCTTGTTGGAAGCGTCGATCTGCCCCCGGCTAACCCGAACCCAGCCATTCTCCCCGATCCAGCGGACCCCGTTAGGATACTTGTTGGAAACCACCACGGTGTAACCTCCTTCGTATTCCGAGTGTATCTCGTAGTCGACCGGGTTGTCATACATCCCCTTTTCCGGATAACGGAAATTCTTCGCCTCTACTCTAACAGGGCCACTGTGTTCCACTCCAAGCCCCCAGTGCGCGATGTCATTGTTGTGTCCTATCCAGTCCATCAGACTCCCGCCCCCATAGGACATTGACCAACGCCAATGATGGTGCAGCCGCTTTTCATGGTATGGCAGCTTAGCGCTGGGCCCACACCAGAGGTCGTAGTCAAGGTGATCAGGAACGGGTTGCGCCACCTTTCCCTCCTCCTCTGTAGTCTCGCCTCCAGGCAGGCCAACCTGAACCTCTTCAATTTTACCTAACAAACCATTCAGGACCACCTCAGAACCAATCCGGAAATTGGCAGCCGAGCGCTGCTCGGAACCCACCTGGTAAATCCGATTACTTTTCCTGACCTCACGGTAAAGAACCTGTCCCTCCCGGAACAGGTGCGTCAGTGGTTTTTCCCCATAGACATCCTTCCCTTGCCGGACCGCCTCGAGGGCAGCGAGAGCGTGCCAGTGATCAGGAGTTGCCACAACGACCGCATCGAGATCATCACGGGCACACAGCTCCCGGAAATCGCGGTAGGTTTTGCACCCTTCACCCCAGTTCTTCTCAGCAAGGCGCTTCCCGCGCTCTGCGTGCCTGGCGTCTGGATCAGCAATCGCGACAAATCGAACCTCCTCCCGGCACTGGGAGTAGAAGTCACGCATGAGGTCATATCCTTTTCCTCCAGCCCCTATCAATCCGATGGTCACCCTTTCGCTGGGAACTGTCTGCCCACGCCTCCCCAGAACACTGGCGGGGAGGATAATGGGGCTGGCAAAAGCCCCAGCGGACTTGAAAAAAGAACGTCGCTGCATGACGCAGTGAATCACAGCTTTGGAAGGTTCGCCCGGGATTTTAACAGAATCTCGCATGCAGCTGACAGACGGGAAGCCCCTTCAACCAGCGGGCCAGTGACGCTAATTGCATTTGCAGTGCATCTCGGGATGGGACCAGCTCCTGATCTCCGTTCTTGAGTTGCCGGGGATTGAACCCGACCCTGAAGGAATGAAACTCCCCTTTGCCATAGTGGTCCTTCTGGGAACCCTGGCTCATTCATATCTTTTCTCGGAAGGACTGCGCAAGGGCCACGCTCATGACCAGGAGGCGGCGAGGAAGGAACTGGCCGGACTCCAGGCCGCCACCCCTGACCTCGAAAGCTGGGAAAAGCGCAAGGCGACTGTGAAGGCCGGCATCCTGGCCGGAGCCAAGCTCTCCAACCTCCCAGAACGCACACCCCTCAACCCCCGCTTCGTCAAGAAGCGCCTCCACGAAGGCTATCAGGCCGAAAATGTTGCAATCGAAAGCTCCCCTGGATTCTACGTCACCGGCACACTTTACCGTCCCACCGGGTTCAAGGGACAGCTGGCCGGAATTCTTTGTCCGCATGGCCATGGAAGCCGCTTTCGTGAATCGCGCCAGATCCGTTGCGCGGTCCTCGCCCGGATGGGCGCTGCGGTCTTCCAGTATGACATGATGGGCTATGGTGACTCAAAAGAAGCTGGCTGGAACCACCGGGCTACACCCGAAATCCTCCGCCTGCAGACTTGGAACAGCATGCGCGCTCTCGACTTCCTTC
>MDTC01217603.1_pt1 | contig 14026 bp, 11 predicted proteins | sample 811181 | NCBI WGS metagenome assembly MDTC01 (sample SAMN05326644, study PRJNA326480) | marine metagenome | isolation source: seawater | place: Pacific Ocean: North | collected 2011
ACCACCGCCAAACGCTGCCCCAATAGTCTGTCTGCTAGCATTCCACCAATGAATGGCGTCGCATACACCAAACCAGTATAAGCGCCATACACCGCGTAAGCTTGCTCGTCGCCATAGCCCAGGAAGCCTTTGATCATGTAGAAGAGCAGCAGGGCGCGCATGCCGTAGTAGGAGAACCGCTCCCACATTTCAGCAAAGAACAGGGTAAACAATCCCGGGGGATGGCCTAGCACGGTGGGGGACTGGCTGTGATCACTCATTAATCTACATGATGTAGCGGATTCTGTTCCTGAATCAACGCTATTGCGCGAATCATTCGAATTCTTTGAATAGGAAAACGACAGCACGCGTTAGTTTTTTATGACGCTTTCGTAGGGCGCTATACTCTAGCAATAATCTTTTAACTTAGTGGCCGAGCCATCATCGGTGCGGCCACTGTTGGCAACGTTAACTACCCCACTCCACTTCTATGAACTTTACCGTAATCTGCTCAGCAGTCACGCTCGTTATCTCACTCATGGTTTCCTCAGCGTTCGGTTATACTGTCATCATCGATCCTAGTCATGGCGGCAAAGATCGCGGCATCCCGTACGTCTTCACGCGTACTTCGGATTATTTCATGTCTCTCGCTGATCTCCGCAATGTTAGTAACTGTTTAAAGAATAAAGTGTTTGTGGGTGTTTACGAAAATGCTTGGTCGAACACCAATGCGCATGGCGTAGAAACCTTCGACCGTTCTGCGGCAAGCCGTCTCCTAGTCACAGCTGTGCAGAGTGCTCTGATACGTCAAACGCGTGCCACCAACCGTTGCGTGAAGAGCTGCGGATTCACTGTCATCACCCACCCCCCCCCGGGGCTGCCATCCTCGTAGAGAGAGAGTTTCTCTCCAACCCGAGTGAGCGTCGTCGCTGCCAAACTGCTGCATAAAGGCAACTGCTGGCCATTGCCAATAGCGTGGTGCAATCCATTGGGGCTGTCCGTCGTCCGCAAGCACATAGGCGCCACAACACTACGCATAGGCGCCGGGACCCCAGCGGCATGTGAGGCCACCGGCTCAACAATGGTTTCCTTGACCTGCTTCGAATCGTTATGCCTCGCCACCTCAGAAAAGCTAACGTAAATGCAAAAAACAGGGATGTGTTATGCCGAATTATTCGTAGCGCTTGCGCCCTTATCGCAACGTGATGATGACGCAGCCACAGTCTACAGCACAGCACTACCGCCCAGAACGCACGCCGTTCGGCTGGTAGGACTCCTGCCGCAAGAAACGTGGACGCCGTCGCTAGACTACGAATCGCTATCGACACATACCACCAGGATTTGGACGTTATGGTTGTGGTGTCGATAGCCTGGAAATTGGTGTGTCAAGTCGCGAGAGACATTGATGCCATCGACTTGGGTGTAGCTAGCATTGGTTAGGCTTTGAGCAATTGCTTTGATACTGAGTTGATTCCAATAGTAGTTGTCCTGTTCTTGTTTGAATTGTTGCTCAATCGCGTCTGTGAGGTTGAAGAACGACAACCAAAGCTCATCACGGCTGACTCGTTCTTGCTTGGCGGTCCATTGAATGACTATGCGGTTGATGATACCTATATGGGTTATTTGGTCGATGACGTCCAAATAAGACATTGCTACCACTTTGTCAGGACGTATTATTTGATAGAATACACGAGCTGAATTTACCTCAACGTAGTCTCTTTCTACATGTTGTCTTGCAAGTCAGACAGAATCCAACACTGCCTCCCACTAACATCTCAAGCTGAGTGGCAGGACGATGCCTAGCAAGCAGATGGCAGACCCTCAGGTGCGTGATGCTGTTCTCACCACTACTTGGATTTGGGTCCCGCCGCTGCTCAAGCTTGGTTGCCCGAGGGCGGCTTACCTCAAGAGACGATGGATCGCGTGCAGAACTCAGCTCCCGATGACATGCAGCAATAAATGAATTTCTCTTGCATGTGATGGGTGTTATCTAGCAAAATCAGCAGATCCAACTCCTTATATTGACTAACAGATGATTATGTAGCAAACCGAGGCCGTTTGTAATTCGGTCAAGCGTTTCCTGAGGGCCGCTTTTTAAATCCCAATCGCTTGATCGGATCGGCTATCGACCGCTTTATCCAGAATTAGATAAACACAACCCTACACCCGTGCTTTAACATAGGCACGGTGCCGACACCCTTCGCATCCTCGGCCATGCAGACACCTTTGCTCGTCGAAATAGCGCCCCATGCGCTTAAGTTCGTGCACACCAGTGGCGAGTCGTGCCACAATGACCTAGACGATCGCCAAAGCAAAGGGGATAGAAATGGTATACCTTAACCCATGTACCAATGGTCTTACCTAGGGTAGACGGATTCGTCCAATTTGATCACTTGGAACGAAAATTTCGGTGGGCGAATCGCGAAGATAGTGAAGCGACAGACCTGTTTTTCTAAGCTAAGATCGCGCCTATGAATCTTGGGATCTCCACTCCCGCACTGCTTTTTCCTGCGGTGAGTCTGCTTTTCCTCTCATACACGAATTGCTTCCTCCATCTTTCTGCCCTGATTCGTGAATTGCATAGAGACTGGGTAAGGTCTGGTGAAGCCACTTCGCTCGCGCAAATCGAGAACATTCGGCATCGCTTGATGCTCATTCGTTGGATGCAGTTGTTTGGCGCTGCGGCGCTTGTCATGTATCGTTTCGATGGTGGCTATCCTTACAGGGCTCCAAGGGTTGTCCGTGCGTGGCTTTGGCACGGCTTTGCTGTTGATGAGGCTCTCGCTAGGGTTCCTCATCTTCGAGATCTTTGTCTCGGGAGGTGCGTTGAACATTCTACTCTCAAAGATTGAGAATAATGGTCCGGCACTGTCATCCGAGACTAGCGTAACCGAAACAGAACCATGAAGGATCGATTGCCTGAGGATTGGGAGAAACTACTCGCTACTGAGTTTGAGCAGCCTTACTTCGCTGAGTTGGAGGCTTTTATTGATGCCGAGTATGAATCGGCTGATGTGTTTCCTGCGCGGGAAAACATCTTCTCGGCCTTTCACTGCACGGCTTATGATTCAGTTAAAGTGTTATTGTTAGGTCAGGATCCTTATCATAATCACGGACAAGCACATGGCCTGAGTTTTTCTGTGCTGCCGGGAGTGAAGATACCACCATCTTTGCGTAACGTGTATAAAGAGCTTGAAACTGATCTAGGAATTGCCGCACCGAATCACGGGCACCTGCAACAGTGGGCCGATCAGGGAATCATGATGCTCAATGCCGTCCTCACGGTGCAGGCGCATAAGGCCGGGAGTCATAAGGGAAAAGGCTGGGAGAAATTCACCGATGCCGTAATTCGTAGCCTGGATCAGAGGCAATCGCCTCTGGTGTTTCTGCTGTGGGGAGGCTTCGCCAAGAAGAAGGCCAAGCTGATTCGTAAGTCACAACACATCGTGATTGAGGGAACTCATCCGTCGCCGCTTTCTGCATACAATGGATTTTTTGGTAGCAAACCGTTCTCAGCGGTGAATGCTGCGCTGGCGTCCTTGGGTCACCCTGGAATCGACTGGAACCTGAATCCTATCTACTAACGGCCTAACTAACTCTGTTCAGTACTGCACAGTTTGTGCTGCTACGAGGCTCTGGAGGCGACCGTCATTGAGGCGATAAATCCAGCTGTGCAGATTCAGCTTTATGCCGCATGTCCAGGCGTCTTCGACGATGGTAGTGCAGGCGAAGTTTTCAGCCTGGGCCACCACATTCAATTCACAGAGCCGATCGCAACGTTGTTCTGGAGTCAGTTACTCCAAGTTGCCGGCACGCCGCCGTCCTACGGATGAATATGACGCAGCCAATTGTCGACCAGGCCATTACGTTGATTTTCCAGGGCGGCCCTCACACCCCCACAACAATGGTGCCCGCAGACGATGATGTGTTCGACATTCAGAACATCAGCTGCAAATTGGACCACTGAGAGCAGGTTAAAATCCGGCTGCACTACCACGTTGGTAATGTTGCGATGCACAAAGATCTCGCCAGGCATCAGACCCGTGTTCTGGTTGGCTGATACTTGGCTATCAGAACAGCCAATCCACAGGTAATTGGGCGATTGTTGTGCTGTGAGGCGCTCGAAGAACTCAGGATCTTCGGCGCCCCGAGCTCCGGCTCAGTCAAGATTGTTATCGAAAAGTTCTTGTAGTGTGTGATTTGCTGCCCTGATGAAGCGGTTTTTAGCCCATGGCAAGACGAGGGTTGGTCACAAAAGTATTACAATCTTTTGTTAGTGCCAGAACGCTAGGGCACACCCTAGGGTAAGCGCACCATAGACGATGCCGCCGGTGCAGGCAGCTCTCCAACGAGAGGCGTGTTGTAGCCACGAGATTTGATCGCGCATCAGGTAAGGCATGCCAACCCAGAACATGCCAACGATGATCCAAGCATAAGCGAGGACTGGTAACAGCAGTTTGCTCTGTGGAAAGAACGAAGGAACTTCGAACCAAGCAGCATCGAGCACGACGCAGGAGCCAAGCAGCATTAAAGTGCCTAGCGCACGCACCGCGAGGAATTCCTCTACAAAGATCACTATTAACAGATAGGCGACCGGAATGATAAAAAGAATTTTCTGTTTGAGCGCGGTGAATTCACCGAGGTCCATCGAGGAAACAACCCACCAAGCCCAAAGAGCATTGATGGTCATCAGTATGATGCCTGCGGTACGATTGCGTGGGAAATCCTTGAGAAAAGATTTCACAGACTCGCCTTTCAGCAGGGCAATGATGTGCGTGGCGATGAGTGCAACCCCCAACACGATGCCGGTGGTCTTAAGGTCTGCGTTCTGATAAATCATGAGAGCTTGCGTGCGGTATGCAATCGGTGCTTGTTATATCGCCATGACTAGATCGCCATAGAGGCTGAAGCCTGTGGTGTTGGTGATGGTGATGTCGACCATCTCACCTTTGTGACGAGCGGCATTGCCATCGAAGATGACGATCTTGTTAGAGCTGGTGCGTCCGGACATGCGCTCGGCATTGGTCTTGCTCGGGCCTTCGCACAGTATCTGGACGGTCTGACCGACGAACTGGGTGTTTTTAGTGACTGAGATTTCGTTGACCAGGGCCAAGAGATCTTGATTGCGTTCTTCTTTGATGTGCTCCGGGAGTTGTAGGGACTCATCCATCTCAGCAGCGGGCGTATTGCGGCGCTTAGAATAACGGAAGATGAAGGCGTTGTCGAATTGCACCTGCTGCACCAAATCGCGCGTGGCTTTGTACTCTTCATCCGTTTCGCCGGGGAAGCCGACAATGATGTCAGTGGTGATGCCAAGCCCAGGACGTGCGGCACGCATCTTTTTACAGAGCTCGATGAATCGTGAGGCTTTGTAAGGACGATGCATCAGCTTGAGGATGCGATCCGAACCCGATTGCAAGGGAAGGTGAATGTGTGATGCGAGCTTTGGCAGGTAAGTGAAGGCATCGATGAGGTCTTCTTTGTAACCGATTGGGTGTGGCGACGTGAAACGAATACGCTTGATACCGTCTATGGCGTGGATCGCTTCAAGTAATTGCACGAACGGACTCTTGCCGTCGACTTTGGGGAATTCGTGACGGCCATACAAGTTTACTATCTGGCCTAACAAGGTGACTTCTTTCACTCCCTGAGCGACGAGGCCATGCACTTCGTCGACAATTTCATCAATGGGTCTGCCACGCTCCCCACCACGTGTGTAAGGCACGATGCAAAAGGTGCACTTCATGTTGCAACCCTGCATGATGGACACAAAGGCAGTGGCTTGCTTTTCTGCTAAAATGTGGTCGCGGATGGTGTTTTGACTGGCTTCCTCTTCGTCGACATCGACGATGGTGTAGCGCACGTCATCCATCTGCTTCTCCATTCGAGGTTTGAGAATGGCATCTACATGGTCGACTACCTTGTGGTACTTTTGGGTGCCTACCACGAGGTCGGTGTGAGGCACATCCTTGAGTAGGTCTGCGCCGCGACTTTGCGCCATGCATCCCATGAAACCGTAGACCAAATGCGGCGTCTTCGCCCGGTGGTGTCCCATGATGCCCATCTTGCCAAGTGCCTTCTGCTCAGCCTGATCGCGTACGCTACAGGTATTAATCAGGATGACATCAGCCTCCGTTTCTTCCTTAGTGACGGTGTAACCACGATCGGTGAACATTTGCGAAACTTGCTCGGAGTCGCGAACGTTCATCTGGCAGCCGTAGGTTTTGATGTATACTCTGGGCATGGGTTCCGGAGAAGGGCTGATATCTAAGCAGCTTTTCAGCCAGTGACAAGTGCCCGAGAACGCCCGATGTTCCAGAACGAAATCGATCAATTTCTGCTTTTCATCGCCACAGAACGTGGCTTGTCGGCAAGCTATCAGCTTTCATTACGGCGCTCTTTGGAGCGCTTTGCCGAGTGGGCGGGGACTCATCGAGTGCACGGGTGGTCGAACGTGACTCTGATGAACTTGACCTCGTTTCTCGCGGAGCGCAAAGCCACAGGTCTCGCTGCAGGGAGTCTGCGCTTAGAGATCATTGCACTGAAGATTCTGTTCCGATTCCTAGTGGGACGGGGCAAAGTCAGCCGTGATCAGGCCGAAGCGTTGATGTCTCCCAAGCTGGGGCAGTATTTGCCAGACACGCTGAACGAACCGCAAATGGAGGATTTCATCGAGTCTGTAGACACTTCTAAGCGGCTTGGGCTACGCGATCGAGCGATGCTGGAGTTACTCTATGCCAGCGGTCTGCGGGTGTCGGAATTGGTGGGGGCACGTCTTGAAAACTTGAATCTTGATGACGGCTTCATTCGGGTGACAGGCAAGGGCAACAAGACCCGATTGGTGCCGGTTGGTGGTCGTGCGCGTGAAGCCTTGTTGGATTATCTTGAACACGAACGGCCTAACTTGGTCAAGTCGCACAGCAGTAGCGAGGTCTTTCTCTCCGTCCGAGGTCGAGGCCTAACGACCACACGAACCTGGCAGATATGCAAGAAACGGGCCCAACAAGCAGGCATCGACGCCAATGTTTACCCGCATTTGTTACGGCATTCGTTCGCCACTCATTTGTTAGGGCATGGCGCAGACTTGCGTGTCATTCAGGAATTGCTTGGTCATGCCGACATTGCGACCACACAGATTTACACGCATGTCGATCAGCATCACTTGAAGGATGTGCACCGGCAGTTTCATCCCCGCGGCTGATCAGCTGCTGCTCAATTAACGTGTTGTCTATTGCGCAAGCCGTCCTATCGGTAATTTCGATTTTTCACCCATGGTCCAGTTACGATCTTTAGCAACCGTCAGTGGATTCACTGCCATCAGTCGTGTATTGGGTTTCTTGCGAGATATGATGATCGCACGCTTCATTGGCGCCAATATCACGACGGACGCATTCTTCACGGCCTTTCGTTTTCCCAACATGTTTCGCCGCATCTTTGGCGAAGGCGCCTTTAACGCTGCCTTTGTGCCATTGTTTGCCAAGAAGCTAGATGGAGAAGGTAAAGCCAACGCGCTGCACTTTGGATCGCACACCTTTTCGATGTTGGCCATTATGCTAGCTATTGTCACGGTGATCGCAATTCCTTGCATGGGCTTTATCATGTCACTGGTAGCTCCAGGGTTCAAGGCGCGCTTTGATAGTGGCTGGATTGCTCCAGGAGAGCAACCTGTTATGGTGGATATGTCTCACATAAACGTTAAAGGTGCGCGTGATGTCTATGTGGTTCTGGAAAGTAAAAACGGGCAAGTTGCTCCTGGCGTGCGCTTTGATGCGGGGACGGTGACCGAACGGGAGACTCATTTCTTCAAAGATCTTTTAGGTAAAGGCCGTGGCGAGGTATTGGGTGAGCCAAGCGACCTATGGGACTACCGGCCAGATACGCGCAAGGATGAGATGGCCTTCCTGCTGGACTCAGCAGAAGCGATTGGCTTTCGCATGCCGAAGCAGCATAAGTTCACGGATCTAGCGCTGACGCCACAGATCTTGTGGCAAGATCATCACCAAACGTCGGTGCGGTTAACCGTCTACCGCAATCATCCGATGGCCTTCCCTCTAACGGTAACCTTGGCACGTGTTACCTTCATCTATCTACTGTGCATGGCATTGGCTGCGCACTTGAGTGGTGTGCTCAATACGTTGCGTGTCTTTGGTATGCCTGCCGCTGCTCCGATCATGCTTAACGTGATCTTTTTGATTGGACTGGTAGCGTTTGTGTTATGGAGAGGTGTGCCTAACGGACAGACTGACATTCGTGGTGGGTATGTTTTGGCATGGTGCGTGTGTGTGGCCGGCTTCGTCCAGTTGGGCGCACTGTGGTGGACTTGTCATCGTAAAGGTTACCCCATCAAGTTGGTGCGGCCGAAAGTGTCGCCAGAAATGAAACGCCTCTTCTTGTTGATGGGCCCTGGCATTCTTAGCGCAGGCATTCAGCAGATCAACCTGCTGGTAGGCGGCATCATTGCCTCTTATCAAGAGAATGCCATCTCCTACCTCTACTACTCTGAACGTGTCTATCAGTTGCCCCTCGGCATGGTCGGCATCGCCTTCGGTGTTGTACTCCTACCCGACATTTCACGGCAATTGCGTGCCAAAAAAGACCGCGAAGCACAGTATAGCCTTAATCGAGGCATCGAGTATGCCTTATTGGTCACTGTGCCAGCCACAGTGGCCTTGTTAGTCATCGCGTTCCCCATTATCTCTGGCATCTTCGAATGGGGTAAACACTTCACCTCCTTCGAAAGTGCCGCCACTGCACCCGCCTTGAGTGCATTTGCAATCGGTTTGCCTGGCTACGTCTTGGTGAAAGTGCTTCAGCCAGGCTACTTCGCGCGGGAAGACATGAAAACACCGATGAAGATTGCTGCCATCACCGTGTTGACCAACATCGTGGTGAGTTTGATCCTGTTCATGTTGCTACGATCACGTGGCTATGGCCATATCGGCATTGCTCTTGCCACCAGCATCGCTGCTTGGGTGAATGTCTTCTTGCTAGCCATTGGGCTGCGCAAGCGTGGTTTTCTGAGTTTCGATACTCGGCTTATGGATCGCCTCTGGCGGATCACTTTGGCAAGTGTCTTGATGGGCGGTCTATTGCTGGTGTTATTTCAGGCCTTGGATGACTTTTTGATGTCTGGTCGCTGGCAATGTCTAGTCAGCCTGACGATCTTGATCGCCGTTGGCCTAGCATCGTTTGTAACCGCGGCGTTGACTTTGCGAGCGACTTCGTTGGCGGAATTGAAGCAAGGTTTCAAGCGCTCGTAGTCTAGAGGTAAATCGCAACCGTAAGCGTAGATGTTCTGACTGATCAGAGATTATCCGTTTTTGCTTCCGATGAAAGTCCGCTTTCAGCTAGCCAAGTTTGAGCTTCGTCGGGCTCGCGGTGGTGTTAGGCGAAGCCAACATATTTGGGCGAATCAGCGCGCGTTGTCTGGTCTTGAATATCTTGGGCCCGAGCGATGGCTGTTTCCGGATCCTGCAAAGACTAACAATAGCAAATACCCGGATGGCGAGGTCACGCTTTTTGGAATCTGGCATGGATAATAAGTAATTTCCTACGGCGAAGGGATCCCGATCCTGCCAGTCACTGAAGGCAGAACTTAGACCCGCATTTTGACCGGGCCGTTTCGGTAGATTGTTAAGCCAAGAGATCACAACTAGAGGATCACGCTTGGCCCATTTTCTACCGACCTCGGAGACTGCGCGTGTCGCATATTCTTCGGTAGCAAATTCTCGAACCATTCCGCTGCAGATTTGGGATTTGTTTGTGCGTTTTGTTCGGCTAATTCGTTTCTAGCAGAACCCTTTAGTGGCCAGTCCTGTGAGGTCGTGGCCCAATTAGATGCTACAAGTGAGCCGTCCTGACGTATGATCTTGTTGACAACGGTTGCGACCCAGTGTGAGGCGTTACTTCGTCCTTCAGCGAGAAGTTTTGAGACATGGTTCGTGGCTTCGTCGTGATTACGATCGGCTATCCCAGCTACTACGTCTTTTTCCAGTTGTAACCGTTCAGTCATCCACGTCTGGGCCATGGGCGAGGTTTGAGCAGATTGAGATCATTGCAGCGAGGCTTTCGATTCCCATTTCTGAAAATGAAGTTGTTTCGAGCAGCTTGGAAGCAGGCTCGTTTTCGATGGATTTGGATCAAGTTAATGTCATTTTGTGGTTCTCGTCTCTGAGGGAGCGTGCAAAGTAGATTGACTACCGGTAGCTTGATCTTGAGTTTTTGGTTTTTGATGGTCCGCGATAGTTGATTTCTACCTAGCCGTGGCAACGAAAAATGCGGCAACCATTGGTGTGGCCCAAAATCCATGGGCGATGATTGGTTTCGAAAGCATGATGAACGTGAACATTATTTATTTTTGAAATAACAAATCCTCGACGACCGAATACTGAGGTGGTCCCAAGTTGAGCATCTATCTTCGAGGTATATTTAAGAAAACGTGCTCGGCTTAAATGTGACTACAAAGCTATCGTTAGGCGGGCCACCGTTAGCCCGGGTTTGTTTCGGTGGGGCTCGCTGAAAAATTGCACAAAGGCATGTTCATTTAATTCAAGATCTTCATTAATAATAGCACTATCGTTAGTCTAGAAGACTATTGGAAAATAGAAGCGATCAAATTGCTGGCCAAAGGCCAAAGAGTTGCTGGCTAGCCTGATCTCAAGAGTGCCAACCAGGGCGGGTACTGTGTGCTTGCGAGGTGATTAATGTCATAGCGAGAGACATGATCACCCGGTCAATTCTAAAGCACCTCATGGGAACAGGTTTACTGTGGAAAAGCAGATTTCTATCAATGACTTCCGTCGACCTAGTACAAAAAAAGGCGATGAGCTGCAGCCCATCGCCCTTTCGAATACATTTACCTTAGCCTAGCAAGGTGCTAAGGTTGGCGGGCCCGGTAGTATCCGCCTACGCCCGCAATACGGTCAGCATCGGTCTCGGTGAAGGTGCCCGCGGTACCTGTAGCGATCACTTCCCAAGTGGCGAGATCTGACGAATACTCGATGTCTGCCGTCAGGCCTTCTGGAAGTGTGAAGCTCACTGCACTATTAGCGCCATCTTTGGCTAGCACCACGTCTTGTAAGATCGTGACCCGGTTGTCAGGAGCGCCGCCGCCTCCATTGCCAGGATCGACAAGGTCGCTCAGGTCGGTAGAGCCTGCAATGATGCTTAGGTTGTCGATCTCCAGTGTCTCATTATGACCGCCGGTTCTTGCTAAGAATGAGAAACCGTATTCTGAGTCACCGTTGAATCCGCTGGCAGGCACGTTGATGAAATCAGCGTTCACACGTAGACCGCTGGTCACAAAGCTGATTCCGTTGGCAGGATCCCATGAGATCGAAACATTAGCACTGACGCGCTCTTCAGGTTTGAAGTTGGCGTCGTCTCCTACGGCTTTGTTGAAGGCCGCTTCACTACCGGACACCTGGATGCCAACGCCAGCGTCCTGATCAGGATTGTCCCAAAGCCAAGTGTCGACCTGGAAAGAAAGGTGCTGCACGCTGGTGCCATATCCTTCTTCCGCAGGATTACCGTAGTTCTCTCCTTGAGGGATGGCTCCGTAGTTGAAGGAGAAACCGTCCGCAGGAGTGTTCTCGCCAGAGTGCTCGATCGAGAAATCGAAACTCGCCGTCCAGCCAGTCGAAGCGTTGAACGGTGGCAGGATGAAGGACGCTGCTGTGCTGTTTATACCTGCCTCAGTGAGCTTCAGCAAGTTGTCCTGCACAGTGGCGGTGCCGTCGTTACTGGAAATGATCGAGCCATCACCCAGGTTATCAGTGTCATTTGCGAATTCGAAGCCTTGCTCGTAGAGCACGGTGCCGTCTGGTGCCGATGGTTGTACGGGTACTTCCACGTTGAGTGGCACGCCCGGATTGCTGAACAAGGCGGTCACGTCTTCAGCGGTCAATGCAATCTTGTAAATTTGAACGTCATCGATCAATCCAACGATACCGTTGTCGCCAATGCGTGCACCGATTTGAAAATCGGCGGTGACGTCTGCGAAGCCAGGAGCATCTTCGACAGCGGCGACTTCCGTGCCGTCGACATAGAGGCGCACAACATCGGCGGTATCGCCTGGGCCATTGGAGTCTTCATAAACCATCACCACATGCGAGGGCTGGGTGAGCGGTAGTTCTTGAGCGAAAGTGCTAGGTTCAGACGCATTCTCACTCACCACTAAGCCGAGCAGATTGTCCAGTGAAGCAAACTGAGAGAGACTGTAGGAAGCCTCTTCATCTGGATGCGATTTGGACACCAAGGTGCCAACACCGGTGGGGCTGTCGCCATTCAATTGGACCCATAGGGATATCGACTGATTGGTGGCCTTGGGGAAATTAGGCACATTCCCATAGGCAGCTTCACCGGCGGAATTCAGCTGTACGGAAGTTCCGGTGGCCAAAGCATCCCCACCAAACACCACATTGCCAAAGTAGGTGCCATTGCGATTGTTGCCGGAGGAATCGATCAGCTCATTGCCGCTGGTCTCGTCCATCTTATACCAACCGACCAACGCGGAGGACAAAGGCACACTCACAGAGAACCCAATCACTTGGGTCGGCTCGCTTGGATCATTGCTGACGATCGTCAGCTCTGCAGCTGATCTGCCGCTTGCCTTTGAAGGATCGAGTGTGACTTCGACCACGCCTTGTTCGCCTGGAGCGATGGAAGTGGGAATGGCACCCAAGTTATACACCGCGCTGTCCGTAAGGGTAATCTCCGAGATGGAGAGAGGTGTTTCTGTGCCGGTATTACGCAATGAGATTTCTAGCACTTGCACGCCAGAATCTGGTTGCACCACTCCTGAATTCACTTTGGAAGTGGCAAAGAGGTTTGGGTCTTCGGTGCCCGTCTGAATATTGAGATTGTCGATCTGAACTGTTTCATAGGCGCCACCTGTGCGCGCTCCATAGGCAAAGCGATAGCTCGGTTCAGGTGTGAAACCAGGCGTTGGCAAGTTTTCATAGAAGACTTCGCCATCCACGGTCAAACTGAACACGCCTGTATCGTCGCCCGTCTTGAACCAGGAAATCTCCACGGGACGGAATTGGCCATCGAACTTGAAGAAGCGATTGTCCTGCTTGTCATCGTCAGCAGCGATGCGCATCACGCCATCGGGGACATCGGCACCATCGACGCTGATGTCGTAGCCAATGCCGCTCTCTTGGCCTTCTCCGCCATTGTCCCAGGTATCGAACTCAACTGCCAAGCCAGAGCCAAAGCCTTCTTCTCCGGCTGTAGCATTGTCTGCGATGTTACCATAGTTGAACGAAAAGCCATCCGCAGGCTGGCCTTCAGCTTCCAGTTTGAGGTCGAACGTCACGATAAAGGCTTCATTCCCTGCTGGGCCAAGTGGCGGCAGCTTGAAGTTTGCCGTACTACCTCCGATGCCATCTTCAGTAATTTGTAATGCGCCACCAGTTACCTTGGCACTGTCATTGTTGCTAAAGATAATGCTGCCATCTCCAAGGTCGAGCGCCCCTTCATCAACCCCATCGAAATCTTGCGAGTAATTGCCGCTAGGCTCAAACGGACTGCCAAGAAGACTGACGAATTGTGTTCTAGCATTCTCACTGGAATCATTGTTCGCCAGAGACAATTCGGCTTCTATGTTGCCCAATTCATTGGGTGCGCTGAACTCGACCTCAACCGAGGCGCTTGCTCCTGGAGCGATGGTCAGCGGAAAGGTCGTGAGCACTGAAAAGGCATCTGGCGATTCACCTCCGACTGTGGCGCTTTCAAGGACCAAATCCTGCGTGGCACCGGCGTTGGTGATCTGGAATTGAGCCGTCCCTGTGCGCCCAAATTCTGCAGCCAGGGCCAAGCTGCGATCAGATTCGAACTTCGGATCGCGTGCTTGCAAGGTGAAACTTCCAAGTGGGCCGACGGCGAGATTATCGATTGTGAAGGTCTCATTGTGGCCCCCGGTGCGTGCCAGAAAGGAGAACCCGTAGCTAGCATCTGGATCGAAGTCTTCCACTGGAAGATCGAAGAAGTCTGCTTCAGTCCTAAGACCAAGTGTGGCGAAGCTTGCGCCTTTGTTAGGGTCCCA
>MDTC01120392.1_pt1 | contig 14025 bp, 11 predicted proteins | sample 811181 | NCBI WGS metagenome assembly MDTC01 (sample SAMN05326644, study PRJNA326480) | marine metagenome | isolation source: seawater | place: Pacific Ocean: North | collected 2011
ATTCCACAGGTGAATGCAGAAGTATTTGGCCAGTATCACATCTGGGACAACTTTCGAGACTTTGATCCGCTTGATGAATTTGACCTGTCCGTGAAGGCGGACTGGAAGGTTTTTGATTTTCGAAGGAAGGAGATGAAATATAATTCCGCCGATCTTTCTGTCGACATTTCATACAATAAGCTGAAAACGGTCCACAACAATGAAGTAGCAAGACTTCTCAAGATCTATACCGACTATGCGCATCAGACGGAAAAGATGCGCCTCGTTGAGGCGTACGAGGCGCTGCTTATTTCTTTGCGCGAGGAGGTCGAGGGGCGGATCAGCGGCGGCGTCGGCACCATTCTTGAAAAGAACCAGTTTGACCAAACCCTAAATTCACTTCGCCTGCGCAAGCTAGATGCGTCGAAATTGCTTCAATCGGCGAAAACCGATTACCAACTCTATTACTCTGAAGTGTTTAATGAGTCGGCCTTGCCAACCTTGGACCGCTTTCACATCCGTGCTGACGCAGTGCTTGGCGGCATCTTTAGGATTGATGAATTGTCTCTACTTGAAAAGAAACTGAAACTCGAAATGCAGAAGGCTGTCCTCGAAAAGGAAATCTCAGCGTCGGAATATTATCCTGATATCAAGGTTGGCCTTGAATTCAAGAAATATGATATCTACGACAATGACAATGAATTTGAGATCCTTGGCACGCTTACAAGCAAGATGACGTTGTTTGATGGGTTTAAGCGGCAGTATTCCGTCAGGAGTAAGGGCGAATTAATTGCGGGACTGGCTGCAAAACTGCGCTTGACCAAGATCCAGAAGGAACAGCGTATCAAACGGTATGAAATCGAATATGAAAACGTTCAGAACGAAATCGAGAATGAGCTGTTCAAAATTGAAAAGATCCAGAAAGATTTTGATATCGCCAGGGATATGACCGATTTGAAGGCGCTTACATTTGGCGAGCGCATCAGCTTCGCGTCCGACATCTTGACGTCACAATTGCGGATACTTGAAAATTACTACCAGCAGTATGAAGTCCTTATTGATGTGCTGGATTTGAAGGGCGGCTTTTCAGACATGTTTGAAATTGAGACAGCTGCACAGAGGCGGACGTTGTGATCGATCACTGGTTCTGGCGATATGCACTGGCAAACAAGGGAGTATATGTTCAGGCTGGCATAGCCACCTTGATGGTGAACTTGTTCGCCTTGGTTATTGGCTTCTTCGTGATGGTTGTCTATGACCGGATCATCCCCTCAAATGCCACCACATCGCTTGTGGGTTTATTTATCGGTGCATCAGTAATTATCGTGCTGCGTTATTTGCTGGAATTACTTAAGACTTACTTTCTTGACTATGCCGGCCAAAGCATTGAGCGGAAAACTTCTGAGTCCGTCTTTGACAAAATAATGCGTTATGACTTGTTGCGTGCGCCGAAGTCGAACGGTTCAGTGGCTTCATTAGTAAAGGACTTCGAAACCTTTCAGCAGTTTTTTACTTCGGTTACGTTGCTGCTCCTTATCGACATACCGTTCATGTTTCTTTTTCTTTACGTCATCTACCTGATTGGTGGCGCAATGGTTTATGTGCCACTGCTTATCATTCCAATGGTGATTTTCGTCGGCCTCGTGGTGCAGCCATTCTTGAAGAAGATGGCACAGAGCTCTGTAAAGGGCGGTGAGGCAAAGCAGACAGTACTCCTGGAGACGCTCCAGAATATCGAGACAGTTAAATCTATTTCTGGGGCGGAAAAGTTGAGAAGGCGTTGGCTCGATGCAGTGGATGAGCAAGCCGAAGTGAACGTCAAGACAAAGTTCTATAACCAGATAGCCACCAGCTTTTCGTCCACAGCACTGATGTTCAACCAAATCATCATTGTATCGTATGGGGTAATCTTGATTGGTGAGGGCAATCTGTCGATGGGAGGTCTCATTGGGTGCATGATCATATCAGGCCGTGCCATGGCCCCAGTCGGTCAGATTGCACAGGTTCTGGGGCGTCTTAATGTGTCAATGCAGTGCTACAGCCGCGTTGACAAATTCATGAAAGTCACAAATCGAGAGGAAGAAGCTCGATCGTACGTTGAGAGAAGCGAACTGAATGGCCCCATATCATCGCAAAACATGACGTTCCGCTACCCGGCAAGCCAGACGAAGTTATTTGACAATCTGTCTTTCGAAATCAAAGAGGGCCAGAAGGTTGCAATCCTGGGCAAGATTGGTTCTGGGAAAAGCTCATTGGTACGCATCCTTCTTGGGCTCTATATACCTGATGATGGGCTGGTGCTCGTTGGGGGTACAAATGTGAGCCAAATTAGGCCGGATGACATGCGACGGAATTTTGGTGTGGTCCATCAGAATATTTCGCTGTTTTCGGGCACTATCCGTGACAACATCGCACTTGGTGTTGACGATTACGATGATGATTTTTTGGTTCATGTTGCGACCGTATCCGGTGTCATGGATTGGCTTGGCAAGCTCCCGAATGGATTTGACTATGAGGTCAGTGAGGGTGGTAAAGAGCTATCGGGTGGTCAGCGACAGACAGTTGCCTTGGCGCGCTCTTTAATGCGCAAGCCAAACTATCTCCTCTTTGATGAGCCAACGGCAAATATGGACACCGGCACTGAGCAGATGGTCCTTTCTGGCCTGAAAGAGCACTTAACTGAGGAGACGATGGTTATCGTCACTCATAGGATGGCGCCCCTAAATCTAGTTGATCGAATAATTGTGCTCGAAAACGGGCGTGTCGCAGTTGACGGACCGCGCGATCTTGTCATTCAGCGTCTACAAACAAAACAGTCAGCATAACTAGGACGCGCATCTATCATGGGACGCCTTATAAGAAACTCGGCCCTGCTCTTCATAATGGTGATCTTCACTGGCTTCTTCGTTTTTTGGGCGAACCAGGTTGAGTTGGATGAAATGACGCGAATTCAGGGCGTTGTCATGCCAAGCTCAAAAGAAAAAGTGATTCAGTCCGAGTTTAACGGCCGCTTGACTGAGATAAGGGTGAAACTCGGTGACAGACTGGCAGCTGGCGAACTTATTGCCCGGGTGTCAGACGAGGAGATGGTTGCAGATAGAGAGTCTGTTCGAGAAGATTTGCTTCGATCCAGTGGCGGTATTCATCGCATCGAGTCCATGCAGAAAATGGAAATCCCATCGTTTTCTTCAACATTTGTGAAGGAAGTGCTTCAGGGGAGGGCAGATATAGCGCTTGAGCAAGTTGAAATCGCCCGAACCGCTCTTGCTGCCTATCGTGAGGAAATGACGCTGATCCAAAATCAGCGAGACCAGATCCGGCAAAGAATATCAGATGCACTCAGTGAATTGAGAAGTATTGAAGATGCAGTTCGGCTGGTTCGGGAAGAGCAGAACATCATCGCTCCCATGGTAGAAAAAGGTTATGAGCCACGGCTCCGGCTTATCCAAATCAAGCAAAAACTTCAGGACGCAGAGGCAAAGGAAAATAAGCTCAAGAACCAGGTCTCGCTACTCGAGCTTAGCTATGATGAATTAGACACCAAGCTAAATAAGCTGCTCTCTGACTTTCAAGCAAACCTGGCCGTTGAATATGCAGATGCCAACGCATCTTTGAAGAAGGCTGAAGTTGAATTAAGCAAGGTTGATCGCCGCCTCCGCGCCACCAACATCGTGTCTCCAGATGACGGCATTGTGACGTCGTTGGAAGTCACAACCGTTGGTCAAGTTATAGCTGCAGGCCACATTATTGCTACGCTAGTTCCCGTCTCCGATGAGCTTGTGATCGAGGGAGAGTTGCCTCCGTCGGACATTAATTTTGTCAGCATTAATCAATCGGCTAATGTCCTATTAAGCGCATATGATGCTCAAACTTACGGAAAGCTTGTTGGCAATGTCACAAAGATTGGTGCGAACACACAGACAAAGGACGATGGGTCATCGTTTTATCCTATTCAAGTCGTCGTAACCGATAAGAGCTTCGATCTCAAAAAGGATACGAAGGCTGAATTTATTCCGGGGATGGAGGCGACTGTTGAATTGATCGGGGAGAAGCGCACGATCGCTGCGTACCTGATGAAGCCAATGGATAAAATGCGGGGCGAGGCTTTCAGAGAGCGCTAGTCATTTTTGGAGACCCTTGTTCAGCAAAATCTTTAAGCCAAAGTCAGCACAAGAGCTTTTATTTTTCTATGGTGAAGCTTAATATTGAAGCTTATCCAGAGTGAGACGTGTTTAAGGTTGCAAAGAACCGAATGTCTAACATTGCGAATCGAATGTTTAAACACTACGAGCAGCCCAATATTTATATCAAAATGATGCTTATTCATGAATTATTTCTATCTAATAAAAATCAAAAATAGTTATCAAAAATATATATAAAGTTGATAATCCAAAAAAACCGATTAAATTCAAAAACATAAATACGTGTTTGCTGTAAAGACTTTGGCGTCGCAAGAAAATAAATTATCAAAAATATAGTTTTTGGGATTGCAAAAGCATATCAGGGTGATATGGTTTGGCCTACTAATTAACATACCTGCGCCTGTAATGGAGTGACCGATGTCCACGTTAACCCTAGATTTTACTGATAGCTCGTTCGACGACGGCTTGAACAACGACGGTATCACCGAGTTTGTTTTGTCCAACCAAGGCGGCGGTTTGGGTGTTTTTGAGGCAGGCGGTCCCATGGGACCCAACGATGCGTACGCGGTCGATAATGACATCAACGTCGCTGCTGGTATTAGCGCGATGGAGATAACCACGAACTCTGGCGCTGAGTTTACCTTTGAGTTTCATGACGAGGATGATAGCGAGGATCGTTCTACAGGAGACGAATATTCTTCAGCCGCAGTGGACAACGGCAATGAAGTTTTCAATATCTCCATGAATGAGGCATTCTTCGCTGATGGGCTTGACATCACCAACGGCGACAGCATCCGGATCGACATTACTGAGAAGGGTCACTCTTCTCCCGGCACTCCGGGTGCTACAACGGTGAGCCCGGTTGATGTAACAGCTGTGTCACAGGGAGGTATGCAGGGTGCTCATTTGGGTACATTAGGGCACAATGGTACCGACTGGGTGTTTGATACCACTGACCCGGGCTCCGTTCATTATGAGGGTGATTGGGGTACCATTTCAACGGCTATGATGACAGCGACCAATATGAGTCCCGGCAGCATCTTAATCGATGGGCACAACATGGCTGCTCAGTTCGACCCTAGTGCCCTTCTGGTATCAATGACCACCACGACCAAGGGGACCCCGGGAGCGAGTGAATCAGACGCGGAGTACAGCTTCCTTCTTGGAGATGAAGGCGGCAACGGCGGCGAGACTACTTGGGTGGTTAGCGGTGACCTGAACGGCCGCGACGGGACCGCGACTGACGACAGTCTTGGGTTTAGAGCCGGCAACTATGACGGCGTGTTCCTTGGTGGTGACGGCTTTGACACCCTGGTGTTTAATCATGAGCTCGATGGTGACGGTCAGCTGTTCCTTGATCTTTCCAGCGGTATTGGAATGTTTGGTAATGGTCAGGCCTCTCCGCTTGTCCAATTTGCCGAGATTGGGAACGCATCCTACGACCTAGACTGGGAGCGTCTCGAAACAGAGGGCTCAAGCAATGACTTTGTGATTGTTGGTGGAGGCATTGGATCGGCTGACGACAACACAGGCCTGACATCATCCGGCAGCGCAATCGTCGATGGTTTCTTTGAATTGTCGCTGGGCATGGGTGAGGACCAGGTATTCGTCAATGATGCGAGTACCGGAATTACCCTTGATCTGTCAGGCGCCGACCATAGCGAAGTAGAGTTAGAAAGTTACTCAGGTGGTTGGGGTGAAGATGCCTCTTCTGAAGCGGAAGTGTATACGTCTGCTGGCGAAGACTCTGGCTATCTTGACATGAACGGCCAGGGTGACGGCGGCGTTATAGATTACATTTACGCCGGTGATAACAACAACCTTGAGGTGGAAACCTACGGTGAAGACAGCGGCGTAGTGGTTGATTTTGGTCTCCACGCTGCACCGGGCGGTGAGGATAGCTTCGGCGAGGATGGCTATGGCGGCGAGGATGGCTATGGCGGCGAGGATGGCCACGGCGAGGACGCTTACCACGGTGAGGACTCCTTCGAATCTTACGGTGGCAACGACGCTATCGATCTTCGCGGCATGGACTCGGTTGAAATTCAGGGTGAGGCCAGTGACGCCACCATCCTGGTTAAAGAAACCGTAGGTGCTGGTGGAGATGCTGTCGAAATGACGGCCAGGATCACTTCGCAGGACGTTGAGAGTATCTTTGTTACCCAAAGTGGCGATGACGGCGATACAGACGTTCTTGTGGACATGTCGCATCTTTATGGAGAGGACGCTGGCGTACTCGGACAAGGTGTCGATGATGTGTCCGGCGGAACGTACGACGTTGCTACATCTGCTCACTTAGATAGCTTCGGCTCTGATAGTGAATTGCAGATTTACTACGATGGTGATCACAATGCCTTTGTTGATAGTAACGATGCGTTGACCTGGACAAACTCCGAAACCCATGTCGCTCATGATGTCGGCGTGAGTGACGAGCAAAAAGGCTGGGGAGACGCAATCGTCGCAAATGACACTGGCGGTGCAGCAACACCTTCATTCTACGTTGAAATTGCAGGTCAGAAGGTCGCGGTTTACCTTGATCAAACTGACGGAGATAACGTTGAGTGGAAAGTTGATACATCTGCATTTGCGATCACTTCAGACGCCTCCATCTACTCCGGGGAGGACTCTGGGGAAGACGTTATAGAAACACTTGAGGGTGCATATGGCGTAAGCATCGATGGCGAAGATCTCGCCGAGGCTAGCAATGTGTATCTCAACGCGTCGGAAAGCGACATCGAGGCTCTGCTTGGAGCAGGCAACGCTTCCAGTGAGCTTGATAACGTGATGGATGAAAGCGCCTACGACTTTGGGTTCTACACACAGGTCAAGGCCACAACAGAGGGTGGGGATGAAACATTCGTCAACGTGGCCGTCGATTATAATCACGGTATGTGGTCGATTAATCCCAATGCAACGACGCGTGTCCAAACGGATTACAACACGGTATCCAATGGTGACGGCAGTGCCGCAGTGGGTGGTCTGGGATCTGACTTTGTAGAGCTTGGTTCGCAAGCCGCTGGTGATACAAACATCGCCATGGGTAATGGTGGCTCCGATACCTACAAGGTTGGTAGTGGAGACGAAGGCGTTATCAACGAACTTGGTAATCTGAACCTGAGCTACAACGGAATGGGCTCTGATAGCGACGCTGTCCAATTTGAATTGGTCAACAGCATAGACGAGCTTACGTTTACCCGGACAAAGATTGCCGGTGAAAAGGATGGATCCACCCTGCAAATTGATGCTGGAGCCAAGGGTTCAACCTTCCTGTTCGATCAGTACAATGATTTCCTGGACTTTAGAAAAACAGAGTTCCTGGTGATTGATGACGGCGCCACCCGCGATGAAGTCTTTGCGCTCGTAACCGATGGTGAAGACTCTAGTGGTTGGGAAAACGAGATCTATGTCGCACATGGTGAGGACGCCATGTCGGTTGATCTCGGAGGAACTGACTATGTCTTCCTGGGCGATGACCAGGCCAACACTGTTTTAGTCGACCTTGACCAAATTCTCTCGGGAGAGGACGGTGGTTCTGTATCAGTAACTGGTATTGAGCAGGACAACCTTCAGGTTAATGGCAGCTCCTCGTCCGAGGTGGCGGCGGCTTATGCAACTGTTAAAGCCGACGCTGACAGTGCTGAGATCAGTTGGGACGGCACCTCAATATCTATCGAAGTTTACGATGACAATGGCGACGCGATACTGGATCAAACTATCGAGATAAACTACATGGTCTAGCACCATTGTCAGTAACATTTAAAAAGGGAGAGCTATTCTAGCTCTCCCTTTTGCATGGAGGAAAAATTGGACCAAAAATTTGTAGACGCAATTACTAATGTGAGATTGGTGAGCGGAACCATTCGCATCGATCTGATGAATATCACAGGTCAGACGGATGATAATAAGTTACAGTTTGCCAAGACAGGCGAACTAATTCTTTCACAACAGGCATTTGGCCAGGCGCTGGCTACAATGCAAGAGGTGGACGCTGAAATCAAAAAACGCTCCGCAGCGGCTGAAGCTGGCAAATCTTAGTGGAAAAGCAAAGATGTTAGACAGTGATAAGCCCACTGTTAGCATTATTACTCTCCTGTCACATCGGCGTAAATTCATACCGTTAGTGAGAGCGTGTATTGAAGCTCAAACCTATCCGAGTGATAAGATTGAGTGGGTAATAATCGATGATGGGCAATCTAACGCTGGCGACTTCTTCTCGGGTTCTAGAGAGTTATATATCCATTCTAATAAGCGCCTGAACATAGGAAGAAAGCGGCAGTTTGCCGCCGACATCGCTTCAGGGGAACTCTTATTTTTTTTTGATGACGATGATCTGCACTTTCCCCATCGTATTGAGCGGTGCGCTGAACGGTTCCAAAAAACTGGAGCTAGGATGGTGGTAGGAAACAGTGAAATGTATCTTGCCGATAAATCATCTGAAATAGTGATTAAGGTTGGGCCGCATCACAAAAATCATGCGACTGCCGGTACAATGGCCTTTCGAAAAGAGTTTTTGAAACATAGTGGATTTCGGGCGTCGGACAAATCAGGCGAAGAGATGCATTTCCTTATGAATTGGACTGTTCCTGTGGTTCAGATGGCGTGCGACGATACAATTGTTGCTCTATCACATGATGAGAACACAGTATCTAAAAGTCACCTCTTTCAAAAAACAGATGAGTGTATGTCTTTAGATACGTTATTTAAGCACCAAAATCTGTTGAATATTCTGCGCCAGGTGTCCTAGACAGTTGATTACACCATCAAAATAATTTATAAAATTGATAAGGGGTTTTGATGGCGCAGTTTAATAATTTTATCAAGTTTACAGAAATGTTAAGTGATGCGGAGCGTGAGCTTGGCATTGCGCACCTGGCTGAGCTCGACAAGCAAGTTTTATATCATATTCAAAAGTGCAAGACCGAAGGCAAAACAATGTCCTTTGAGGAACTGTATCAGTTGATGGCTACACCAAGGGCTACACTTTACAGACATGTCCAAGCGCTAGTGGTTAACGGAACGCTCACAAAACAAAAAGATCCCGATGATGGGCGCCGCAATATAATTTCTGTGGCTATTTAGGCTACTATTAGCCTCAAATTGGTATTGATAAGCAATCAGAACTTTGCTTCAACGAGTAATGTTTGCGGTTCCCTCTATACTGTCATTTTTCTTTTACGTGTCATTTGTTGCTATTTGGATCGGCCTGACTGAAATCAACATAGCGATCCTTGGCCTGCCAGAAGATTTATGGCGTAGCTTTCTGTTTTTGCCACACGCGGTAAGAGTGCTCTCAGCCGTTTACTTGGGGTGGCTTGGCTTCCCGGGGTTATTATTGGGACATTTGTTGTCCTGGTACGTTATCTTTGATGACATCACAATTTTTCACGCTCTGGCCATAATAGTAAGTGCTTGCGGTTGTAATCTTGCTGTTTTACTTCTCCAGTCCAGTTACATAGGCCCGCGTGCAACAAATTTGAGATCCTTTAATGAAGGGCTTTATCGGCATGTTTTTTTAGTTGGCCTTGTCGGTTCATTGATAATTTCAACGGTAAATGGAATTTTTTTGAATTCACCAGATGGCGGAAGTATGTTGGATCCAATGATGACTTTAAGGTTTATTGTAGGTGATATGCTTGGGCTGGTTGTAACGATTTTCCTCATCACGTTGGTTAGGGCTTATGTTAAGTCGTATTTTCCTAGTGGGTCCTCATAAATTTACAATTAGCATTCGGTATTTGATTTTCTGCTGCATTATTTTGGCAGGAACGTGTGTAAACGCAGCGCCGCTAAAGCAATCAGTCATTGTAAAAGGGAAACCATTTGTAGTTGAGATCCCGAATGGCTTATGCGAAGGCTCACTGAGTGACTGGGGCGTTAAATATAAGCAATTTCTCTTCGAACTCGGCATCGCCTCTAAGGGAAAGCCAGAGATACTTTCTGTAATCGCTAATTGTGAATTTTTATTTGCGCAATCAAAGAGTATTTTGCCAACCACATGGGGTTATCTCGCATTTGATGGGAGTATTGGACGATATTGGTTTGGTCAAAGCTCGCTCAACAACCGATTGATAAAGGAAATTGAAAGCCTAGAGAGTAAGCATCCTTCTGGCTTATATCTCAAAGATATCACCAACAATTCGCTAAAAAAATTAAAGTCTGATTTATCTATTGGTGAAGTCGTGCGCCTAGGTAGGCCGACAGTAAATGAGCAGGGATTTATGATGACCGCTCTCGCACGATTTAAAACAAAAGCTGAAGTTATGGATGTTTATTTGACAACAGTAACATTCATCCGGAATCGGCAAATATTAACATTCACGGTATACGAAAGAGCTAGTCGTGAAGAAAATCTCGAGCATGTCCGTTTGATTGGACAACAATTTTTGAAATCTTTGCGAAACAATTAACTTCCTAGGTTCGTTTCAAGTTCTTAGTTTAGTGGGTCCAAATTTAGATTTGTCTGATTTTGGGATACTGTCCCGGAAAGCCTCAATGAGTAGTTTCAAACCAAAAAAACGGATTGGGCGATGGCGCTTCATGTTGCTCGTACAATAACCTTCTTGTTGGTCGTTGGCTTATTACAAGTTCAACCAGCTGATGCTCAAAAAGTCGGGGACATGTATAAAAAATGTAAGTACTGGGAACTAAATGGGTTTCCAAAAAAACTGGAACTTAACAAAGCCAACTTGTCTGCTTTGCAGTGCAACGAGGCGTTTAACTCATATAGAATATCAGGAAAGGTAAACTGCCAGCTGAGTTTGAATGGGCTGGCGGGATTTGTTGCACCCTTTGACGGATATGCATTTCAGGCTTCGTCCAATAAGGATTTGGTGTCTGAATTTTTGTTTTGGGCCGAAGAAAACCCTAGAGAATGGGATAAAAACCTGTATGCGGTTTTGTGGAAATTCACCCAACCGTTTAAATGCAGTAATTGAGATTGCCTGGCCCAACCGCAATTACTTGACGTTAGTGTTGCTGGCATAACAAAGGTCAGTGAGGCCGAAAGTACACACACACGCAAATCGGGTTGTAATCTGCGGGAAAGACATGATTACACTTAGTGCTTCTTCTGCAATGATTGGAGGTTAACTTTTAACCAACGTGCCGCGGGCTGGTGGCGACACCGACAGCATCTAATTAAAATGCTAGGATGTTTTAATTCCGTCCTTAAAGCACTGAGTATTTTTAGCGGTTCACTTTAGCTGTACAACGCGTTGATCTCTAAATGATCTTCCCTCGAATCAGTTCGCAAGCCTCAAGAATATTGTTTATGTCGTGCCCCCTGGTGCGCAATAAAAGTGTTGAAGGGTTAATTTGAATTTAGATTGTTTTGGTCAGGGTTGGTGGGTAGGTCAGAAGAAAATTTGGAGAGCCCACGTGCAATTTCTTTTAATGCAAAGCCGAGCTCGTAGAGCGCCAACATTGCTGCCAGACAATTCAAACTTAAGGCACAATGCTTTCCTTTATAACTTTCAGGGATTTGACTACAATCGATAGTCCCCACTGGTTGACCGTTATCCTCCAAGTGAAGACTATCTTTTTTGTCTTTGTAAGCGATAGTTCCTCCCGATTTTGAGTGTCTTTTTAAGGCACCCCCCTTGCCGTTTACACTAAACAGGGCAATTCGGTTAGCCCTTATTTTTGGCAAAATTTCCATACACTTGGCGTCGTCAGCGTTGAGGACTGCTAGCTTTGTAGCATTCGTTAGGACAAGTGACTTAATCCTAGCGATATCATCAGTCGACGTAACTTCGTCTATACCAAGATGGATTGGCAGGACATTTAGAAGAATGCCTATGTCAATTTGGCTCGGCCTCAAGCCGGATTTGAATAAGTCTCCTCGTGCAAACTCGAAAACACCATAGTCAACGCTTGGATCCTTCAGAAGGTTAAGAGCATACTTGCCCGCCGAGGCATCACCTTCGGAGACTAGCAAATCATTAATCCAGACTCCCTGCGTAGTGCAGGATGCCGCGCTCTTTTCGTTTTCAACTAATATATGGTGGATCATATTGACTGTAGTTGTCTTCCCAACGCTGCCAGTTACGCCAATCGTTGGTATTCGGCCGTCATTGCCCCATCCAAATAGATGATGGATCACATCTTTAGCCACATCTCTTGGATTGTTGGCCCCAAGGTGAGGACGCATTCCCGGTGATAAGTTCACCTCGATAATTGCGCTGGTTAACGACTTCCAAGACTTGGAAATGTCCGGCGTGATGTAGTCGACCCCGCAAATGTCTGCAGCAAACAAATTCGCGGCACGCTCAACCATGCGCTTGGTGTTGGGATGAACAATATCGGTTACATCCTCTGCCTCACCGCCTGTTGAAATATTGGCTGTGCGCTTAAGGAATAGCCTGTCTCCCTTTGCCAGAACTGAAGCGGCATTTAACCCCATTTTTTCAATAAGCTGTGCGGTTTCACTATCCAAAAAAATTCGTTCTCTTAAACGTTCGAATTTATGACTGCCGCGTTCGGGATCCTGGTTCTTTTTTTCGATTAGACTCTCAATCGAAGAAAATCCATCACCAACCACGTTAGCGGGTATCCGTCTGGCAGCGGCTACCATTTTACCTTGAATTACGAAGAGGCGGATGTCGTCTCCGGCAATAAAACGTTCGACAATAACTTGCTTGCCTGATGCCCAAATCAGATTCGCTGCTGCCGAAATGTCACTCCAACTTTTCAATCTCACAGCTACGTTGTGCCCCTGACTTCCGCTTCTTGGCTTCAAAACTACTGGCATGCCAAGTGTTTCAACTTTGTCTTTCAGCTCCTTAAGGTCAGTGGCAATGCTGGATTGCGCGGTAGGAAGAAACTGTTCACCAAGTTGCCTAGAGACCGTGAACTTGTCGTTAGTAGATCGAGAAAAAAGTGAAGTTTTGCTGGTAAGTGTTTCAGCAATCTTTTGAAGCTTCGTTCCGTAGCCGAGTTGCACTAATTGTGGAGCTTCGTTGGTGCGGATGAACGGAATATTTGCAGCTGCTGCGGCGCGAACTAAAGCCAGTGTAGATTGATTAAGAGCAGCCTGTCTTTGCTTAATGCGGAGTTCTTGATACTTCCTAGTGGTTATTTCGACTGTTGAACCATCGGCATTATGAGAAAACAAGGCAGCATTGAGCAATTCAGCTGAAAAAACCGCTGCGGCTAATGCGGGCACTTCATCGTCTGAGGGTACAAAAACCAGATGTGAATCGTTGTCGGTGTTGCGGATCGTCACGCCCATCGCCGGCTCAACTTGAAAGTCTTTTGTTACAAGATAGTTGAGATTGTGAAAAACGATCTCAGGTGATGCGAGTGTCCCTTCCTGTGACACTGTCTCTTGGAACAGTTGGAGTTCGGAAAAAATTGCTACAGAATTTCGAACAAGCCTCTGTGCTTTAGTTGTGAAATCTAAGTCCCAATCGCTCCATCCTATCGACGAGCCTTTCAATTCAATTTCAAAGAATATGCCTGCTTTTGGCGCATAAATGTTTGGACCACTAAAATATTTTTTCTTATTAAATTTAAGCATTTAAAAACTCTACCAAGGCTAAAGAGAGCTTCCTTGAGCCTCACCGATGATAATAAAGGGCTGACATTATTGCTGAACAAATACTTTGAGGTAAACCTTGAGAACACATCATCAACGGCCCATCCAGTAACCTTGCTAAGGCTATAAAACTTTTAATCGGTCAATGCATACTCGTTGAATGAGGTATTGTTTTTGCTGATGATCTGTAAAAATATTATGGCTCTAAATGTGGCGTGAAAAGAGGCTCTTTTAGTTTTGTTTAAGAATATCAGAGTAAAACGTTTCTCGGGTTATGTCCTTGGGTACCGTCAACCAACTTGCCATTTTCTATTTGATTGGGCTGATGATGACGGCAAGTTCAACGCTGAGTTGAAAACCATTCTGGAA
>MDTC01236842.1_pt1 | contig 14024 bp, 11 predicted proteins | sample 811181 | NCBI WGS metagenome assembly MDTC01 (sample SAMN05326644, study PRJNA326480) | marine metagenome | isolation source: seawater | place: Pacific Ocean: North | collected 2011
GAGAAGCGCAAATCGCTTGATGACTTGGCAAAAACAATCAAAGGATACAGGTCAAAAAGAAAAACTGGATTTAGGAAAGCTGGACCGAAGCTAAACACTGAGGCGCAAAATCAATCCAGAACAAAGATGAACGAGGCCGCAAAAGTTACCGATAACTTTAAGAGCAACGTGCAGGATGTTGCAGATGCGATAAAGAAAAGGCTAACTCAGGTAGGTGTGCTAAAAGACATAGGCGGGGTAGAGGTTGTGCCGAAGATACTCGGCCCGTCTAGCGGCGTTGTGCAGGGTACATACGACCCCAACACAAAAGTTCTAAAGGTTGCCTCTGCAATACATGGGATAGAAACAGACCCAGATACGCTTGCCGCAGAGATTATGGGTGTCGCTGACCATGAGCTTATACACGCACTCTATGACCTAGGTTTGTTTACAAAAGAAGAGTGGAGTGTTCTTACCAACGCCGCCAAGAAAAGAAAGTTTGTAAAGGTCAACAAAGACGGAACAACAACGACAAGGTCTTACACCTTTTACGAGAGAGCAAAGGCTTACTACTCAGGCGCTCCTGAATCAATCATAGAAGAAGAGGCGGTCGCAGAAATGTTCCGGCTGTGGGCGGCAGGCAGGCTAGATGTTGCAGGTAAACCTCGCACCTTGTTCCAGCGTATTCTCAACTTCTTTAAAGGTTTGGCTCAAGGTCTTGGCGATACTGGGTTTACAACACCAGACAGCATATTTGAGTCCATAGAAAGCGGTGAACTAGCAAGCGAGAAAAGAAGAGCAAGCGCCAAGGAGGACGAAGCCCTACAGAATATGGACAAAGGGGTTCGCTACAGCAAGATAGGCGACATACAAAAAGGTCTTGCTGTTGCCGAAACAAAAGAAGATATCGACAAGCTTCTAACCGATGACATCATTATCGAAGATGCCAAAAGGTATGCAGATAATATCAAGTATTCTATCCTGCCTGTGGAGAGGTTTCCTCACGCCCAATACCTAGAAGATGATAGGCAAAGAAAATTAGGCGCGGCTATAGAAAAGATGATTGCTGATGTCCCTGATGCCTACAACTTTCTTATTGATGGGCCGTATAATTTTGCAAGTGAAAGATTTTTCAGAGATTTCTACAGACTAAACAGGATAGTTGGCAGGGAAAGTGGTAAGCTCGAAGCCCTAAAAGATAACGGTAACTTTTTCGAGACAGCCCTTATAAGGTTTCCTGCGGTAGCTGAGGGCTTTGATTTACGCAACTACCTTCAGGAGACACGTCAGTATGACGACCTCATAGACTTGGAGTCTTCAATAGATGTATTTATCGAAGAGGCGCAGGCCGGCATTGAGGCGGGGGTAGACGCAAGACTATTCAATGAAATCATGGAGGGCGGAACAGTCCCGCAGTTAACAGACGTTAAACTTGATAACGCTATCGCAGGGTTTTTTAACGCCTTTGCGCTGGGTGAATACGGCACTAAGCCAGCAGATGCGACCCTTGGCTCTGTGAGAGAGTGGATAAAAAGTGAGGGAGCTTTTGTTACTGCCCGTGATATAGCCGCAATAAGAGATGCGTTTAGAAAAGCAACAAATGATTCCTTCAGAGACAGAGCGAGAAAGGATAACAACGACACTGGGTTTGTGGCTGTCTATCGTGGTGGCGAGCTATCTGAAAGAGGCGTTTCTAGTTTTACCACCGACCCCACAGTGCTTACTAAAGAAGGCGCAAGGAAGCGCGGCAACCCATATATGAGTTGGTTGCAAGGCGGCTTAATTCAAAAATATTATGTAAGGCTAATCGACATACAGGGTTCTATGGATGCTGTTGTTGGTCAGCAAAACCAAGACATGCCTGAGTCAGAGGTGTTCATAGATGGCGCAGATGTCATCTTGGTGGACAGCAGGACTGCCGAAGAGCAGGTACAAAGCAGGAAGGACAGGGTTTCACTTGTTCTGCCTGAGACTGCCAACGAAGATGGCAAGCTAGAAGTGCAAGAAGAGTTGTTTGACCAGTTAGAAAACGACAATCCAGATGGTGCAGACACAAGATACTCCTTTATACCTAGAATGGAGCATATTGAAAACGCTCAACAGTTAGGCTCTCTAAGAAGAAAGCTTGATGGCTTTGTAAAATCTCAGGTCAATGGAAGATACTGGTATAAAAATTTAGCCAAAACAATTATGAAGCTGGTTGGCGGCGACCTTGAAAAAGCAAGGATGATGGTTGCCTACATAGCTGATACCAGCGCCAACACAGAGCTACAAGAAAATCTAAAGCGTGGCATCAGAGCTTACTACAGGTGGGCTTACGGTCAGGATATACAGAGCGAGGGCTTATCAAGCATTGAAAAACTTGCAGGTCTTGCAGAGGGCCTTGAGCCACAAGGTCCGAAGATAAACGCTTTCTACAAAAACATGATGAAGTATATCGACCCAGAGACATATGGCGATACACAAGATATTACATTAGACCTATGGATGTTAAAAGCTTTTGGATTGAGCGATGAAACAGTAAAAAAACAAGGTTCAAAACCTCTGGTTCCGCAAAGAGAGTTCATGAACGCTGAGATACAAAGACTTGCTGACAAGCACGGCCTTGAGGTTGAGCAAGTGCAATCCGCCATATGGGTGGGCATCAGGGGCGAGTTACTGGGGCTGGAAATAGACAGCAGGGGAGAGTATCCTGCCCAAGATTACATAGACGCTATGCAAGGTAGCCTCGCACAACTGTCCTTCGAGACAAGACCCGGATTGGCGACAAAACATTTCCCAGAAACTGACCCAAGAAACAATCCAGACATTAAGATTGTAGAGTTGGCAGACCTTCATGCAAGATTGTCTCAAGCTGTGCTTGGCGATAATGGCGGGGATGCCATAGCGCAAGCATTAGATTTGGTCAGCCCTGATTTGTTTGAAGCGCCCGGCTCTTTTGTTGAAGAGGGGCAGATGACAGTCTCCCCCGGAACGCAACTGGAGACTTACGCTCCGCAAGCTAAGGGCGGACCCAAGAATTTAGACCCTAACACTAGAGATTTGCTAGATGGATATGCGATGGCTGTTGGCATATTGTTTAAGCAAAACTCTGTTGGGTGGCATCGACCATACTTTAAGGATAGTTTATCTACCAAAGAGTCGAATGGTGCGTTAATTGATATAGGCAGAACGCTTACATACGAAGAGTCGGAGCTTTCTACTGATATAATTATAGATGTATTTGGTCTCACTGGTGGCGACGCCGGAGGTGGGGTTGCGGACAGGCGTGGGCTTAGAGTAATTAATTGGTTTGGGGAAAAAGGCAAGACTAACGCAGAATTTCATCGTAAGATGGGCGAAGTGGCAAGCAGACTTGGCGATGCCTTGGGCTTGGAAATAATAAAGGTTAAACAATTTAAGGCAGAGAGTAATCTCATTGAGAATGATTGGAGTGTAGACAAAAATGGCGAAGGTTATTTACGAGAACTTGAAGGAAGACGACCCGATATTCAAAGAAGGGTTAAAGATATCGTCACACAACTTTATCCCGCAGTCGCGGATGCCGAAACAGACATCGCAGAAAGATATGGCTGGACAGTCAACAAAGAAATCAACACGATATATGCCGGACGACCAAGGCAATCAGGAGTAACCAACCTAGAAGAAGATGCGCGAGTTTCAAAAGAAGACCGCGAGCTTGTTAAAAAACTTCCAAGGCTCTCTATACTTCCCGGTCAGACTACGGTGTATGACCCCAACGCATCTCAGTTTGCATTGATAGAAAATCCTGCAAATGGCTCGCCAGTGTACGGTGCGTTTAAAGATTTTAATGGTCAGTTTAAATTTATTGTTTTGCCAAATGGCGTAGAGTTTGGCATAGGGCAAAGGGGTACGAGCTACGGCGCTGGTCACATTGAAGAGAAAGACAGGGGCGCAAGGGCTAGGTTTATAGCAGAGAACACAGGCTGGGATAGCTACATGGACATGCTGTCTGGCTTAGGCCGTCAATTAATAGACCAAAACTTCGATACACGGACTGTAAAGTATAACAGGTATCAAGAAGACCCAAGCAAACGGATGGATGCGACAAGCCTAAAAACTCTTAACGGAGTTATATATGGGCAGGGAACTTTATCCCAAAGAGAAATAAACAGAAGAGGTTTAGACCCGAATACAATTTATAGAGACCCATTTAAATTCTCGAAACAATATCCACTTGAAAGTCGGCGCACAGATTTCTTGTGGGGCGGTAAAGAAAATAGAACAGACGGTGGTTTTATAAGGTTAATTACAAGGCGGGTACAGTTTTCTGATAGTCGGGGGAACAAAATGTCCGAGACAGAGCCTACCATATTTAATCTTGGGGCTAAGGGAACCGCCTTGCAAGCCTACATGACAGAGTTTCCAGACACTCATAGAAATATAGGCGAGCTTCATGTAGTTGAGACTGTATTTATTCAGCCTTTCAACAAAGCGCTCTCTGCCGCAACAAGAATAGTGGAGACAAGAGAGCTAGAGCGAGACCGAGACGAGGGAAGGATTAAGCCAGAGGACAGAAGCAGAGGCAGAAAGTACAGCATACTGCCCACCAATCCCATTCTGTCATCACAAAAAGACATGCCCGAAAATGTAAGGGTAGCCAAAAGCGTTATGCAATACGGCAAGTCTGCCGAAACAATATCTAACATATTGAGCGTACCCTTGAAGGCGATAGGGGTGTCAGAAGACAAGACAAGGCAGATGGTAGACAGGCTGATTGAAAAATACCAAGACGAGTTTTTACCTGTCGGTCAGTTGGTTCAAGAGCTTAATGGTCTTGGGTATGACATACCTGATGCAATGGACACATACCTGCAAGAAGAGCAGTATCACAACAAAACAGGAAACCTGTTGCGCCTAGCTGAAGAGCAGTATCAGACGCCATTACTTGAAGCTATTAAAAACATTGAGATACCCAAGGCTTTGGCTGACGGATTGCTGGCGATTACATCTCCGCAGGGAATGGGTTTCTTTAAAACTATGAAGTCTCTAGGCAAAGACAGCAGAGTTGCTTTGGTGGAAACCTATCTCTTTGCGCTTCATGCGAAGGAGAGAAACGCACACATAAGAAAGATTGACGCCTCTAACACAAGCGGCTCAGGCATGACTGACACAGAGGCAGACCAAATCATTGCCGCATTTGAAGGACAGCCAAACATACTGGCTAGTGTTGATGCCATAGCAAACCAAGTGCAAGGCATAGTAGCAGAGGTAAAAAGGATAAACGTCGAGTCCGGCCTTGAGCCAGATAGGGATGCTGAGATTACATATGAGGGAAGTCAAAAGCGTGTGCCATATCCTCGTTACGATAACTACGTCCCACTCAAAGGGTTTGCTGAAAGCCTAGACCTTGACCCCAATGACGGCGCAGACAAGGTCGTTATACAGAGACTGCGTGATAAGTATGGCACTAGAGGGCAGGAGAATATAACTGCCACAGGTAGAAACTCATACCCATCAGACATCATACCCCAGCTAATCATGCAACATCAAAGAGCGATAGACAGGGGAGAAAGAAACAAGGTCGGCCTCAGCTTTGTGAAGTTAATAGACACTACAGACGAGGACGGCAACCAAAGACCGGAGGGCTATCAATCTGTAGTCAAGGGTGTGGCTCGTGTCACGAAAAAATCTAAGACAAGAAAAGTGTTGGACAAGAACGGATATGTGCGCTCTGTCCCGTCTAATGATAGGAACGACCCAGACATTATGATTGTCAAAGACGGTGGTCGTGAAATAAAGATACAGTTCGAAAGCATGCGAGTTGCCCGTGCCATGAAGGGCGCAACTGGCTTTGGCGCAGATAACACCAACCTTGTTGTTAAAATGATGTCCAAAGTTAATCGCTTTTTATCTAGCGTTAACACAAGTTACAACCCTGAGTTCTTTATTCCTAACGTAGCCCGCGATATCCAAACAGGGCTAACCAATATTAACGCTACAGAGATTGAAGGGATAGTAACAGAGGTTTCAAAAGCCCTGCCTTCTGCTTTTAATGGACTGCGTAAATACATTAGGTCTGGAGATAAAACCACAGAGATTGCGCCTTACTACGAAAGGTTCTTGGCAAACGGTGGTCAAAGTGCCTTGAACATGATGGACGGCCTTGAGCAAAACCTAGACAAGATGGACAGTGTGCTAGACCTGAAGGCCGACAGAACAACTTGGAAAAAGCTAAAGAACATTGGTACACAAATCATCGACAGTCCTGTTGCGAGAGCCGTTGAGAATTACAACAGTGTTTTTGAAAACACCATAAGGCTGGCAACATTTAAGACGCTAGTTGATAGGGGGATATCAGATGCAAGGGCGGCTCAGATAGCCCGAAATGTTACCGTTAACTTTTCCAAGGGCGGGGAAAACAAAACATTCCTAAACTCATGGTTCCTCTTCTACAACGCATCCATACAGGGTAGCTTTGCTCTTTTACAGGCGGCGGTGCGAAGCAAGAAGGTTCGTAAGATTTACACATCTTTGATAATCGCCGGGTTTGCACAAGACATAATGCTCAACGCCCTTTCGGAAGATGACGAAGACGGCAAACAAGTCTTTGACAAGATAGACGAATACATCCTAGAGCATAACTTTATCATCCCGATTGGCTTTGGTGAAAGAGGATACACAGCCATACCTATGCCGTATGGCATGAACGCATTTGTAAACTTTGGTCGCTCTCTTTCGAGGTACGCAAGAGGGGCTTACGATGAGGGTGAGTTTATTGACTCTGGCATAATGACAGCGATTGACGCCTTCAATCCACTTGGTGGAACAGAAAGCTTCTTTAACTTTGCGGCTCCTACAATAATCGACCCGATTGTGGATTTGGTAGAGAACGAAGACTTTGCACAAAAGCCAGTGTACAAGGAAGGCTCGCCTTTTGGCACACCGAAGCCTGCCTCTCAGCTACACTGGTCTACCACATCGCCCTTCTTTAAGGATTTTTCTCAGTGGCTAAACGAGTTCACTGGCGGTAGCCCGGCAAGGCCCGGCTTTATAGACGCATCACCAGATGCTTTAGAGTTTTTGTTTGGTTACTTCACAGGGGGTGTTGGTAGATTTGTAGAGCGTGTCGGAAGGTTCGGCGTTAACGTCGCCACAAATCCATCTGAGATATTTACAGAAGAGGGCATGAGGTCGATACCTTTTGTGCGTCGGGTGTTTGGTTCGGTGTCATCCAGAGAGGACACAGAGACATACATCGAGGGTAGAGAAGATATAAACTTGGCAGTTGCTGACCTCAAAGACGCCATCGCACGAAATGATTTGGAGAGGCAGAGAAGAATAAGGGATAAGTATGCCGCAGAGTTAAGGGTTCAGGGCGCTTTCAAGATGGTAGATAACGCAAGGAACAGACTGATAAGACTTCTCTCTGAGGTTCGCAACAATCCAAGGATGTCAGAAGAGTTTAGGGAAAAAAGAATTAAAGAGTTAACAGAGGACATACAAGCCTTGACGTTGCGAGGAAACAAAATCCTCAATCAAATGGAAAGCTTCAAGTAAAAGTTATTGATAACTTTTATCTCTTATGCTTTAGCTTGTAGTCTTTATGCACCTCGCCAAGCTTCTTGTCGCCTCGCTCGTAATTCTCAATCCACACACGATAGCCTGTCTTTTTATAAACACGCCAGTGACCCCTGACTTTGTGCCACTTGCGTGGTGTGCCGTCGCCAAACTGATGCTCGTCCATTTCCTTGCCACGAGGCTTGGGTAGCTCTATCTCTAGCGTCCTTGTCTCTATAGTAGCCTGACGGAAAGGCTTGCTTCTGTTTCTTCTGGTTGGCTTTGTAGCAGGTTTTTTAAATATCCAGTTGTAGTTAAAGTCGGACAAAGCCCAAGCGAGTATCCGCAGGTCATCTTCGTAGTGTCCATAGCTTGTGCCATAAAACTCTAACGTCCTTCTTCTGTCTAATTTGTGTGTTGCTAGTGGTTTATTGTAGTCGTGACCCCACGCAAGATGGTGTGCCAAATCCATAGCATAAGAATGTGTTACACCAAATCTGCCCATGAGATTGTTTCTGATGTGTGCTTGACCGTTTGTTATTGTGTCGAGCCACTTATCACCCAAGGGCTTCAGTGGATGGTTACCATTTTCCACAAAGTTTGGTATCTGGTTTTTTAAGTAAAGCCACCCTGAAGCTATTAACTCATTTGGTATTGAATGGTTTCCAACCAGAATTGAGAGGTCAGATATATAATAACACCCGCAACTATCATGGGGCATCTTCTCCATTTTTTCCTCAATTCCCATGTTCTTTGATAAGCTTGACGGATTTTGAATTTTAGAAAACTTAATGTATTTAGTTATTACAATTATGTTTTCGTTGGCTTTGGTAATAACACTATCTCCAAGAAAACTTCCTGCACGTTGTATGTGCCAACCGACTTGCTCAAGGTATCCGTCGCCGCCGCCCTCCACTCTAAACGACAACGGGTTCTTCTCTGTCTCAATCCACATATTATCAAAGGGAGGTATGGCATTATTGATAATGTCGAAAATCTTTTCGTCTGTTGCCTCAAAGCTTACATTGGCAACATTCTTTTGAAGGTCGCCTGCGATAACAAACCTGTCTGCGCTTCTCAGGTTTACAGCAATCCCAGCAAGCCTTTGCCTCACTAACTTGTCTTTATAGTTGCACCACAAATGCTTGCGATTAGTTGTTATAGCTGACATAAAATTATCAAACAATGTTTCGCCCTTGAGTTCTTTTTGACTGTAGAAATCTCTCAGGTGAGGAAAGGCATGCCTCCCTTTTCTCATGTCTTTTTCATCAACAATTTTGTTACTCGGATGAAATTGTTGCTGTCCCCTTGCTTGGCTCCACCCTACAACTTTTCCGTTTTTCATAGCCTTTGGCATATCTAAACCTCCAAATCTTTCAATGACATAAACATCTCTCTGGGTATCACAGCGCAAGGCTCGACCTCCATAAACGCATCATTCTTTTTCTGCCCACCCACAATGTAGTCAAATGGCTGGCACAGATTGACCCAGCGTATCTCATCAGGCCACTGACAAAACAAGGCTACTGGTTTGTTTGCTATCCCTTGTAGCTTGTTTGCCGAGAATGTTTTCTCTAGCGGTAAGTAAAAGGACAGAAGGTCTGCGGCTACCCTGACATCAGCAAAGCCAACCAACTCTCCCTTGCGAACAACAGCGTAGCCAATGCCATAACGCTCCGGCATGTTGTGTAGGGTGACAGAGAACTTCTGCTCAAGTTCATGTATTACTTCGCCTGTCTCGCTTCCAGCCATTTTTCTACTTCCTCTTTTTTAAATCTGTGTATTGACCGCTTCTTCACATCTTCACCCAATCGGATTGACTTGGGGAAGGACTTGTCTGATGCCATCAGTTTGTAAACGTGCTTGCGTGATACGAGCAGTATTCCTGCCACATCATCGGGTGTAAGCAGTTCAAGCCCACCACCTCCGGTTACTTTTTCTTCAGCCATAATTGGAACTCCTCTCTAAGTTCTATAAATCTTCTGCGAGCATCTTCATTGGTATCAAATTCTGTGCGTGTCTTGATGCCAATTCTTTCTCTAAGCTGGGCTACCGCCTCGCCCTCGCTCTCAACACCCAAAAAGGTTTGGAAGTTATCTTCTCTCGGTAGCGCACCTGCGCTTGCCTTGAGTTTCTTTATCGCTTCATTCTCGGCTTGATGCAGGGGCGTCTCATCTTCCGCCAGCGCAACCATAGCCACGCCATACCTTTGACCCACTTTGTCCAGCAGTAGCTTGGCTGGGCAGTCCTCTGGATGTATGACCATCCGTAAATATATTCCGTCTTTGCTTTGCGACATCCCTGTCTTGACCGCCTCAAAACTATACGCCGCTTCTTTATACTCGCTCATAATTCCCTCTATAAATCTGGTACAAATCTTTTGATATACTGGTTGCAAACATCGCTCACATTTCTGTTCACGTTTTCCATCGTCTTGATTTCGCCGCCCACTGTGTACCACATATACACAACAGGCAGTTTACCCACATTGATTATCTCGTCTGGCTCTGTGTCATGTTCAGCTATAAACAACAGCACATTCTTACCAGCCTCGAATATGGCTTCACCAATATGCTGTAGCAGTAGTCTTTGACCTGTGGGTACGCCTATGCTTGTGTGTTTCAATTCACCAAACACAAAGACCTTGCCACCAATCTCATAAGCCAAGTCAATATCGCTTGGCGTATACTTGCCTATAAAAAGTTCCCTATAACTTTTAAGCTGTGCCATTCGTTCAGGGTATTTGATTAGCTCAGAGTTACCACTCATCATCAATTTCCTTTCGACTATCAGCCACCACCTTGTTTAGCTTGGCGTTTACATTCTCAAAGTGTTCGACTATCTCAGGGTTCTTGGCTAACTGATAGTTGGCATAGTTAGTGATAGCCCAATCAGTTGGCTCGACGCCCTGTAATGCCCACCACTCAATCTCGTTGCCATGTGCATGTAGTTGCATATGGTGGGGGTGGCAGAGAGGCACAGTCCAGTTGTCTCCAACCTTCATAGCCATAGCCTTTGGTTCGGCTGTGGTTATGTGATGTGCCTCTCCCTCTTTGCCGCACACTAGACACGGCTCTCCCCTCACGGTTTTGAGATACGCTTCGTCACGAACTCTAGAATGGGATTTTGGCATCTTCTTCTTGGGTAAGTGTTTGCTGTTGCTGTTGTGGCGGTTTGTTCTGCCTCTGCTCTTCAAACACATTGCCAATTATGGACAGAAAGTTCGTGCCTTTCTTGGATGTTTTCTGCCATCCGACCAGTTGGCACTTAGCCCTGTCTGCGGTGTTGTTGGCTGTAATTTGATTGTACAAGTCCAGCACAACTTCCCGCGATAACTCAAGCGTCCCTGTATAGTTTGGTGATTTTTCAGATTTCCTTTTGTTCTCGTCTACACGAAACAAAGCACCCGATGGTTTATATTCAGTCATTTTCTTTCTCCAACTCTTTCCTGCGTTTTGCACCAGCTTCTTTAAATCTTTCGCTGTGCGGTTTAGATTTCATAATTATATTTACTGCCATCTGATTATCAGTGACAAACTTTGTGAGTTCCTCGTTGGTTTTACAGTCTGGTATGAATGTCTCAAAGCATGACGTGCATAACTCTTCGAGAGAAGTTTCGTCCTCTGCTACCAAATCTCTCGGCTCACCCTCTGGCGATAAGAATATTACAGACTTGTCCTCTGAAAAGTTATCGGCAACTTCTTCGTTAGGCAAATCCTCGCCACGGAATATGTATAGCCCAAGCCCATGAAACGCCATCGCCTTGGTCAAACATCTTTGTAGTGATGTATTGATGTCCTTGGATGTGGGGTTCGTAATTGCGTTGTTACGATTGTCCATTACATACAAGTGTTCAGTGATTGGGGTTGAGCCTTCCTCGCCTGTGTCTACAGTAACAGAAACAAACGCCGTGCCATCATTACCAAAGAAAGCAGGATAGCCTTCAGTGTTTGTGTGTTTAATGAAGCTTGCGTTTGGATACTCGGTTTTAAAGAGTGTCCACGCATCAGCCCAAGACAAGTAATCAAACCTGCCTTTCTGCTCCTTGTATTTGTTTACATCCATACCAACCAATTTCTCAAAAGTTGATTTAGGTTCTTGTTTTTTAGCCATGTACTATCTCCCTGTATTGACTACAAAATTCAGACACGCCGCAGAAGTTACCTTCACAGCGTGTGTTAGCGCCTTTACGTTCTTCAACGTAAAGACTGTTGTCGGTTTGATTGTCGATATATTTTTGAGCCTCCTCCATACTATCCAACACACGCACAGCCCTTTTGTTGCGAGGCTTTTTGACAGCGAATGTAGGCGGCTTCATCCACCTGTGTTCGCTAGTACACTTGGGCAGGACTTCAAGTTCATCCCAACCTTGCTCTGCGTTTTGATGAAGCTGGATATTTTCTTTGACAAAATCTTCACGCCTTTGGAATGACCACAGCTTCACATCCACCATTTCTACAGGGGCTTGCGGATAGCTTGGGTCTTGCTCTGCTTTGCGGCGTGACCAATCTCGCAGTATGGCGCAAATCTTGATGCTCCGAACTGTTGCGTTTTTATTTTTCTCAATAAGAAAAGCGTAGGTATTGAGTTGCTTTTCCCATTCGGGCTTCTCGCCAAGCAGAAGCGACCAAACACTTGTGACTTTGTAGTCAACAACATCCACAAACATCTTTCCGTTTTCTGGATAAACACGCTGGTAATCCACCGCACCAGACAACACCCAGCCATCAACCTCTGCTGATAGCCTTTGCTCATTGACTACGCCCCTGTCGGGTTCAGCGCTCTCTAAGATGTGGTGGACTGCCGTACCAAACAGTGACCAAATCCTGTCAGAAATATCTTGTTCCATATTATCTACATGGATGCGTTTCATCTGACGGATGCGTGGACTATCAATCAACTCAGTGACTGAGATGTCTGCATCCCCACGACTATACTTGTCGTTGCGTATAAAATCCTCGAAGGGCTTTGGTAAATTAAATTTGTTTGTAAGCTTCATTCGCCAAACTTATCAATGTCGTCATCCTCAAGTTTGCTCTTGAGGTATCTTTCAACACTGCCCTCTTTTTCGACATCAACAATATGCGTCACACCAAATTCATCCGTAAAGAATGTTACAGATGGTTCTTTCTTTTCCTTGTCAATCATGTCATGTTCCTTCCATGCCTCTTTAGACCACATAGGAAAAGAGCAGTCAAGAGATAATTTAAGATGATACAAAAGTTGCCTATAATTTTTACAGTTTTTGGTGAGCCAGCGAGCAAAGCCAATAGTCGTCGCTTGGTTACAATAAAAGGTAGCCCTGCCGTTATCAAATCAGATAAAGCTAGAGCCTATGTAAAGTTGTTCGAGGAACAATGTCCAGTGCTGGACGTGCTGTGCGAGCATGACGTAGCCGTATCAATAAAAATATATTACTCCAGCCGCAGACCCGACCTCGACGAAAGCGTCATACTCGACGCTATGCAGGGCAGGGTGTACAAGAATGACAGGCAGGTCAAAGTCAAGCATATATTCTGGGGGCTGGACAGAGGCAACCCCAGAGCAATTATCCGAGTGTCGGCTTTGGAGGAGTGTGATTACCCAGAGCATTTCGGACTTGTCGAAGAGTGATGTTCGTCGGCGTCAAGAAGTGATTGATTGGGTGGGTTCAAAAGATTTTGTTTTAGTGTGCAATCTTGCGTTGGTAAATCCAGAAGATGTCCAGCTTAGATTTAAAGAATTTCTAAAACAAGAACTGCCTGTATAGTTATTAATATCTAATAATAGTTATTATAATTATAATATATTTATTATTATTATATTTATAACTATGCAAATCAAACAACTCGTTTGACACCTCAAATCAAATCACTTAGCTTGGTTTGGTCTGGGGAGATAAAGCAATGACTGACATATTTCATGAGGGCAATGTAGACCAGCCCGTTTACTCATCCATAATCGGTTTACGTCAGGGGCAACACAGAATTGTTTGCCCAAAATGTTCACACACTAGAAAGAAAAAGACAGAGAGGACAATGTCCGTTGAGATATTGCCTGACAGCAATGTTAAGTTTAACTGCTGGCATTGTGGTAGTCAGGGCGGCTTCACTGTCGATAAAAAAGTTGCCGATAACTTTAAGCCCAAATCAAAAAACTTTGAGCCACCAGCGAAGGACAAGACACCGAAGCCGTTGGTTAAAGCAATCAGCAAAGAGGCAGAAGAGTTTCTTGAAGACCGGGGATTGAGCAAAGACTGCGCCGAAAAGATGGGGGTGAAAAGCATACATCATTTCATACCTGCTCTGTCAAAAGCCGTTGACTGTCTTGCATTCCCGTACAACGCGGGCGGCGAAACGGCGTGGAAGGTTCGTGCCTTAGAAGATAAGGGGTTCGCTTGCATTGGAAGCCCAAAGAACTTTTTTGGAGTTGAGGCATACGAGGATGGCGATACAGTCGTAATCGTGGAAGGGGAGATGGATGCTCTGTCCGTAAACATGGCGGCAGATAGCTTTGATGAAAAGGTTGTGCCAATCTCTGTGCCA
>MDTC01216970.1_pt1 | contig 14023 bp, 9 predicted proteins | sample 811181 | NCBI WGS metagenome assembly MDTC01 (sample SAMN05326644, study PRJNA326480) | marine metagenome | isolation source: seawater | place: Pacific Ocean: North | collected 2011
CAATCAATTTTTCCCGTAAACGTAGTTTTCATTTCGAAGAAAAAGTTTTACTACGTAAATAAATATTTTCTGTAAGAATTTTAAGTTTCGACATCTTCAACATCGCTATCAGAATCACTATCTGAGTCTACATATGAACTTAAATTTATTGCCTCAGGCATTTTATTCTCTTCAACAGGTGGAGGTTGATTTTCATTAACTATTTTCTCAATTTGTTCTCTTGAAAAAACTTCATAACCAACCTCTTGAGCTATTTCTTTATAATATTTAGCAATAACCAAATCAGTTTGATGATTACCTGTTAATTTTAAAACTCCAGATGAGAACATTTGAATTTCCTGCTTGTATTTTTCCGGTTCAGCAAGTAAATCATTCGGTTTTACAATAGGGAAGTTTCCTGCAATATTACTAACAACAACATACCTTTTTAATAAATTTTTATCAACTGTCTTTTTCATTTCTCTAAATTCTTTATCATTTTTACCTGTTCTTACATCTTCCATTTCTTTTAATCTTTTCTTTAATTTTTCATGAGAATTTTGTTGAAAGCTATTTTTAGTTCCCATATCTCCCCAAAGGAAAAACTCTTCCTTTATATTTACATAAATATCGTCTTCATCTTCGTTAAAATCAAACTCAAAACCATCCTTAAGATATTTTTTTTGGTTAATTAAATATGGATCTAATTTCTCGCGTAATTCCAATTTGAATTTATTTACAGCGTTTTTAGATTTGAATAGATCTTTATCTCCAGTTATATGTATATTTACCATTAAATAGTAATATAATTAATTTTTAAGTAAAAAATTTGAAACATTTAAAGAAAGGAATTTAAAATAAGTATTAATATAATTTACAATGGTTAAAGATAATGAACTTTACAATAGGCTTGGTGTTGAGTCGACTGCTAATGAAAATGAAATTAAAAAAGCATATAGAAAATTATCAGTAAAATTTCATCCAGATAAAAATCCAAATGATAAAGAAGGTGCTACAAAAAAATTTCAGGATATTTCAGAGGCTTATTCTATTTTAAGTGATGAACAAAAAAGAAAAGAATATGATCAATTTGGAATGGATGCATTAAAAGAAGGGGGAGGACCTGGTATGAATCCAGAAGATATATTTGCTCAGTTTTTCGGAGGTGGATCACCATTTGGTGGTGCATCGCCATTTGGTGGAGGTTCACCGTTTGGATTTAATTTTGGTGGGGAAAGAGCTAAAAAAAATGAAGACATAGTTCATAAACTCAAAGTAACGCTAAAACAAATATATTGCGAAGAAGTAATTGAAGTAAAATATATTCAAAAAGTTTACTGTAAAGATAGTGCTGGTACTGGTAGTAAAACTAAAAAGAAATCTAAATGCCCAAAATGTGATGGTAAAGGTAAAAGAATTCAAATTATAAGAATGGGACCAATGATTCAGCAGGCTATTACAGACTGTGATTTTTGTAATGGAACAGGTGAATATGTACCTCCTGAAAATAAATGTCCAAGTTGTAAAGGATCAGGTTTTATTACAAAAGAAAAAGTAATATCATTTCCATTAAGAAATGGTTTAGATGATGGAAACAAAATTCAAATGGAGAAAAAAGGACATGTATTTTTGAATGAAAAGTCAGATTTAATAATTGTTATATCAGTAATCAAAGATAGATATTTTGAAAGACAAGGTCCAAATTTAATTACCACAGTTAATCTAAAGTTATATCAATCACTGTTCGGATATGATAAAATAGTTAAACATCTTGACAATTCACTGCTACATATCTCAAGTTCTTCATCAACAGAAGATAATTCAGTAAAAAAGATTTCAGGTAAAGGAATGAATGATTTAAAATCAGGTAGAGTAGGAGACCTATTTATTAAATTTTCAGTAGGATTCCCTGATATTTCAAAATTAAGTATTGAAGAAATCAAAACAGTTAAAGAAATATTATCTAAAGATGAAAAAATAGAAGTTGATACAGAAGAAAGTATTAAAAACGGTTCTATTAAAACAACAAAAACAGTTTTAGAAGAAGCTAAGATTTATAGATCTGATGAACCATCTAATGATCCTGACGATTCACCTCCTCAATGTACTCAATCATAAGTGCAATTTTTTTCTTAAATTCATTAATTGTACCATTATTATGTATTGTATAATCAATATCTTTCAATTCATTTAAATTTTTTTCAGAAATATGATTACTATATTCATTTTTCTGAACATTTTCATTTTCTATTTTAATAATCTTCCCACCTAATTTCTTTACATAATTCAATTCATCTTGAAACCTTATGTCAGAAATTATTATATTACATTTACTATTAAGATTTAATAGTTTAGTTATATCTTGATTAATTCTTTTAATATGAAATGTTCCTTCATAGTCATCTCCATTTGGAAGTTTAAATTTTTTAGAAATAAAATCCTGACAATGAATGCGTAAAAATTCGGTTCCTAATTCTTGGCACATTTTTCTTGGAGAAATTCCCCAATATTCGTCTGTTGTTTCTTTATTTTGGGGATCAAATATATTATTATCCCATCCAAATAGCTCTACTAATGCACTTTTAATAAAATCTGCAAATGCTATTTTTATAAAATTTTCAGTAAAAACTAAATTATCTGCCATTGTATCTTTTCCAGATCCCTTATTTCCACATAAACCAATAATAGTCATTAAATATCAAAATATATTCAATTAAAATAAGTATTTCATTTTTTATTTAGATTGACTCTCATAAATTATACGTGCTTACATTTGGGGAGCAAAAATTATTTTTATTAATATTTAATCTTATAATAAATTAAATTATGTATTATTATATAGATGAAATTATACATTCTAAGGCACGAAGATAGAACTATGGACTTAACATTTTTTTCACCATTAACTAAAAATGGTTTAGAAAAATCAGTAGATTTAATTGAAAAACTTGAAAAAGAAAGGATAAATCAAATTTATAGTTCACCATATATTAGAACTCTTCAAACTATATACCCATATAGCAAGAAATATAATTTGAGACCAAAACTAGATTATTCCATAACAGAATTATACCAAGAGGGGAACATTCCAAAGAAATCATATCAAGTAACTATTCCAGAATATATAGCTGATTCATTTAATTATGATAAAGAATATAAATCAATGATTATGCCAAACAAAATTGAGTTTCCAGAATCTATCAGAAACTTTGATAATAGAATAAAGGCATTTCTAAAAAATATTATAAAAAATAATTATGAAAAGGATAATAATGTTTTGCTAGTTACACATCAAGGCGTAATTGATATTATTATGAGAATAATATCAAAAAGGAATTCAAATCTAAAAGATAGTGTTAATCAATTAAAATATCCTAAGGGAGCTTTGACCAAAATATTAGATAATACCGAATGGAAATTTGATAAAATAAATTGGTAATAATTTATAATTAAAAATAAAATATTTTAATTATAAATAATATTAATGTCTGAAATAAAAGAATTTTATGATAAAATAAAAACTTTAAATAAAAATGAAAATGATTTACCTATAATATTAAAAAACAAAATCGAAAATGAAGTAAAATTATTATTTCAAAATTTAAATAAATCTGATAGAGATATATTAAATAACTTGTCATTTTATTTAACTTATTACATTAAAAATAAATTTTTATTTAATCAATCAATTAATGCTATAATAGATCAATTTTCTCAAAATAATAATCGTGATATTAAAGCTATTATTTTACTAATATTACCATTTATTAGTGATAAAGATAACTTCAAAAAATTCAAATTAATATTCGATCTAAATCAAATCTTATATTATCCTTTAGTTGATAAAGTTGATAAATCATTGCTAAATATTGATATTAAAGATACTTTAAAAAATGAATTTCAAGTTTGTAATTTCGGAATTGGTCTAATTAATGAAAATGAAGAAAATTTATTAGAACTAATTGATAGTGATAATGTGAGACTTATTGATAAGCTAATTTTTAATAATTATATGGGTTTGTTTGAAACAATCAAAATGGTAAATGGAAAATTGTATATAAATTGGATAAATGTTACACCACTTTTAGAAGAAAACTATAGTGAGAGTTATTTATTTAAGAGTACTGTAAATTATTTGCCTACTTTGTATCAGTTTAATGAGGGTGAAGATGATGAATTTAAAAAGTTTGAAAGGAATTATAATGGAATTTGGATAGGCGATTTATATAACGTTCTTAGAAATGGATATTATCAAAATATAAAAAAAAACAAATGGTTAATCTATTTTTTTGAAGGTAGATATTTTATTCAGATATTAGATTCTATTTTTGATTTTTCGATAATTTTAGATAACAAGTATCAAAACTATGATTCATTACCAGAATCGGTAAAAGTTAAATTAAGTATAAAATTGGAAAACTTTATTTTATCAGAAGATTACTCAGAAATTAAGAAAACAATACTCATATTTTTAGTAAATAATTACAAATACAGGTATATTATAGATAAAGATAAGGCAGTAAAGATTTTTATCATAAAAAATATTTTAGATGATGGGTTTGATGATGATTTTTCAAATAAAAAAGATAAAATGAAATTTGATAAATTTACAAAAGAAGAAGTATTGAATGCTTTTAAATCAATTGGTATAGCTCATTTTTGGGACTTTCTTAAAGAATCTTTAGATTCATTCAAAGATACAATTTATGCATCATTTGTTATTTCAGATAATATGGTAGACCAGAAGTTTAAATATATTAAAATAAATAATAAAGTATCATTATTATCGTTAAAAAACATTTATAATATTGCAAAAATATTGTCTCATGATCAAGAATTTAAAATTATGTCAAATAATTTTATAAGTTTAAATGATTACGATAGAGAATATTTTTATTATCAATTTTATAACAATACGGACATTGATAATTGGTTGAAGAAATTAAATAAGAATATCAAAAGAGAGAATCCAGATGATGTTAATATAAGAATTTCTGAAGTCAAAGAGGGTTGGATAAATTTTAGATATGATTTCATTTTTATTTACTTAATTAAAAAGGGTTTATTATCAGAATTCCAGATAGATACAGAAATTACAAATACTAATAATTTACCTTATGGATATAAAGATTCAAACAAAAAGATTGAGAAATTAATGAAAGAGAAATTTGCTAAAAATAAAAATTGGTCTGATGCCTATTATTTTATTACAAATAAAAAATTTTCTGATTTAGAAAATATTAGAGTAGAAAAACCAATTGTAAATATTATAGAAAAAGATTATTTTGACTTTACTATAAGCTCAAATCAAAAATGGTATAGATTTTATGCAATGGACTGGCTTACTCAAATTAAATTTTTTCACAAATTTATTTATAATCAAGTTTTATATGTAACCGGAGCAACTGGTCAAGGTAAATCTACCCAAGTACCAAAATTATTATTATATGCATTAAAAATGATAGATTACAAAGAAAATGGTAAAATTATATGCACTCAACCACGTATTCCTCCTACCATAGAAAATGCCGAAACAATTTCATTGCAACTTGGTGTCCCAATTATTCAACCAAACTATAACAATTCCCAAAAGTTAAACACTAGTAATTACTATATCCAATATAAATATCAGGAAGATTCACATACTTTAAATTCTAATAAATTTAATTTGAAAATAGTTACAGATGGTACATTATTTGTCGAATTGAAAAATAATATATTTATGAAAGAAAAAATACCTACCGGAGATAAAAAAAAATTTAAATATGGAAAAGAAAACTATTATGATATTATAATAGTTGATGAAGCACATGAACATAATAGGAATATGGATTTGATATTAACTATGGCAAGAAATTCAGTTTATTGTAATAATGATTTAAAATTAGTAATAGTATCAGCTACTATGGATGATGATGAGCCTATTTACAGGTCTTATTTCAAACAAATAAATGAAAATATTATGTATCCAATTAAACAACCTATATTAAGTGTTTTTACAAATTCTGATGATTATATTTTTCTAAATACAATATTTATGGATAGGAGATTTGATATTTCTCCCCCAGGCATGACAACTCAATACAATATTGAAGAATTTTATAGTGATATAGAAGATGATCCACAAGTAGCTCAAAATGAAAGTTTTCAAAAAGTATTAGAAATTTGTAATCAGACAACAGAAGGTGAAATTTTACTATTTTCAACTGGACAAATGGAAATTTTAAATGCAGTAGAATACTTAAATAAAAGACTTCCAGCTAATGTAGTTGCATTACCATATTTTGGAAGAATCAATTCAAATTATAAAAACATTATTCAAAAAATAGATAAAAATATATCAAAAATTAGAAATAAAAAAGAAAGAATACATATAGAATGGCAAGAAGATTTTTATCAAGATAATAGTGTTCCCGAAGGAATTTATAAAAGATCTGTAATTGTAGCTACTAATGTAGCAGAAGCTTCAGTAACAATTCCTAGACTTAAATTTGTTATTGATAATGGATACTCTAAAGAAGCTAAATTTGATGATAATACCGAAACAGATAAATTTACAGTTGAGAAAATATCAGAAGCTAGCAGAATTCAAAGAAGAGGTAGAGTTGGTAGAATTTCAGATGGATATGTATATTATATGTATCCAAAAAATGCTAGAAGTGATATTAAACCTAAATATAAAATAAATCAACAAAAAGTTTCTGAGATTTATACTCAATTATCTAGTTTATATGATAATGAAAGTGAGTCCATATTGCCAAAAGTATTTGATCCACATAATGAACCAATTATATGGTATTCAAGGGAATGGGGAAAATATGAGAGAGAAACTGAAGCACCAGGATTAGGAGATAATGTATATGCAAATAAGTTAAAATTAAATAACTTCTATAACGATACAGGCTTAGAAAGTATATTAATAGAACAATTTTACGTAAAAGAATGGCTATTAATACCTAGATTTTTTGAAAAGTATTTTCCTAGTATTTATGATTATTATCAACCAGGCTACATACAAAGTTATAGAGATGGTTTTACATTTGGTAGTTTAATTGATAAAACTTGCATATTTTATTTAATACATCCAAAAGAAAATGAAATAATAAGAAATAGTGCAAATAAAATAATAAAAACTGATATTAATGGTAAAATAAAATTAACTAATGATATAGAAACTTGGTCTTTTTATAGAATATTCGAATTATTATCAATAAATTTACAAATTTGTATGCTTGATTCAGAAGTAGGAGACAAAAAAAAGAAAATTATTTATAAAAAAACTTTATTAGGAGATAAATTTGAAGAATTAAAGAATAAATTACCTGGATATATTAGTGATGATAAAGAAGTTTTTACCCTAATGTATGGCTACGGTTTAGGTGTTTTAGATGAAGTTATAATGGTATTAGCATTATTAAAATCTTGTAATTATTCAGTAAAAAGGCTAGCTACTTCGGAAGTTAATTCTAAAGGGAAAAAAATATTTCAATTCGATAAATTAAAGGAAAATTTCAAGTCAAGTAATTCAGATATAGAAAGTTTATTTAAAATTTGTAATCTATTAAAAAATAATCTATCCTACTTATTGATATTTAATCTAGACATAAAAAAAGAATATTATTTAAAGTTGGAAAATCAATATAATTTATTAGTTAGTAAATTTAAAGAATATTTAGAAAAAGGATATAGCTTGTATAATCCTCCCAGTGATTTAATTAATGATTGGAATTTATTAAATAAAATAAATAGAGAGGGGAAGTTAGGTAATAAATTAGGATTTTTAAAATGGCTTAGTAAGAGTAAATTAGTTGATAATATAATAAATTCTGATTTAGAAAGTAATTTAGTAGAGATTAAGAAAATTTGTGAAATCAATTACTTAGAATATACAGTAATTATTGAATTTTTAAGAATTTTTTTTAAAATAAAGAATTCAATTTATACAATTGATAAAGATGAAGACTTTAATGTAATCGAAAAGAATCCTTTTCAATGGATTGATATATTTAAAAATAGATTCAACTCAATAAATTATAATCTATCTATAAAAGAAAAAATAGATAAAGCGTTTATATTTGGTTTTTGTAAAAGCACTTGTATTAAACTTTCAAAATATAGTATGTACAAACCGATAATAAATACACTTACAAATTATAGTATAGAGAAATTAAGCAGAGTTTCAAAAGAGTTTGAAAGCTTTTTAACGAATGTAAATTCTTCAATTATATACCTAAATATTACAAAGAATGAGACTATTAGAGTTTTAATAAATGTTATGCCTCAGAAATTATCAAATATTAATCCATTATATTTCAATAAATTGAATTTCAAAAATATTGATATACCTGAAGGTATGAAAATTGAAATATTCGAATATTTTGGAGAATATTATGAAAACTTTATAGAAAAACTATATAATTCATACAATGTTGATACATTAGTTTTTTATGAAAATTATTCAAAAAATAAAGACTATGATTTTAATATGGAAGAATTTATTAAGTTTACTAAGAAAAGATTGATATTAAATTAACACTCACTGAGTAAATATAAAAGCAAAAAGACTTATTTTCTTTTTTGAAAAATTGATAACCTAAAAGGTTTTCATTTTGCAAAATAAAAATTGAAAAACAATCAAATTTCATCTATAAGAATCTTTTAATAATGTCCAGCCAAATATCAATTCCATTAGATAGCTTCACTTTTGATAAGAACTCTAATGTTCTTATTAATAATGGTGTTTTTCGTATAAAAAGAAATAAAAAATATTATTTAGTAACTAACCATCGTTACTTGCCCTTAAAAAATAATATACTGTTAAAAGATGAAAAGCTTAAAATTTGTATAAATTGTACTTGGAATGAATTTCTTGTACTAAAAGAAAATAACCCTATTTCAAATATAAATAAATATGAAGATATTATGACTTTTACTGAAATTGCAACAAGATTACCTAATATAGGTTCTACCTTATTTATCTCTCAAAAAAAGGCAATAGTAAAAGAATTCTCTTTTAGAAACCTTGCATTTATTGATAATTATCCTGAGATTATTTATATTAAAGTCAATTTTAAGAAACCTGCTAATGTTTTACCTGGTACTCCAATTTATTCAAGTAATTTCATTTTACAAGGTATGGTATCTTACTATGATGATACTGGTATTTATTGTGTACCAAGTTACTACTTGTTAAAAACCTTTATAAAAGATAATTCATTAAAGATTCCTATTTTAAAAGATGATACTGTAAGGATTAATAGGTATTTTATAAAAAATGGATTGATTTTTAATCCATATTTAGGAATTAATATACCTGTCCTCTCGCATTATTTACTTGAAGATAACTTGTTAGCATATAAAGAAGATAGTGAGCTTCCTGAAGAAATTGATTTTAAAGATTCTAAACATATTTCAGAAATAGAAAATAGAAGAAATTTAGTAGTAACAGAAAATTATTATCATCTTACTACTAGTTCTTTGCATTTGCTAAAAATTTTTTACCCAGAGCATGCTGAATTATTAAATGATTACGCACAAAATGATTCAATAGGAAAGATAAAATTTAAAATAAAAAAGAATAATCTAATAATATCTAATTAGTTTCATTTTTATATTTTTTTAAAATAGACCTTTCTTGATTACTTAATCTTGGTCCGATTGAATTATACATTTCAATCTCATTTTCAGAATAAGCTTTATAAGTTAGTTTATCTTCTGAGGTTTCACTAATTACAATATTATCAAAGCTATTTAAAAGTGAATTTATTTCCTCAATAGATGAGTCACTCAATATATTCATATTAAAAAAAATTCCAGATTTATTTTCTGAATAATTATCCCCTATATCTTTATTTACTATTTTAAATACAGTTTTGATAAAATCTTTATTTTTAATCTTATCTAATTTATCAAGTAATTTTCTTCTGTATTGAGAATTATATTTCCTTTTTGAAGATTTTTCATCTTCCATATAATTATGCTATATTAAATCTTTTCAAAATAAGCGAATTAAATTATTTAATTTAATTTATTTATAAATTAAATAATTTTATTCTACATTATTTATATTATGGTTAAAAAAGATATTGAAAAAGAAATTGATTATTCATATCCAGAACCCAGCAATAAGAATATTGTTGAGAAAATATATGGTAAAAGAGAATTTCACTATCATAGAGTTCCAAAAAGAAAGAAAATGGAATCTTATGAAGAAATCAAAAAATATAGAGAAAAACAATGTAAAGCAGAATATAAACCAAAAGAACAACAAGCAATTTTAGCTAATTTAATTAATCCTGAAACTCCTTATACAGGAATGTTAGTAATGCATGGAACTGGTACTGGAAAAACTTGCTCAGCAATTTCAATTGCTGAACAGTTTAAAGATCAAGTAAAAAAGTACAATACAAAAGTATTTATTTTAATTCCAGGACCTAATACTAGAGAAAACTTTAAAGATCAGCTTCTTTTTTGTACTGGAGATACTTATTATAAAGGAAAAGAATTATCTGATCAATTAAATAAACTAGAAAAAGATCGAGAAAGAAAAGTAGGAATATATTCTGCTCTTCAAAATTATAAAATTTTGTCTTACAAAACTTTTTATAAAAAAGTTCTTGGAGAAAAAATATTAGAGAAGAAATTATCGGAAGATAATAAAATAGTCTCTAGTTATAGAAGAAATGAAGAAGGCGATGTTGAAAGAGAATTAGTTGTTGATAGAATTAATAATATGGATAATTCAATTCTAATTGTCGATGAAGCTCATAATTTAACAAATAATGAATATGGAGAAGCTTTGAAAAAAATTATAAAAATATCAGAAAACTTAAAAGTTATTTTACTAACTGCTACTCCTATGAAGAATTTAGCTGATGATGTTGTTGATTTATTAAATTTTTTAAGGCCTAGTGATGATCTTATTAAAAGAGATAGAGTTTTTACAGGTGAAAAAAATTACATGATGGAATTTAAACCAGATGGTATAAATTATTTGAAAGAAATGGCAAGAGGTTATGTGTCATTTTATAGAGGTAGTATACCTTTTACATTTGCTAAAAGAGTTGATAAAGGAGAAATACCAGATGGACTTTTATTTACTCCAGTTATAAAGTGCGAAATGGAAAAATTTCAATTAGAATCTTATAATGATACCGTCAAAAATTTCGATGATTCTTTGAGTAAAACATCTAGTGCTGCTTCAAATTTTGTTTTTCCAGGGTTGGATTCTACTAAAAAAAAAATTATTGGTTATTATTCAACAGATGGCTTAAATAAAGTATTATCACAATTAGTCAACGAAAAAGATAATTTACTAAAATTAATCAATAAACAACTTTTTAATGGTAAATTACCCAAAGAAGAACTTAGAAATTTTATGTACGAAAGTGAAAATAAAAATATTAATGGAACCATACTGAATATTAAATATTTAAAATTATTTTCTATTAAATTCTATAAGACTATTAGAAGGCTCAGTAAATTAGTTGAAGGATATAAAGGAACGGGTACTGCTTTTGTTTATTCAAATTTAGTCAAAGCAGGAGGTATGGAAATTTTTGCTGATGCTTTGAAAGAAAACGGATACCTAGAATATGAAGAAAATCCAAATGATTATGAAATTAAAGAGAACACTATTGATTATAAAACAGGAAAACCTTACGAAGACTTTGTAAAACAAGGTAAAATTAAAGAATTCAAACCAGCAACATTTCTTCTGGTAACAGGAGGAACTGATGATTCTGGTGAAGATATTCCAGAAATTAAACAAAGAATTATTAGGGAAGTGTTTAATAGAGCATCTAATAGCGATGGGAAAAATATTAAATTTATTTTAGGGACAAAAGTTATGAATGAAGGTATTACATTAGAAAACATAAAAGAAATACACATACTAGACGTTCATTATAATCTTGGAAAAGTCGATCAAGTTATTGGTAGAGGTATTAGACAATGTAAGCATCAAGCAGTAATTAATGATAATAATCGATTTCCTAAAGTAAATGTTTATAGATATGTTGCCGCAATTAAAAAAGGTTTGAGTACAGATGAAATATTATACCAGAAAGCAGAATTAAAGTATCTAATGGTGAAGAAAACTGAAAGAGCTTTAAAAGAAGTTGCAATAGATTGCCCATTATTATTAAATAATAACAAATTTCCAGAAGAAATTGAGAAATATAAAGGATGTGTTCCTCCAACTTTAGAAAATGTTAAAAAAGGTAAAAAAATATGTCCGGCACTATGCGATTTTGAAGAATGTGATTTTAAATGTGATAATGATAATTTAAACAAGAAATATTATAAAAATGGAGAATATATTGATTTGGGTAAAAAAGATCTTGATTATTCTACATTTGGAACTAAACTAGCTAATATAGAAATTAGTAATTTAAAAAATAATATCAAAGATTTATTTAGATTCAAACACATTTATAATTACTCGTCAATTTATTCTGAAATAATTAATTCTTTATCAAGTCATCAAAAAGAATTATTTGATGAGAAGTTTTTATATCAAGCTCTATCAGAATTAATGCCAAAGTCAGAAAATGATTTTAATAATTTTACAGATAATATATTTGATAAATATAACAGATCCGGGTATTTAATTAAAAAAGGTAAATTTTATATATTTCAACCATTTGACCAAAATGAAAATGTTCCAATTTATTACAGGAGTCAATATGATATTGATTATAAAAATCAAATTCCAGTAGAAAACTATGTAAAACAAAAATTTGGTGAATTAAAAGAAAAACAAGAAAATCAGTCAACAAGTGATAAAAAAGTAAAAAAAGAAGAAGGATATAATTTTGATAAAATAATGGATTATTATTTAGAAAGAGACGAATTTAAAGAAATTGTTGGAGTAATAGACAAAAATCTAAATAAACTTGCAAGTTCAGAACAAGATCTTTTTAAAATTAGAGATACCAGAATGAAAGTTTTAGATAAAAAAAGAGGTACAGGAATTCCTACTTTTACTGGAGCTGTATGTAGCACTAGTAAATCAAAACCGCTTTTACTTAAAATATTACAAAAAATACCAGGAGTAAAAGAAGAAGATGTTAATAAATTCAAGAAATCCACTAGAGAATCAATATGTGATTTTATTAAAGATAAATTACTATTCCTCGAAAAATATTCAACATCTGCCAAAAAGAATAAGTTTACTTATATAATGATTCCATCAAATCATCCAACTTTTGAATTTCCTTACAATTTAGAAGATAGAATAAAGTATATACTAAAAGAGCTAAAAACTAAAATAGGTCGAGATATTGATTATAAAACAATTGTTTCTAGTAATGGAGAATTCTTAGGAGAGGTAAATCTTCCTTCATATACAATTGAATTCCTGGATAATAAGTATACTCAATCATTAAAAAAAGATCTCGAAAAATTAGGATTTAAACTGGAAAAAAATAAATGGGTAAAAGAAATTAAATAATTATTATTTTTAAAAACTTATTTTTTAAAATTCTTCTAGAAAATTTTAAAAAATTATATTATGGATAAAGTAACTTAATTAGTTATAAAATTTAAGATATTATCATTCATAGCTTTAACTTCAGGTTCAATTTTTACTGATAAATAAACTAATATTGCTGTTACAATTGAAGAAGTTAATAACATATGTCTGTTGATTATAAAGCTAACTTTTATTTCACTTAAAATGTTTCCAGATTTAGCTTTGACGTTTTTCATAATACAAGGGATTAAAGTTGATAAAACAACATTAACTATAGCTGCTGCTAATGCTAAAGTAAATGCACGATCCATATAAATGACACTAGAAAAGTTTTTTTATTTAAAATTTTTAAATGATTTTTTATAAAATTAATTAAATGAATATTACATTAAGATGTTCATTAATAGGTGAGTCAGGTGTTGGAAAAACATCCTTTGTCTCTTCGTTTATAAACAAAGAAGTTTTAACAAAATATATTCCAATAACAATAGGAGTTGAGTTTAATTCTAAAAGTATGATTATTGAAAATAATGTTGTAAAATTAATTATTTGGGATACTGCAGGTTTAGA
>MDTC01091020.1_pt1 | contig 14018 bp, 7 predicted proteins | sample 811181 | NCBI WGS metagenome assembly MDTC01 (sample SAMN05326644, study PRJNA326480) | marine metagenome | isolation source: seawater | place: Pacific Ocean: North | collected 2011
ACCGATGGCAGAATAGGTCACCCCAGATGTCGACAGGTGGAGGTAACTACGAGGTGTTTCCCGTGCTAGTTGAGACCGTGCTTTTGCGTCTTGAGACATCGTCATGCGTCTTGAGACTCCTGTTTGGAACGGCTCGCCCTTTGCCGTTCGGTGTAAGTTACGCCCGAACAAAATTTAAACCGCGAAGTGAATTGTTTAATATATTCGTTCAGTTGTGGGCGACTGAGCGACATCTTCTCTGCCAGCTCGGCTTGCGTTGAACATCCGGTTGCGTCGGGTGCGATCATAAATACAAACACCATTGCTCGGTCAGTAATTCCACGCTGTTGATATTTCCCGTCATTTAAAATCCACATTGCGATTTGCTTCAGGGCATCGGAAAACTTTTCCATTGGGTAGAGCGGTTCGGCATCGTTGGAGAATCCGTCAACCATCTGCCACGGGAACTCACACGTCGGCACCCACTGATCGCCTGCGCGGTCAGCCTTCGGTGCTCCTCCTGCGTGTTCTCTCCTATCCATCCAACAATGAAGTAGTAGAACGTGAGCCTTTCAGTATTCGAGGAATACAGCCCGCCCAAGGCTGGTTGTCTCGAAAGGTTTTGGGGACTGAAAGGAGCACAATTCTAACTATTAAATCTTACCCGTTTAGACACCGGAAATCTAAAACCTTTGCCGTGTATTATCTGCAATAAGAACGCTACGGGTTCTAGCTACGCTAAAGTCCGGGCGATGACAGCATGACAGTGAAATATGCAGTTGGTTGCAGAAGTAGAATATTTGAGGAACGAGAGATTTTGCTGTCATGCCGTCATCAGCTTTGACGCTCAGAATCTCAACAATTTGATCGGCAACGAAGTTTGTCGCTCAAGGCTGAAGGGCAAAGGGGCAGCGATGTGTTTTAGGTATCGTTAAGGAGAAGTGTCCCACCCTCTGACCCAAATTCGGAAAACTTTATTTGAGGAACGTTAAAAACAGGCGTTTATGCCCGTTCCTACTATATATAATCTCAAATATACTTTTAAGAGAATAGGGTGGAGTAGGGTGGAGTAGTTCGTTTTAACCTCTGCCTTATGGGGCTGAATCTGCGCCACCCTCTGAGAAAATTGGGTGTTAATACTCCACCCTAGGGTGGTCCCCTAACCACCCTCCTCCACCCTCTGAATTTGGAGGGTGGGTCAGCCTTTTGAGCCTTCGAGCTGGGGGAGATTTTGAGAATTTCATTTTGCAATCGTTTGCAACGGCCCCGAAAAACATCAATTCCCTAGGGAAAACTCAAAAAGAAATAGGTTCGATTCCCAAAACACATCCCACTCTTTTCTGCACTATCCCAATTGGGATCTTTGGGCTTGTGGGATTTCTCTGATTGAGTTCAGAGGATGGTCAGAGAATTAGTCGTGGAGACAACTGTGAGAGGTTTGTTCATTTCTTCGTTTTCTTTTTTCCGAGACCAAGACAGGAATGATTAAGAAGGAGAACAACGCACTCTAAAAGAGGTCAGCTTTTTTACTCTAGAAATCCTGCGTCACCCCAAACCCATAATCTTTGTTTACCCGGAACCCGCCTCGCTCTGGTGCTGGGGGTGGTCAAGTGAATTACACGACGGCCCTCAAGCCGCCGGCGGGACAGACGGATACGCAGTCGCCGCAATTGGTGCACGTCGAGTCGGGCATCGTTCGATCGTCGTCAAAAGCAACCGCCACCAGCGCGCCGCGGCCGGCGCGGGCGAGGACTTGTTGGTCCCGGTCGCAGGCCTGGATGCATCGGTCACAGTGGACGCACAATTCCGGCCGGACGCTGACAAAGTCGGAGGACAGGTCGCTTCGATTCGAGTGACGCGGCGCTTGAAACCGCGTTTTCGAAACGCCCAACTGCCCGGCCAGCTCTTCGATTGCGCATGTGGCATCGTCACACTCACCATGTTCGGCCAACGTGAATTCCATGAGCAATCGACGCGCGGCGAGAACCTCCGCCGAGCCCGTTTCAATCTGCATTCCCTCGGTGGCAGCCGTCGCGCACGCGGGAACCATGCGCCCTGAGCCCTTGAGTGCCACGACACATATCCGGCATACAGCCCGCGTCTTGTGACCCTGAAGATGACACAATGTTGGTATGTCGATTCCCAGTTGCCGCGCAGCGTCAAGAAGCGTGGTGCCGGCAGGAACGCTGGTGTCGTGTCCATCGATTATCAGTGAAATGTGTTGCATTAATTCGTCCTTTCCTCGCCAGACGCGGATAAGCATGTATCAACTTGTTCCGGCCAATGCTCCATTACCGAGAGAATTCGACCGGCAGCCGCCGAGCCCAAACTGCATGTCGAGGTTTGACGCATGACGGCGGCGACTTCGCGTATCTGGGCCAAATCAAGCTCGTGCGCTTCGCCGTCCGATACTTTCTGCCACAACCGGACGACCTCCGATGTGCCAACGCGGCACGGAGTGCAGCGACCGCACGACTCGTCCCGGAAAAACGTCGCGGCAACGAGGGCCTCGTTCATGACGGAATCAGACGACCCTAAAACGCGCACTGCGCCGGTCCCCATCATGGTTCCGGCCTCGCTGAGTGCGACTCGTTCGAAAGGAAGATCCAACTTGGAGGGGGGAAGCAGGCCACCGGACGGTCCACCGACCGCAATGGCCAGCAGTTGTTGGTTTTCAGTCAAACCGCCGCCCATTTTCACAATGTGTCTCAGCGGAGTGCCGGTTTCGACCTCGTAGATTCCCGGCTGCGCCACGGCTCCCGACAGTGACACAAGTTGGAAACCGTTTCCACGGGTTCCGCGGAACCAATCTGGGCCATGATGTAGAATCGACGGCAGCCAGGATAGAGTTTCGACGTTTTGCACCAGCGTGGGCCTGCCATGCAGACCGCTTTCAACCGGCAACGGCGGTCGCAAACGCGGTTCGCCACGATGCGACTCCAGCGATTCGATCAACGCCGTTTCTTCACCGCAGATATACAAATCTGGCCCTGGAACCACCCGGATTGACGGTATTGCCTTTCTTTCGGCAAGCTGCTCGAACTCGGCTACTGCGGCGGTCATCGCATTGAGCGCGTCTTGGCAGCGAGCCGTGACGACGACGGCAATTCCCTTCGCTTCAATCACATACGCGGCGATGGCAAGACCCTCGACAACCAGCCTCGCGTGATGCTGCATCAGAAACCGGTCCTTGAAAGTCTCAGGCTCGCCCTCCTGACCGTTGGCGATCAACACTCGCGGCCCGGCATGATCCAGAACCGTCTTCCATTTAATATGCACCGGAAAACGAGCGCCGCCGCAACCGAGTAGGCCGCTAGCTTCGATGGTTTCCAGTACGGTTTTGCGGTTTGCGGCGGTCACAAGTTTTTCCACATCAGAGTAGCTATCGCCGTTGCGGCCACGACGATCGGTCATCTGGATGAGGTCCAACACCGCTTCACGATTCCCCGCAGCGATCAATTTCTTGAATTCGGAAAACGGTTCGCGATCGATCGGTGATGTGATTCTTTGCAGGTTGCCAAGACTCGGTAGATCGAGTGCCCGTGGTTCCTCGGTTTCCTCCGCAAAGAACGTTCTCACCGAGTTCAAGGCGCTTGGTTTGAGCGGAGGCAAAGCTCCGCCCCGGTGGGAATCGTTCGACTTGAGCAACGCGGGCGCGGAAGGGTGCCCCGTTGTGTGCCGGGCCTTGGCTTGTCGCAGCGCTCTGGCCTGTAGCACGCGGTCCATGACCGGGACGGTCAAGTTCATGATCAACACGGCGTACATCTCGACACCGGGAATGGTCGTGTAGAATCGCCCCAACACGCCGAGCACACCGATCCCCACTCCAAAGATCGCTCCCCCAAGACGCGTCTGCGGTGTGGTCATGGGGTCGGTGGCGAAAAAGACGGCCAATAGAAACGTGTTGCCTCCCAGCAGATACACGAGCGGGTCGTACATCCAGGGGGCATGCCCGACGACTTCAGGAGACACGGGCAGGCAGATAATCAATAGGGGAACCGTCACGATCATGGCCAACGCCGCATGCCATTTGACGGCAACGAACCACAACATCAGCAGGCCGACCGGAATCAACAGCAACTCGCTCGTTTCGCCGATTGCGCCCTTGTGCAGCCCCATGAAAAGGTCGGCCAATGCAGGTGGCACATTGCCGCCGGCCTCCTTGAACAGCGCGCTTGCGCCGGTGGCGACGTCGACGTCGACGCTCCGCGCGTCGTAGATACTCGAGTCGAGGGATTCGAGCACCGCCACCGCCGTACGTCCCAGCGCGGCGGGATTGAACGGGTTGCGGCCCAACCACTTCCACTTGTATTTTCCGGGTAATTCCGCCACCAACGCTCCAATGACAATCATGTAGAGCGGTGTGTTGGTTGAAAGCGTTAATCCCAGCAGTAACCCGGTGATGATCGCGCCGGGATGGAGCAGTTCAAACGACTCTCGGCAGAGCAGTCGTGTCACAATGCCCACAGCCATGCACAGGAAAACGGAAAACGTCACCACCAGCGCGGCGTTCTCACCAAAGTGGTAGATGCCGAACGCGGTGGGAGGCACCAGCAGACCAACGACGCACCATTTGGCTCCCAGTCGTGCTCTTAGATCATGCAGGCTTGAAATGATGTTCTTCACTCCGTTGGTCCTCACTCGTTTGCGTTCAGCAATGCCGGCCAATGTTTCAATTTCGTCATTCCCTGCTGTTGCCAATCATGAACTTCACCCGGGGCATGGCATTGGCCACACGTTGAGACAAAATTCCCGTGGCACACAAGGCAACTGGAGGGCCGAAGACGCGCAAGCAGGATATGGCGATTCGCATCAAGGCTGTCGCTGCTGGGCTGCAGAAACTCGGTCGTGTGTGTTTTCGGCGCGCGATCATGACAGGACCGGCAATTGTTCTTGGAGTGGCAGACAAAACAGCGGTCCTGGTTGGAATCCTTCGCTCGCCCGTGAGTTTCAGCCCATGATGAAGCTTCGTGGCTGGTCGGCTTCGGGCCGGCAACTCGAAGTTCCCCTATCTTTCCATCCGGTTCTTCTCGATGACACTCGCTACATTTGCCCCGCTGCCACCAGACGTGTGCACTTTCCCATCCACCGAGTGAAAGGGGAGGAATCGGCAGATTTGCATCGGTCGCACGATTGGACCTCGTGAGCACCGCAAACGCGTACACACCCACGATGAGGATGAATAGAAGGAACCTCCTCACGTTTCGGTGCCGTTTTTTTTGCTGCAGTTCCGTCACTGGGAGTCTCCTCCCGAACTCTGCGATGGCTCAGCGGACACCGTCACCGCGCAACGAAAACCAATCTGGAACGATCGATAACCCGGCTCGCGCAATTGAGCGGCACTGGCCCGGACCTGGCTGGGATTGCTGTTGGAAGCGCCACCCAACACCTGTCCTTCCTGCGACCATTCGGCGACGTTGCCGGCCATGTTGACGCAGCCGTACACGGATGCTCCTTGTTCAAATGAATCAGCAGGCGCCGCATAAGTGTGCCCGTCGCGCTCCTCCCATTTCTCGCCGCCAGCGTTGGCTTTTTTGCGGTCCCACTGGTTGCCCCACGGCCAGATGCGACCGTCGGTTCCACGCGCCGCCTTTTCCCATTCGACCCGTGTCGGCAATCGTTTGCCGGCCCAGCGGGCAAATGCGTAGGCGTCCCACCAGTCAACACCAACCACGGGATGGTTGGATTTGCGAAACGTTTTTTCGTTGAACGGCGCCAATTGAGCAGCAGCGGTCTGGAGGAATAGCGGCGGCCGAAACTCGCGCCAATACCGTGGTTTGTGACCTGATTTTTTTTTGTCGATCGGTTCGTCGGGATGACAAAACTCGTGTGGATCGCCGCGCGTGGCTTCCCAGAAACGCCGATACTGCTGGTTGGTGACTTCCGTGCGGTCGATCCTGAACGCTTTCTGCTCTCGACTTGTCTTGTCGTCTCCAGATAGAAACGCTCCTGCCCCCACATCCACCAACTCACCCGACTCCGCATCAATCGCACGACCTGCCGATTCATCCAGCGCTGAAACCGGCGTCGATCGTTCACGCGGAGGAGATATGACGGTCGCCGGTTCGCTTTGCGATATGGCTTTTTGGGGCGATCCGGGCAAAGGTTCGGCAACTTTTGACCACCCGGACGAGCGACTGGGATTGCCTTTGCAGTCAATCAGCAGCGCCTCGACATCCGCACGGGCTTCCACCCATTTCATGCCGGCTTCAGGTCCCATGACGAACACCGCGGTTGCATAGGCGTCGGCCTTGGTCGCTTCGTTGGCCACGACTGTCACGCTTTGGCAATCCATGGTGGGCGAACCCGTTCGGGGATCGAGAATGTGGCCGTAGCGTTTTCCGGATCGAACGATGAATCGCTTGGCATCTCCCGAGGTGGCGACGGCGACGTCACCGGCGACAAATCGCTCGAAATATCGGCGAGGATCGCGTGGATGTTCAATTCCCACAACCCAGGGACCGGAAGTTTTCTGCCCCAACAGATAGATGTCGCCTCCGGTGCTGACCGCGGCGCGTTTGATGCCCTCTTTCGACATCACCCCAACGGCAATCTCGGCTGCGTACCCTTTGCCGATCGCTCCCAGGTTGACCTTCATGCCGGCCATGGGCAAGTAGGCCGTGTTTTTCTCCTCGTCCAGTTCAATCCGGGATGCGTCCACAAGCTCGAGTGCTTCTGCAAGCTGTGGGGCGGTCGGCAATGGGAGCCCCGAGTCGCGAAACGGCCACAAGTCCCAGACCGCGCCGATGGTGACATCGAAAGTGCCCTCGGTTACGGCATGAAGTTTCTTTGAGATTCGCAACAGCTCGAAGGTGTGCTTACCGACTTTGACCGGTTTGATCCCGGCGCGGGCGTTGAGTTTGGAGACATCACTGTCGGGCCGCCACGAACTGATCTCGCGTTCGAGCGCGCGCAATCGTTTAATCGTCTTCTCAATCGCGCGAGTTGCCGTATTGGGTGCGGCATCGACGACAAAGACGAATGAGGTTCCCATCAAGACGGCTTCTCGACGAACCATTCCTGAGTTGCCAGTCGTGACGGGTGGTATGGTGGGTTCGTCATGTCGTTTCGAGTCCGTTTTCCCCGGTCCTTGCTCGGGTATGCTAACCGGCGTTGTAAGCATCGACCGACACAACCAGGCCGCCACTAATCCCACGACGACTACCAATGCGCTTGCTGTGGATCGTTTCATCGTTTCGTCTGCGCTTTTACTCGATGCTCAGCATGAAGTTCATGAGATCGTCAATCTGCTGAGGAGTCAGTTGCGAGGTCCCGCCGTGCGTGTCGAAAACCTGGTCCTCTGGATTCAATGGTCCCTCGGTGGTTCGAGCGGTCGTCTCGTTGAAGCCGATCTCGTATCGGTTCGGTCGCACCACTTCCCCGCCCTGCAGCACCGGGTAACGATACTGCCTCAGTGCGGGGTGTCCCGGTGTGCACAATACTTCCCGTAGTGACCGGGCGCGGGCATGATGCAGGAACACCGGTGGCCGATCGAAGATTCCCCGCAGTTGCATGGTGGTAAAGCTGCCTTCAACGTCCTCCACCCGACCGGGATCATCCGGCTCCATTTCGAAGTCGGTGATGCCGTTGGCAATGTCCACGATTCGCACGCTGGCCAACGTGTAGGACGCGTCGCGACGAGTCACCGTCGTAAGCTGGGGCAGCGCGCGGCGGTCGTTGTTTGTCAGCGCAAGATCCTTGTTTGTGAATTCTGGCGCCGTGTGGCACACCGAACACATCACGCTGCTGTCATTGAACAGGGACCGCCCACGCACGACCGATGCGTTTTCCTGATCATAGGGATTTGGCATCAGGTGCGTGGTGTTGCCAAGCCAGGAGCCCACGAAACGAAACATGTTGCGCAGGCCATACTTTTCGCCCATGTAACGTTTGGTTTGCTGTTTGAAAAACTCTTCACGTCGTTCTTCCAGATCGTACCACTGGTCCCCAAGTTTTCGTATTTCAACACGCTCCTTGATTTCCTCGTGCATCAGCCGGCGCTGGTCCTTGGGCACGGGGGATTGGACGTGCGTGAAATCACCAACCCAGACAGGGCGGTCGAAATCGATCGAGCTTGCCGGCTCGGCGATGTCGGCGCCCTGGCCTTCTGAGAGGCGGTGTGTTCCCTCAAAGTAATAAGGCTGGATTGCGAAGATGTTGCGCATCTGGGGAATTCCCAACGTGCCGCCCGGCGTCAGGTGGCCCTCGCGATCCTGGCCCACTGTCTCCGCCGCTCCCCAGGCCCGTCCATCGCCCGTGTCCCGGTAGTGGCAGTGCAAACACGACGTATCGCCGTCGGACGCGAACACGGAAGTGTGGACAATCAACTCGCCTTTTTCAGCGTCGGTGGCCAATGCCGGTGCCTCCAGATCTCCCACCTTGATTTCATCGCCATCACCAGTCTTCAAATCGATGATCGAGACTGTTTCGCCAAGCTGGTTGGCGACAAACAGCTTGTCTGCCGAGGGGGTGTTCGGTCGGCCCGCAACAATGCCGACAGGGCGCAATCCGGTTTCAAAGACCCGTAATGGAACGAGTTTTTCGGAAGGATCGCTGGCATTGGGCTGGACTTTCCATTCCACCACCTCGAACGTCCCGGCCATGGTGACATACATGCGATCGCCCACGACCGCCGCCCATTCGGCAAACGCACCGTGAACCCGCTGCAGTTCAGGCGGGATATCCCCCTTGATGTCGCCGGTGGTGGCCTCGACGGTGTCCGACGTGTACCGCACCCAATCCGGATGCGACTCATAGACGTTGGCGTGCAACAGGTAGTCGAGCTGCATGCCGGGCTTCCACTTCGGAATCTTCAGCCGCGAAAGGTCGATGGCAACGACATCGTTTTGAATATCCCGCATCTTGAAGTTCCAGGTCCCATCGATCGCATCGAATGGCCCCATCACGGCCTGCTGGTCAATGGGATAGGCATCGGTGGTGACAGGATCCCGCAGCACGGTGAATTGCGCTTCAGGATGTTCTGGATCCCAAGTCTCGCCGCCATGAGGGTCGCGTGCGTTGGGAGCGCCGAAACCGGCGCCCATGGTCAATGCGATGAGCTGGGGATGTTTTCCCTCCGGATCGGGGACGATTGCGACGTGGCTGGCGACGTTCTGGATCAGAATGCCACCGACTTCATGTTCCGCCTCAACGTCAATCACGGAGATGTCCATGGTGCCCGTGTTGCCGACAAACAAGTGCCGACCGTCGGGACTGAGAACCAGATCTTTCGGATGACTCTGATGATTGCCCACCGGGATGCCCGGGCCGCCTTCGGCCTTCCGAATCCAATCGACCACCCGCAATAAATCCGGCTCACCGGGCTCGAATAACGCGCCACCCGCATGAATTTCCGGAGTCACCTGTTGATCGCCAAAGCCTTTCAGTGACTGCGGAAGGACCGCTCGCAGCAGCATGCTCGCGTATGGGCGGCCGCCGATGGAACATTCAACCGCCGAAAGGAAGTTCTCGACCCGATCGGGTCCACACAGATATCCACCCGCCGGTTCGCTGTGGCAGCGGCTGCACCGTGCTCGCAAAATACCGTTGATGCCGCCCACGCCCCGCCTCAGCGATTTGTTGATCTGCTCTTGGGTGAAGCCGCGGTGGAGCAGTTCTTTATTCAGCGCCGGAGAGATCGATTTGTCGCCATAGAACTCATTTTCGTCGAATCCCCCGACCTCGCGGATCTTGCCCGTGAAGGAGTCAACTGTCGCGTTGATCTCCACAACGAGGACCTGATCGAGATAGCGGTTTGCCACCCAGGCGCGTTTGCCGTCCTCGGCGAACACCAGGCCCTGGCAATAATAGTCCAGCGGAATTTCGCCAACCGCCTTGTCCGTCCTGGTGTCAATGACAGTCGCATAGTTGGAGAGCTCGTTGATCACGACCAAAAAACGACCATCCGGATGCAGGACGGGAACGTAGGGTCGCCGACCAACACCGATCCTTTTGATCACTTTCCTTGTCTTGACGTCAACGACTGCCACCTCGTGACCTGGCTCGGCTTCGGTGCCGGCCAGCGTGACGTAGAATTTGGTTCCTGACTTGTCCAGCGCAAGTCGCTCAGGCCGGTCACGATGCGGTTGAGGCTCGGGATTGGGATTGTTGTTCGGGACGGCCGTCAGGTCATTCTTTTCAAAGGACTGGCCGTGCCGCCATACAGCGCTGGTCAGGTGACTAAACCGCGTCCGGTGGTGTTTTGCCTTTGCGCCGTCGCCGCTTTGCGACGCGCCCATCAAGGCAGCGCCCCCCCCAATGGATGCACAAATGATAACCGACCAGTAAAAACTTTTCATTATTGTTTATCCTTCACGCGGGTGATGGACGAACCAAGTTTCTGAGGTCCGCCGCCGACAAATGTAGCGCCCAGATCAATCCAACGAATCAATGTCAACATTTCCTCTTCGGTGACCCCACCTTGCACCGGGTGCGGCGCGCCGACGGTGTTGAGTTGCTGAGGGGCGTCCAGCTCCCGGCCAAGTAGTTTCTCAATCAGGTAACTCTCGACGGCCATCGCTTCGCGCTCGTTGATGAACCGTTTGTCGGCATGATTGCCGCTGGCCGGATCGCGCAGCGCGTGCAATGTTTCGTAGGCCACGGTGTAGTGTTTGGTAGGTGTGCCGCGCAGGTCCAATCCCGCCGCCTTGGGTCCCGAACCGTCGTGGCACGAGACGCAGCGCTGGTCGAGAATTGGCTGCACGTCACGTCGAAAATCGATGGCCATGTAATCCGACTCAGTTTGTCCAGCGTTGTAGGCCGGCAATCGCCGTTTGGTCGCAAAGTCCCAGGTCGCCATCACGCGCGATGCGGAGGAGACCACGTCGGGAGGCCCCAGCGCGTGGTGCGAGTTGCCGGTCAGCGAACCGTGGCACCCGGTGCATAGATTGGGGAATATCTTGCGAGGAATCGAAAACGTAAGCTTTTCACCGGGCTGCAAATAAAACCAGCGATTCATGGAGTGTAGCGCCATCTTGCGGTGGTTCAACCCCTGCACGATAAGCGGAACTTCCGTTGGAACCTGGGCATAAAACGTTCCATCAGGTTCGAGCGGAACCTCGGTCACGATTCGCTTGCGCGCGTGAACGCCCATGCTGACGGGCGTTGCAAACGGATCAGAATTGGCAGACGCCGACGAGACCGGGCGCGATTGCTCTTTATTGGGAGGTTCCTGCGCCAAAATTCGCACGTAACGAAAGGTGCGATCCGGATCGCTGGCACCGACAACAGGACCCTCCGGACCAATTCGAAAATTGCGTGGGCCAACCGGCGCGAAATGCGTCAGAAACGACTGCAACAGCGGATAGTCGTAGCACTCGATTTCACCGGCCAGGTTGGCAGGCATCCGCTGGACGCCATCAACCCATTTGGCCTTGATTCCATCGGGCCGGGGAGCAAACTTCTGGTGTGGCCGAGGCTTTTCCTTGAGCCGCACGACGATTGGGCGCGGATTGTATTCTGCCCACTCGGGTGTCGAGGCGCCGGCAATCTTCACCAACCCGAACGGCCCAACCTTGTGAATGTCCTGCTCGTCCTGCAATGATTTTCTGAATCGCAATAGGTGGACATCCCAGTTTGGGTCGGCTTGTTTATTGAGATGGTCGAAGCCCGGAGCTGCGCGGGAGACGAGAATAGTCCCATTGGGAAGCGGAAATGCGTCACGCAAACTCCCGCCCGGCGACTGGCCCGTGGCCGTTACCGCTCGTTTGCCGGTTTCCGGGAAGAACGGCACCAACGCCGGCAGATAACGACGTGACGACGATCGCAGCGGTTTGCCGAGCACATCGTCGCTGTCGGAGAGTGGAATGTTGTCGACCGGGTTGTCCGACTCGATATGCACTCCAAAACCGTGATCGACCAACATCAAGGCGCCGCCGCCCCAAAAATTTCTTGGGTCGAGGCAGAGCCTGATCTCCAACCCCTGCGGTAGTTCGCGCGAATCGATGAACAGCGGGTATCGTGAGCGGTTTCCGCCCTGGATGTGATAGTCGAACCCGCCCGCCATGACGCGAAAAATAGCGCCGTTGAACACCGGGCGGTCCGCCTGAAAACCGGCATTCCGCACCGACGTGAACATCACCTCTCCGGTTGTCCGCATCGAGGGGCGGCGTTCCTGGGCGCTGGTGAACGTCATCCGGCGAACCGTGTTTTTAAAGGCGGCGCGGGCATCATCTTTCTTGTCGGGGAAGCAGCGCCAAACGTCAAAGGCGGGCAGGTTGCTCGCCTGGAGCTTCTCGATGGTGTAGACTGTTCGCCGGTCCACCGCTTTTGGCAAGGGACGATCCAGTTCAAGTCGCGCTCCCACAACACTCGGTTTATCCTGTCGGTGGTGGGTGATCGTGCGCCACTCGCCTTTGTTCGGTCCATCCACGAAATGAATGCGACGTCCGTCGAATGTGCCCGGGGCCTCCGTGCGCTGCGCATCAACAATGATCCCTGCATCACCGCCGTCGGCCTCGCCCAACAAGGCGTAAGTGTCTGAAGGCGCGTAGTCGCCAGCAACATTGGAAACAAAGGCAACCACGACGTCATCCAGAACGTTGCCCTTAGCGTCTTTGGGACCGGGCGCATAGATCGGATCGATGCAGTGGACCAACTCACCGTCTTTGCGGTGGTTGTCGAAGAAGCTCACCTGACGAAGGCTGCCTTCCAGATAATTCAGGTCATCGTCCAACTGCAGTTCGTAAAGGCGAAAACCAGTCTCACGGTTTGTGCGCATCGAGAAAACAATCGCCTTGCCGTCGTAGCGAACGTCGAACGATTGAATCTCGGTCGGGCCATCCGGGTGAAACCCAGCGGTGAGGTTTATGGGCTCACTGCGCGCCTCTTTGAGCGCCTCGCCTGCCGTCAACCGCCTCAGAAAAATGTCTGATCCCGGCCAGAACTCATCCAGGTCGAAGAACTTTCGTGGCTGATGACGCGGCCCGCGAATGAAGGCAATTCCCTGCAGACGGCCGAGGTCTTTCGTTGGGATCGGCTTTCCCCTGGACTTCAGCCGCGATGCCAATGCCGTTTTCTCCAGCCGCAGCCATTTGATGATGATCTTGACGTCCGGATCGTTGTATGAGTCGAAGAACTGAATATTGCCACCGCGTTGATGTACCCCGCCTTCACTCAACGGCAGGTTCTTTGCCAGCAATCGACTCAAACGCAGGTTGCCACCCAGATTGGCGAAGCGACTTTTCGCGCCCAGCATCAGCTTACGATTCGCGGTCACGTCTTTCGAGGAGAAGTCCCGTTTCGGATCGAACCTGCCATCGACCGAAGGAAGTGGAAGCACGTATTTCAAGTCATTGAAGACATGCGGCCCGTGGCACGAGTTGATGAAGCACCCGTTTCGCACCAATAGAGGAAGCATCTCGTCCCGAAAGAACACTTCCTCACGCGGCGGTTCATGTTTCTCGACCGGTCTTAGCGCGAGTTCTGCCTCAACCCAGTCACGAAGCACCAGATAATCGGGATCGTTGGCCGTGTTGAAGACATCCAGTCCACGGTGCGGAGAGCCACCCAGCGAAACCGCCAGTGGCGCACGCAACAAATGACTGAATGCCGAAGCTTCACCGTACTCAATGCGCGTCGCCCCGCCGCCGTGGTCGCCACCTTCCTGTGTGGCGCCCCGAGTTACCAGAAACGCCTCGACTAAAGAGGCAGCATCCGTCGGAATCTTACCGGTGTTTGGATTGACGGGGAAATGGAAGAAGCCGGCATGGTCGGCGCTGTGGCTAAACTCTTCAAAGTCTGTCGGGGAAACACCGTGGCACTGCGCTGCACATCGAGATTCCAGGATTGGAACGATAGTGTCACGAAATTGCTCATAGGATCTCAGTTCACTTTCCTTCAAACCGGCCACAACCGAACCCGATTTTTCCTGCGGTGCCCGATCGCATCCGCTCCAGAGGAATGCAACGAGGAAGCAACAGAACCCAAACATCAATCGCCAATGCGATAGCAGAGCCATTTCAGTATCCCTTTTCCTCAGCAAAATCTGTATTTCTCCATTAGCTCAATCAACGATTCTTTGACCAAGCGGATTCCTGATG
>MDTC01146725.1_pt1 | contig 14018 bp, 16 predicted proteins | sample 811181 | NCBI WGS metagenome assembly MDTC01 (sample SAMN05326644, study PRJNA326480) | marine metagenome | isolation source: seawater | place: Pacific Ocean: North | collected 2011
CGCCTGATTGCTTTGGCGCTGCGCTCAAATGCGCCCGAAGATTTGGCATCCGAGGTGGCGCATTTCAGATCAGAGTTTTCCCAGCTTCATTATATCCACAGAGCCTAGCGCCCATGGCTGCCATCATAAGGGCTGTCCAGCGGGTTGTTCCAATGGGCAAGCGCGTCAGGCTCGCTGGTAAAGACTTCAACCAACAAAGGAAAGCATTCGGCCACATCGCTTGAGTGCTGCGCCGAGCAATCCCCGCCCGGGCAGGCGCTGAGCGCACCCAACAGATCAGTTTCGGCGAAAAATTCTAGATAATCACCGGGCCTTACCGGGCTGGCTTTCATGAAATATTGCCCAGTATCGCGGGTAAATCCGGTGCACATAAACACATTCAGCACATCATGCACATGGGCCTCGGCCTCTTTAAGCGGTACATCAAGATGATCGGCCAGCGCCCGGGTCAGGTTGGAATGACAGCAGTGGTGATAAAGATCGCCCTCTGACAGCAAAGCATGGGTGTAAGGGTCGCATCGGGTGCCAATCACATCATGCACCGAGCCGCCAAATTCATCGATGCCGTACCAATCCAGCGTGTCTTTGATAATCGTCGCCAAGGGTCTTAGATGCGGAAAGGCTGACCACATCCGATCACCAGTGGTTAAATGCGTGCCATGCAGCGCGCGGGTTTTACCGGAATAAAACCGCTCGCTTAGGTTATGGGTATTCCACAGGTTTAGATCGCCCACTTGCGGGCCTTCGATGCTTGAGATGCGGAAAAATCCTCCCATTGGCACGCTAAATGTGGCCGCCTCACGCGGCGGCACCAAAACCGCTTCGCTTGGCTTAGCGGCTGCTCGCAGCTCCCTATAAAAGGCCAAATCAGGTTGCGGCAGGCTGTGGGTCGGATAACAGATCACAGGCGCCACAGCTTTGCGGCTAGCGGCATCTTTTGGAAGTAGATTGGTTTCGCTCATTGTTCACCTATAGGGCTGCGCCTTTGATCTTTGGATACGCGCTTTGCCCAGGCCGGTAAAGGTTTTGCAACACAGAACCATTATGAAATGCACAAGTTGCGCCCCAATATTAGGACGACTACTTACTCAGCGTTGGTTATTCATCTTCTTGGCGATTGGCTTTAAAACCACCGGCAAAGAGCGCTTCGTCGGATTGTCCTTGAAAAGCGCCCTGCGCATATTCACTCGAAAGCTTGCCTGTCAGCGCACCAGACATGCCGCGAAATTCAACGCTGCCATCAAAGTCTGACCCCGAAATACCGGCCTCGACGCTTAAATCCGAATTGCCCCCTGTGAGCGTTTGGGCATCAAGATTGGCCAGCAACTCAAATGTGCCATTATAGCGCTCGACATCCGGCGCACCCTGAGATTGCTTGCGCAGCACGCCAAGCGCGTATTGCCCGTTGAACTTTATCTTTCCCCCAGAGGGTAGATCAGGCGGGGGTGCCCAATGGCCAAGCGCTGAATAGGCCGCCCATGCATTACCTTGTAGGCCCAAAACATAGGAAAATCCGAGCCCATCTTCATCTATGTAGATACCGCTTGTCTTATGGCTCAGCTCAACATCAACCGCGCCACTGGCATCCGCTGTGGCGGTGCCCGAGCCAGCAATAGCAGAGGGCAGAAGGGCGGGTGAAGATCCACTTTGCCCTGAACAGGCAGCGCAGAGCATAAACGCGGATATTACGGCACGTACCGACACGTCCCAACACCTCTCGCATGGGAACTTTCCCCATTGCTAGGCGGAAAGATGTTAAGACTTGGTAAATAAGGCCAGTTTGGTTAGACCGTCCGCTCGACCATCATCTTTTTAATCTCGGCAATAGCTTTTGCTGGATTAAGCCCCTTGGGGCAGGTTTTGGAGCAATTCATAATCGTATGGCAACGATAAAGCTTGAAAGGATCTTCAAGCTCATCAAGCCGCTCGCCGGTGGCTTCATCGCGCGAATCTATAATCCAGCGATAAGCGTGCAGCAGCGCCGCCGGCCCCAGATATCGATCCCCGTTCCACCAATAGGACGGACATGATGTCGAGCAAGACGCGCACATCACACATTCATAAAGCCCGTCAAGCTTTTTGCGATCATCGATGGATTGCCTCCACTCTTTGGCCGGGCGGTTGGTTTTGGTTTCCAGCCATGGCATGATGCTGGCGTGCTGGGCATAAAAATGCGTCAGATCAGGAATAAGGTCTTTGACCACCGGCATATGCGGCAACGGATAGATTTTCACATCGCCTTTGATCTCATCCATGCCGTAAATACAGGCCAGCGTGTTAATGCCATCAATATTCATTGCGCAAGAGCCGCAGATGCCCTCTCGGCACGACCGGCGAAAGGTCAGGGTCGGATCAATTTCGTTTTTGATCTTGATCAACGCATCCAGAACCATCGGCCCGCAGGTGTCCATATCAACGAAATAGGTATCAACCCGCGGATTTTCGCCATCATCGGGCGACCAGCGGTAAATGCTAAATTTTCGCAGGTTGGTGGCACCGTCCGGCTTTGGCCAAGTTTTACCCCTGCGGATGCGGGAATTTTTCGGAAGCGTCAATTGTACCATTTCATCACCTACTCAGTTGCGCGTCTGCGGCGTCATCGATTGCAGACGGGTCGTCCATTGGGTCGGGTAAATTAAAGGGCACCGGATCAACCGGTAGCCTATCCACCCATTTGGTATCTGTTTCATAACCCAGCTCAATCAAGGCATTTCCGAACTCTTGGGCATAAATTTTTCCAACCGCCTGCGGCAACTCGTTTTGCCAGCGCCGCGCGGCCCCGGAAAAAACATGGCTGCGCACCTGCTGCGGTCGGTCCTCAAAAGTTTTAAACGAACCAAAAAGGCTCGTTTGCCATACGACGGCCAGTGCGTCTTTTGTGGCTTTTTCGTCCAAATTCCAATGCTGAAAGGCCGAACGCATCTCATCCTGTTCAGTGTCATTGATCAGCGTCTCATAGCGCAGTTCGTAATTAGAGCGATGGCCTTTTGGAAACTGCAGCATTTCGGCAAGTGTCAACGCATGTTTTTCACGCATTTCAAACAGTAACTTATCTTCGTAGCTTTCGATATCGCACAAATGGGCTTGATAGGTTTTACCGCCGAGATCTGCGCGCGGTGTATGCAGGAAAGCCTCGCCTTTTTTGGGGGCGACATGATGATATTGGCATCCGGACAGCAGCACATCACGTGGATCACGGGTCAGATGCAGCACTGCAAAATCTTTGCGCTCCCACAGATCGAAAGGCAGCCAACCGTTCCAATTCACCAAAAAGGCAGGTCCTGATTTGGGGATATTTGCGACTTGCTTGTCGGACCATACGCCAACAATCGGATAGCCCAAAAGCCGCTTTAGACCTGCCACTACCTGCTGCATCCAGACCGTGCCGCATTTATGGTGGGTCACTAGACCCAATAGCCGGATATCAGCCTCTACCATCACGCGCCTTTACAATTAAAATGTGCGAACCTTTGGGGCTATTCTTTCTAACGGTATTCCACCTTGTGCTTCATCCGTGAGACGTTCCATAATTACAGACCTGTAGGACAGATTAATATTGTGCCCCATAACAGATGCCAAAGAGTGTTTACGCCAACTTTCATCATCTCGTTCTTTAAAGTCCTCATGAGCGTGTGCTCCACGGCTTTCTTTGCGTGCCTCTGCAGCAGCAATAGTCGACAACGCATTGGGCAACAAATTCGTTAACTCAAGCGTTTCCATGAGATCGCTGTTCCAGACCATTGAAGTATCTGTCACTTTAAGGTCATCTTCCTTTTTGGCTATGGATTTCATTTTCTCAAGCCCATGTGCAAGGGTATCTTTTGCTCTAAAAACTGCTGCGTCTGATTGCATCGTCTTTTGCATTTCAAGGCGTAAATCTGCTGTTGGTGTTTTGCCTTTCGAATACCGAAGACCATCAAAACGCCCAAAAACTTTGTCAATTTGGTTATTGTCTAGTGACATTGATGGCGCTTTGCGATCTACTACGCTACCCGCTCTGATAGCCGAGGCACGTCCAAAAACAACGAGGTCAATCAATGAATTTGAACCAAGACGATTGGCACCATGAACTGACGCACACCCCGCCTCACCTACGGCCATAAGTCCAGGCACAACTTTATTCTGGTCTTCTGGCGTTGGGTCCAAAACCTCGCCCCAATAATTGGTTGGAATTCCACCCATATTGTAATGCACAGTTGGCAAAACGGGGATTGGTTCCTTGGTAAGATCAACGCCTGCGAAAATTTTTGCACTTTCAGAAATCCCAGGCAAACGCTCAGCCAAAGCGTCAGGCGGTAAATGAGACAGGTTCAGGTGAATATGATCGCCCTCGGCGCCCACGCCGCGGCCTTCTCGGATTTCCATTGTCATACATCGACTTACATAGTCTCGAGGCGCCAAATCCTTATAGTTCGGCGCATAACGCTCCATAAACCGCTCTCCTTCGGAATTTGTCAGGTATCCACCCTCGCCGCGTGCACCTTCTGTTATTAAACAACCGGATCCATAAATCCCAGTTGGATGAAACTGGACAAATTCCATATCTTGAAGCGGTAATCCGGCCCGCGCCACCATGCCGCCGCCATCGCCAGTGCAAGTATGCGCTGAAGTGGCACTGAAATAAGCACGCCCGTAGCCACCAGTAGCCAAAACAACCATTTTGGCATTAAAAACGTGCATCGTGCCATCGTCTAGTTTCCAACACACAACACCTTGGCAAATACCATCTTCGGTCATGATGAGATCAATAGCAAAGTATTCAATATAGAATTCCGCGTTATTCTTTAACGACTGACCGTAAAGCGTATGGAGAATAGCATGACCTGTTCGATCTGCTGCAGCACATGTTCTTTGAACTGCCGGACCCTCTCCAAAATCAGTCGTATGCCCACCAAAGGGCCGCTGATAGATTTTACCTTCTTCGGTCCGAGAAAACGGAACACCATAGTGCTCGAGCTCATAAACAGCTTTTGGAGCTTCGCGGGCAAGGTATTCCATCGCATCAGTATCACCGAGCCAATCTGAGCCTTTCACAGTATCATACATGTGCCACTGCCAATTATCCGGCCCCATATTCGATAAGGAGGCCGCAATACCGCCTTGCGCAGCTACAGTGTGCGAACGTGTCGGAAACACTTTTGTGACGCAAGCAGTGCGCAGGCCTTGTTCTGCCATTCCCAAGGTCGCGCGCAATCCTGCGCCCCCAGCGCCAACAACGACAACGTCATATTCATGGGTTTCATAACTATAGCTCATCGTTTTTGACCTCTCAAAAAGCCATTTTGGCTAGCGCAAAAAGCCCCGTGGCCATTGCACCGTAAGACAGGCACGTAAGAGCGATGATGCAAATTTTCTGCAAAATACCGTGCACGTAGTCTTCTATCATAACAGTCGCTCCAGATTTGAAGTGCTCAAATCCCACGATTAGTGTCAATGCGGCAATTATGGCAGGCGCAGGGTGAGCGAAATACGCAACCACTGTGGCATGGTCTTCACCCACAATGGTTCCAAAGGTAAATACAAAAAGCGGTACCAAAATCAGCAGGGCAACCGAGCTAAGCTTCATGGCCCAGAAATGCCCGGTTCCGGTTTTGGCACTGCCCATGCCCACGGCCCGTTTACGATCTGTTAAATAATGCATATCCGACCCCCTAAAGCACGATAACGGTGAGTGCAGTAAGCACGAAAGATCCAATTACCACCGCCCAGCCCAGCCGATAGGCCACAGGCAGCTCTAGCCCCATGACGTTGTCCCATATAAGGTGACGTACGCCCGCCAAAGTGTGATACCAAAGCGCCCAGATTGATCCAAGCATGACCAGTTTACCAAACAGGCTTGTCATGACCCAATTGGCCAGAGCGAAATACTCTGCTGAGGTGGCCGCAGCCAACAGCCAATAAACCACCAAAAGCGCGCCTAAAAGCAAGGCATTGCCAGTGATCCTGGTGAGGATCGATGTCACCGAGGTCAACTGCGGGCGATAAATCGATAAATGCGGTGACAAGGGACGATTTCCCCGGTTCACATCAGCCATGAACGAACCCTTTCCTTACGGTTTGGCAAAATACCAAAGACTTGGCATTTAATCGGCTACATAAAAGGTTATACCTGTTAAGCGGCGAAACCACCCAAGTGTCAACCAATCTAGGGCGAATATCCACAAAAAACCACTTTGTGATCACATGGTTTTCCTTCGTGATCACAAATTCTCATACTGGCTGCGCAGATAGGCCTCAAATTCAGAGCAGATGGTAATAAGGACGTTCGCGGGGTCATAAAATGCATTGGCTTCTCCACAGCTTACCAGCTCTACAGAAACTGGCTCGGGAAAGCGAAACAACGTATTAAAATAGATTATTTCATCAATCAGCACATCCGCCATCAAGCCATCGGGAAAATCTATCAGCTCCATCTCATGCGAAAGGTCAGCCAGATCGTCTAGCACGAGTGTCCAACTTTCATACGCCAGTTCATATTCTTCCTGACAGGTCTCAGCCCGATCTTCTGGCAGGCCTAGCTCAGCCGCCAAATCCTCGCGCTCGGCTGGATTGCCGCCATAAAATAAGCATATCAGATTAAAGTACCGCTGCTCGTCGGGGCCGTGCACATCCCAATAGGCTGGTTCATCCACATTCTGGGCTTCCGCATAAAACCCAAACGCAGCGTCCCTTACGGTGTTTTGTGCAGATTGTTCCTCATAAATTTCATCGATCAGCAGCGCAGATAAAACATCTGCTGCGTCTTCTTCTTGGCCAAAAATCGGCAAACGCATCAAATCAATCACCGCGTGACCAATCTCGTGATATAAAATCGACACGACATTTGACGCTACAAAGGCATCAGAAGGCTCTTTTGCGCAGAGCGGGCCACTGCCCAAAACAAGCGCCAAAACCAAAACTTTTAAACGCATCACACAACACCCTTTAACTGGGTACAAGCGCCCAGTAATCAAGATCTAAAAGAACGTCTGAATGATATTTTCCTTCTGCAGTTTTGTAAACAAATTCTGCAGAGTTGCCTTGTACCGCCACTAACCGCAATCGCAGAGCGGCCACACCGGGCGCATTGGTTTCCGTCCGGTCAAGCACTTCGGACCACGCCTTGATGGTTGTTCCGCTATAGCATGGGTTGGCATGGGTGCCAGCGTTCAGCGCAACAATCATTTGCGCATTGGCCAAGCCGTTAAACGACAGGGCCCGCGCCATTGAAATCACATGGCCACCGTAAATAAGCCGCCGACCATCCTCGCGGAACGTGCTGTCAAAATGCACTTTCGAGGTATTCTGCCACAGGCGCGTGGCCATCATATGTTCGGCCTCTTCAACTGTGACACCGTCCACATGGTCAATTTTTTCGCCAATTTGATAGTCCCGCCAGCGGTGGGCTTCGCCGGCCTGTACAAAGTCGTAGCCGGAAAAATCCAAGCCCTGCGGTACCACCAAATCGCTGGCGGCCACAGAAGCCACCAGATCAGGCACCACCGGCGCCGGTGCAGCCGCGCCGGGATCGCGTTTGCGCACCATCACCCAGCGGACATATTCAAGCACAGCTTCGCCGCGCTGGTTTTGCCCCCGTGTGCGCACATAGACCACGCCGGTTTTGCCGTTTGAGTTTTGCTTAAGCCCGATCACTTCTGAGGAAGAGCGCAAGGTATCACCGGCATAAACGGGCTGTAGCCAGCGGCCTTCGGCATAACCCAAATTTGCCACCGCGTTGAGTGAAATATCCGGAACGGTTTTGCCAAACACCACATGGAAGGCCGCCAGATCATCTAGCGGCGCCGCAGACAAGCCACAGGCGCGGGCAAATTCATCCGAGGAATAGAGCGCATGGCGCGCCGGATAAAGCGCATGATAAAGCGCACGCTCCCCTGCACCAACGGTGCGCGGTACAGCGTGCACGATCACCTCTCCGATGTGATAATCTTCAAAAAATCGCCCAGGGTTGGTTTTCGCCACTTACTGCTCTCCTAGCTTCATATCGGGATGGTAAGCGGCCGAGATATCTTTAACCACCGCCTGCCCGCACCTCATTTTTCCGCTTGCTGCATCAAACGCATAGGTCGGCGCCCCATAAAGCGACCACCCTTTTGACAATGCCAGCGACACCTTATGACAGAAGGCGGATGTGTCCTCTTCGGTAAGTAAGCGGTAAAGCGTGCTCATCCACGCGCACCCAGAGGCCAAACCCCCAACCCCCAGTGAACCAACACAATCACGCCAAAGGCAACGACCGAAGTGACTAGAAATTGCCAATCACGGCCAGCGGCGGTGAAATCGGGCGGTGTCCATTCTTCTGCGCGGTTGATCTTAATCACAGTCCACAGCGCCCAGGCAAACATGCTGCCAAACAGGATAATGGATGCCAAATCGCCGTTGACCAGCAAATGCGCCACCGCCCATGTTTTCACTGCGGTCAGCATAGGATGGCGCATTTTTCCGCTCATCCGGCCCTTGGTTGTAGACATTGCAAACAACACAACCGCCAAAACCATCAGCAGGTTGTTCACATGGGTTAAAAAGGCCGGCGGCGTCCAAATCGCGATAAAATCTGCACTGCGATACCCGATGATGATCAGTATTAAACCCGCCAAAATGCCGATCGCAACCGGGCCTTTGCCTTTTTCGCCCATCGCTTCGCGGCGCTCTGGTGCAATGCGTTTGAGCCCATGCGCCGCAATCCATAGCGCGATACCTAAAACCAATAATAGCATATTCTACTCCATGTTTAGCTCGGCAATTGACTTTGCCTTTTTCAATAGCTGTTTTGCCCCTTCAGCATGCAGATTTTCAACAATATTTCCATCCACAACTGCAACACCCTGTCCCGCGCGTTGAATTTCATCAAAGGCTGCGATCTGCCGGCGTGCCAAATCAAGTTCGGCCTCAGAGGGTGCAAAGACCTGATTTGCCACCTCGACTTGTGTGGGGTGGATGAGTGTTTTGCCATCAAAACCAAGCGCCTTGCCCTGCATGCACTCGGCGGTTAGCCCCTCTTGATCTTTAAACCGATTATATACACCGTCGATCACCGCGCAGCCCGCTGCGCGCGCTGCCATCACCATCGCCTGCAAGCCAAACTGCAATGCCGCACGATTATTATCCGGCGCGCAGCCCAGCTCTTTGGCCAGATCATTCGTGCCAGCTACCATGCCCTGCAAACGTGGATGATCGGCAATCTCTGCGGCATTGAGAACCCCGCGTGCGGTTTCAATCATCGCCCAAAGTGGAATATCACTTTTGAGAAGCGCAGCGGCGGCCTCTAAATCCGCAGCACTGTTCACTTTGGGTAGCAAAATCGCATCAGCCCCAGCGGCCTGCAACGCGAAAATATCATTTTCACCCCAAGGAGTGTCCAACCCATTCACGCGCAAAAGTTTTAACCGCTTGCCATATCCACCCTGAGGCAGTTGCTGCGCAAGCAACGCGCGGGCGGCGTCTTTGGCATCCGGCGTCACGGCATCTTCAAGATCAAAGATCAACGCATCAGCGGGCAGTGATTTGGCTTTCTCAAGTACCCGCTCTTTTGACGCAGGTATGTAAAGGACCGATCGGTAGGGACAAATATCTTGGAACATTTAGCGCCTTTCGAAATATTATTTCGCTTTATGGCACATTTTTTTATGAAAAATTCAAGGGCATTCTTGCTGCGATGCGGAAAATAGTACTAGAAATCTGTGTGGATACTAATTTCAAAAGCTGTTATTTGATTGGCTCACTTACCAAATTCAAACAAGACTTTTCCTATAATTTTTTTTCGAGGAAATCGATGGATACCGATATTTCAAAACAAATGGATGAAGTAATACGCCTTTTGAGAGAGATCCTGTACAGGCAGCGGGTCGCTACTCTTTTAGAAAAAAACGTGTTTCGCTTTAACTTCAATGGTCAGACCATCCACTTATCGCTGCCAGATGCGCAGGACGATTACATTCAAAAAGTCATCCTTCAGACAAGTTGCTTCTTCGAAGCTGCATTGCTCTCGCAGATCGCTAAAATGGGCTTGATTGGTCGCGATACAGTGGTCTGTGATATCGGGGCAAACATCGGTAACCACTCGGTGTATTTTGGACGCGTCCTTGGCGCACAGACAGTTGTATCCTGTGAGCCACAACCCCATGTTTATAGCACGCTTCAACGCAATCTTGAACTTAACGAATTGCTCACCGATAATGCCTTTAACGTCATGCTAGGCAAAAATTCGGGCCGCGGAGAGGTCGAACATTTTAATGCTAGGAATCACGGGGCCACAATGTTGAAAGCCAGTGATGAAGGCCAGTTTGAAATGATGACCTTGGATGCCTTGACTGCCCCCTATGGCGCAGTTGGGTTTCTAAAGCTGGATGTCGAGGGCTTTGAGGCATCGGTGCTTGACGGCGCAGAGCGGGTGCTTACAAAAGACCGCCCCCCAATTTGGGTAGAGCTTGCGCACGGAGAGGAAAATATAAATGCAACACGGGCCATACTAGAAGCAAACAACTATAAAGAACATGTGCAACTAGCTAAATATGACTTTGTATTCTTACCTAAGTAGTTGGTTGAAGCCTTCACCAAAATTATAAAACGAGAGTTTGAAACGGACAGCTAAGGCGATAGCCTCTTTCACGCGCGACCCTTGGCCCTTACCCGATGGATATTTGCGGCCCGTATATCACAGTGGCCCACTTCAAACTGTATATTTTGCAAAAGGCAGGCCGTTTGCAGACTGGCATTTGAACCCTGTTTTTGCTGCGTTGCAGAAAATTAGATCAAAGCCACCCAGATTAGCCGGAGTCCAGTGGCCATCAAAAGCAGATAGGTCAGGCCAAAAAACAATTTCTCGGGGATAAGCCGATGGCCTTTTACGCCGATCCAGACACCTAAGACCGCAAAAGGCGCCAGCATCAGGTCAAGCTTTAGGCTTTCCAGCGTGAACAGCCCCAGAAATGTATAGGGAATTGCTTTGGCGATATTTATGGCCCAGAAAACAATCACTGTCGTCGCCTGATATTCAGTTTTAGAGGGCCTCAGTGACAGTAAATAAACCGCAGCTGGCGGCCCCCCGGCATGGCTGACAAAACTGGTAAAGCCAGCGGCCACACCGGACAAAAGCCCGGCCCATGCAGGGAGTTTTTTCAAACCTGCTTTGATCAACCCGCGACTGTTTGCCATCTGCCAGATAACAAAAAGCACGCTGATCACCCCAATCAATAAGCGCAGCGCATCCGCATTGGCCAAGCTATAGAACCAAGCGCCAAGCGCTACGCCCGGCAATCCACCAAGAACAAGATAGAGCGATTCGCGCGGCATCCATTGGCGCCAGTACGGGCGTAAACTGGTGATATCCATCAACATGAGCAATGGCAGCATGATGCCTATCGCTTCGCCCGGATCAATAACAGTCGCAAGAATCGCTGCCCCCGCAAAGGCGGCACCAGAGCCGAATCCCCCTTTGGAAATTCCCGCAAAAACAACCGCCGCTGCGGCAATAATAAAAAAAACCATATCGGGCAATGGGTCGATCCAACCTGTCAATTTCATTTATTGTGTTAGATTTTAAGCATGATCTTTGCAATGCTTTAGGCAAAGCATCCGTTTCGCCGCATTGCAGCACTCTTGCCTAATGCGCCGGAAAAGACTAGGCCATGGCGCAGTTTATTAACGGAGCGGAGAGAAATTTCATGGCCAGAGCAAAAATTGCGCTGATCGGCGCAGGACAGATAGGCGGCACCCTCGCCCATCTTGCAGCAATCAAGGAACTGGGCGACGTGGTCTTGTTCGATATTGCCGAGGGCATCCCTGAGGGCAAATCACTCGATATTGCGGAATCTGGTCCATCCGAAGGTTTTGATGCCAACCTCAAAGGCACGCAATCCTATGCCGATATTGCCGGAGCAGATGTTTGCATCGTCACCGCAGGGGTTGCGCGTAAGCCGGGGATGAGCCGCGATGATCTGCTCGGCATTAACCTCAAAGTGATGAAATCCGTTGGCGAAGGTATCCGCGATCACGCCCCCGATGCTTTCGTGATTTGCATCACCAACCCGCTGGACGCCATGGTCTGGGCGCTGCGCGAATTTTCCGGACTGCCCCACCATAAAGTCTGCGGCATGGCTGGCGTGCTCGATAGTGCACGCTTCCGGCATTTCCTCAGCCTTGAGTTTGAAGTGTCTATGAAAGATGTCACCGCCTTTGTTTTGGGCGGGCATGGCGACACTATGGTGCCGCTGGCGCGTTATTCTACCGTAGCCGGCATTCCGCTGCCCGATCTGGTGGATATGGGGTGGACCACGCAGGAAAAACTTGATGCGATTATCCAGCGCACCCGCGACGGCGGCGCAGAAATCGTTGGTCTGTTGAAAACAGGATCGGCTTACTATGCCCCTGCAACCTCGGCGATCGAAATGGCAGAAGCATACCTAAAAGATCAAAAGCGCCTGCTGCCCTGCGCGGCGCGCTGCAAAGGCGAATTTGGCCTGAAAGATATGTATGTTGGCGTTCCAACCATTATCGGGGCTGGCGGGATCGAGAAAATTGTCGATATCAAATTGACCAAAGATGAACAGGCGATGTTCGATAAATCGGTTGAGGCTGTCAAAGGTTTGGTGAACGCCTGTAAAGGCATTGATGCCAGTTTAGGCTAAAACGTAACAACTCCGAGGTGGGTTTGCAGCCCAGCAGGAGCGGTTATAACCTTGTTAATATTTTTTGTGATCACAGTTTTATAGGTGTGATCACAAAACTCATAAAATCAATCATATTGTCGCCTTTCTGGCAAATTTAACTTATATTTCCAACTCAGAAGCGCATAAACCTGTCCAACATAATAAGATGGGGCAGACTTAATGAACATCCATGAGTATCAGGCAAAAGCGTTACTGCGCTCTTACGGGGCGCCGGTTTCTGACGGCCGCGTTGTATTAAAGGCAGAGGATGCCAAAACCGCTGCTGGTGAAATGGACGGGCCACTTTGGGTGATCAAAGCGCAAATCCATGCCGGCGGACGCGGCAAAGGCACGTTTAAAGAAGCCGATGCTGGCGAAAAAGGCGGTGTAAGGCTAGCCAAATCTGCCACCGAGGCCGCCGAAGAAGCCAAAAAGATGCTTGGGCGGACATTGGTCACCCATCAGACGGGCCCATCGGGAAAACAGGTCAACCGGATTTATATCGAAGATGGCGCGGGCATTGAAGGCGAGCTTTATCTAGCATTGCTCGTCGACCGGCAAACCAGCCGGATTTCTTTCGTCTGCTCGACCGAGGGCGGTATGGACATCGAAGAGGTGGCCGCCGAAACACCGGAAAAAATCCTATCGTTCGCAGTTGATCCGGCAACCGGTTATCAGGCCTATCATGGCCGCCGCATCGCTTTCATGTTGGGGCTTAGCGGCAAACAGGTCAAACAATGCGTTGGCCTAATGGGCACGCTTTATAAGATGTTCACCGATAAAGACATGGAAATGCTTGAAATCAATCCTTTGATTGTGACCGATGGCGGCGATCTAAAATGCCTTGACGCTAAAATGGGTTTTGACAGCAACGCAGTCTACCGGCATGCGGATATCGGCGAGTTGCGCGATACCACCGAAGAAGACCCCAAAGAACTTGAGGCTTCTAAATACGACCTCAATTACATCGCTCTGGATGGTGAGATTGGCTGTATGGTGAATGGCGCAGGCCTTGCCATGGCGACCATGGATATCATCAAGCTTTATGGCGCCGAACCGGCTAATTTTCTGGATGTAGGCGGCGGCGCCACCAAAGAAAAGGTCACCGAAGCGTTTAAAATCATAACCTCTGATCCCAATGTGAAGGGCATATTGGTCAATATCTTTGGCGGCATCATGCGCTGCGATGTGATTGCCGAGGGCGTGGTAGCGGCGGTCAAAGAAGTCGGCCTGCAAGTGCCTCTTGTGGTCCGGCTCGAAGGCACCAATGTGGAAAAGGGAAAAGACATCATCAACCCCTCTGGGCTTGATGTGATCGCCGCCGATAATCTCAAAGACGGCGCAGAGAAAATCGTCAAAGCGGTAAAGGGGTGA
>MDTC01262751.1_pt1 | contig 14018 bp, 9 predicted proteins | sample 811181 | NCBI WGS metagenome assembly MDTC01 (sample SAMN05326644, study PRJNA326480) | marine metagenome | isolation source: seawater | place: Pacific Ocean: North | collected 2011
CATCTCCACTCTCATTTATGGGTGCTTTTTTTGTTTAAAAATAAGCAATAATTCCATGAATCTGTAAAAGTGACAACAGGTATATGACAGGTGGTTACTTCAAAAACGGTCTATTTGTGTCTTTTCCTGTCATATTGAAAGTCTAAATAAAGGCCAATAAAAAAGCCCCTTTCTCGTCGAGAATAAGGGGCTGTCGTCGAGTGATCCGGGTGAGACTCGAACTCACGGCCAATGGCTTAAAAGGCCACTGCTCTACCAACTGAGCTACCGGATCAAGAAAATGTTAATATTAATTATTGCTTAAAAAGCGGTGGGAAAATTACATTTTTTGTAATGGGATAAGAAATAAAAACGGAAAATTTTTCAATGAATAAAAATGTTTTTTTAATAGTATCATTTAATCTTTTACCTTTGCCACCTAAGTTATTTAAGATAAGAGAAATAACACCTAATCAACTTTAGATTATACTTCTTGACTTTTCAGGGGAAGTGTAGTCAACTTTAAGTATAAGTCTTTGGGGAAAAGGGAGGGGAAGTCTGTAATCTTTTTTATACGGCCATCCTACACGTATTTATAACCTATAACCAAATTCAGTTTTGAAAATAAACGACCAAGGAGGTTTTATGCGAAAGCTTAAACCAATTGTCATAATATGCTTCTTTACAGGAATGCTTTTTTCTGGTCAGACAGGAAAGATTGCTGGGATAGTAACAGATGCTAGTTCAGGTGGCGCACTTGTTGGTTGTAATGTTCTTGTTAAAGGGACATCACAAGGTGCAAGTACCGACGCAAATGGCGAATATTTTATCATTAATCTTTCACCCGGTTCCTATGATCTGGAATTTTCCATGATCGGGTACGCTGCTTATACTGCAGAAGGGGTTAGCGTGAATATAGATGTTACGACACCTGTAAACGCCGCCATAAGTACAGAAGCGGTAGCCATGTCTGGTATCGTTGTTACAGCTGAACAACCTGCCATTGAAAAAACACTCACATCCACAAAACAAATTGTTTCTGGTGATATGATGGGCGGGATGGCAGTTACAGATGTGAATGATGTTGTTAAAACATTGCCAGGCGTTACTGAAGTAGGTGGTGATTTACACATCCGTGGTGGAAGATCCGGTGAAGAAATGTACCTTGTAGATGGTGCATCTGTAACCAATGCAGTCATGGGTGGGGAAGCAATTCCCGTTAATCCTGGAATGGTTGGAGAACTGCAGTTGATTACTGGTACTTTCAATGCTGAATATGGACAGGCAATGTCTGGTCTTTTTAATACAGTGCTGCGCGAACCAGCACCAGGTTTTCATGCCAGTTTTGGTTATCGTACCACACTTGGCCAGGACTATTTCAAAGCGGATGCCGGTGATTTCAGTGGTGTTGGTGTGTATGCTGAAACAATGGAAATTGTAGATGATGCAGGTGCATATACTAACGCTGTTGACGGAACAGATTTTACCAAAACTGCATTTGGCGGTGAAAAGACTATTATGGATTTCAGTGCTGGTTTTGGAACTGGTGCGTTAGGTGGTGTTTTTTCCTTACGACAATTGAATGATGGTGGACGCCTTCCAGGGTTAGCAGAAGATTTACAGAATGTCCAAGCGAAATTCAATTTCCAGCTTGGCAGCAGTCTTAAACTAAGTGCTGAAGTAATGAGTTACACCAGAAATGGTTTTTATGATCCTTCCTATGATGCAGAGCGCATGGATGCAGGTATGGATATTTGGCAATGGCTCTGGGCCATGGATCAATACCCTGTGACTGAAGAAAGCGCTACTCAATTTGGTGTGACTGCCAATTATGTGATGTCTCCTAGTACAAATATAACAGTTCGTGCTGATATGATGATGCGTAATCAGGAAGATGGTGCACAAAGCGCAGATGGAAAATTTGTTGATTTTGATACAAATGCGAAAGTGACCGCCACTACATCTTACAATGGAGCGGAAGGTCCAAACCATACTAAGGTTATGGAAGACCGCGCTAACTCCAATGCTTGGTATAATACTGAAAATGTTTACGGACATTATTTTAAATCCGAAGAAACCATTACCACCATTGGTGCCCATGCGACAAGCCAGTTGAATAATCGTCACCAGCTGAAAGCAGGTTTTGATTATCGTATGTTTGATTTGGATCGCTGGGGACATGATGTCTGGTATGGCAGGACATTGGGTTATACTGACGATAATCCCAGATTGCAGCACAATAGTTTTGGTGGAGCTACACCTACCGAAATAGCAGCGTATGCCCAAGATCAGATGGAATTCAATGACATGATCTTAAATGTGGGCTTACGTTTTGACGGCTTTGATGCAGGATCGGACAAAGGTGTATGGGCGCCAAACGATCCCATAGCTGATGCGGCTGGTGATGGGGCAGTTAATCCTTTTGATCCATCTAAAAGAACCGCAACAGAAATGAAAACTCAAATCAGTCCTAGACTTGGTGCTTCATTCCCTGTAGGAGATAATATGGCTTTTCGTTATGCCTATGGCTCCTTTTTCCAGCGACCGGAATTTTATTCACTTTTGAATAACCACATGGCTCAAATGGATGGCGGAACTGAATCTGGTTTCTTTATCTATTTAGGGAATGCGAACCTTGATCCAATGAAGAATACTATTTATGAAATGGGGCTGCAATACAGTTTAGCATCCAATCTAAAGTTGGATGTATCTGGCTATCATAGAGATATTTCAAATCTGCAAGCATCCCAGGAAGTCTATGCTATCCCATTCCGGGATAGTACATCTGCTGGTTGGGCAGGGACAGGTGATGCTTTTGAAGCAGCGCACTATAGTGTCATGGTCAGTGATCACTTTGGTGATGTCCGTGGTCTGGAAACGAGTTTATCCATGACAGGGCAATCCGGTCTTACGGGACGTGTTTCTTATACGTTCTCTATTGCCCGTGGCACTGCATCTGATAAGATCAATGCTGGTAATGGTAGTTTAACGCAGGATGGTGGAGGTATAGCAGCCAATGTGTTGACAATGACAACACTAGATTGGCACCGGCCACACATTCTTAATGGGTATGTTGATTATCATATGGATATGAGTGGACTGTTACAGAGTGCAGGTGTCAATTTGACATTTAATGCACAAAGTGGATTACCTGTTTCAGCTCGTTCAGGTGTTGGTGGCGCGTCACTGAGCCAGAGGGCTCCAACAACAATTGATTTAAATCTGAAACTGGATGCACGGCTTTCTGTAGCAGGTATAAGTCCGACAGTTTATCTCTTGGTTGAGAACGTTATGAATAATCAGAATGTTGTTGCAATAGCCGATCCAGGGTCATTTTTTGATGAAGCTTCGGCTTATCATAATATTGCCGCTGGTTCTTCAAACAATCTGTTGGCTTATGGTAAACCAATGACGCTCAATTTTGGCGTACAGATCAACTACTAAAGGATGATTTAAGGAGTTAATTATGAAAAATAAAAGAATCTTTAATACAGTCCTGACAGGTATAATGATCTGGGGACTGGCAACAACTGCAATGGCCAAAGATAGGCTGGACGTGCTTGACAGGTCCAGAATTGCTGGCAGAACTTTATCGCCCGTAGCTGGACAAACATATGTTTATCACACAAATGGCGATCTTTGGATGGGCTGGGATTCCTATGGTAATACAGGTGACCAAACCTGTAGTGCTATTATTCCTGGCTGGGTTTACCCAGGTGCTAATGAAGCGGCAGGCCACGGCTTTTTGAATTACAACTGTCGTGCAGGCTACTGGATCATCGCTGATATTGGCGGTACGCTCTATGAAGGTACTACAGGTCAATATGATATTAGCGAAGGAACCGAGCCAGGTGAAACTTCCAGTGGATGGGCAGGCAGCGATGGTGACTATAACAAGGAACCATGGGTAACAAGCACTACTTGGTCCATTCCAGACGCAAGCCTGGATGTTGTTGCAACTCGTCGCTCCTGGAGCTTCAATGGTGAGTCCAATACTTACTTCGCAGTGAGTGAGCACGACTACAATGACTTCGTGATTGAAGAGATACACGTAATCAATAATGGTTCGGCTACTGTTGACGAACTTGTCCTTGCGTCCAAAGCAGACCACGATTGTACCTGGAACGTTCCTTTTCCTGATTGGGACTATGCATTCTGGACAGATGACGTTGTTGACTATGATGCAGATTATATGCTTACCATGGAGATGGATGGTGATGACCCAGGTTCAGCAGCAAATGATTTTGGTATTGATGATCCAGGTCGGGAATATCGCGGTGTACGAGTGGGTCAAACACCATTAAATATTAATGGTACAGCTTATGGATCTTTAGCAGCAGCTGATGTAAACCATATGTGGTGGACAGGTGATGAAGATCCCCAAACGGTCGCTTCCAGGTATGCTATGGCAACTATGGTAAGCGGAGCAGGTGATAAAAAGAATATTAATCCAACACCTATGGATATGCGTTATTTACAGTCCTACAGTGGTGGTGCACTTGCAGCTGGCGACACTGCAACATTTGTTGTTGCTGTTCTTGCCGGTGCAGGTCTTGCGAATACGCAGCAGGCAGCTGCAAACGCACGTAAAGCCTATGACTGGAACTGGAACCTGCCAAAGCCTCCAGCGGCTCCACAGATTGCTGCTGATGGAGTATCAACAAAAGAAGATGGTACAGTAGATCTCACATGGTCTTATAGTGATGCCCAGATAGCTGCCGCAGATCCAGATAAAGGATCAGCTGATTTTGCAGGTTTTCGAATCTATAAAGCAGCCACGGCTCCAAGACAGAGTTCTGGTGATATCATGAATGCTGAGGGTGTTTCAGCAGATAATTCAACTGACGGTGGTACGATGGTTGGAGAGCCAGGTAATGGTACGAAGTTCACATCTGCTTCTACAGGACCTTATACGATGGTACTGGATATTCCGTCTACGGATTTAGGTACCTATTCTAATGGGGATGGCACCTATTCATGGAATGACACAAAAGTAGCCATTGGTTTAACATACTGGTATTATGTAGCGGCATATGATGCAGCAGGAACAGACGCTGTGCATGGATCCGTTCCGTCTTTGGAAAGTTATTACACCATGTGCTACCCCATGCAGGCTGCTCCTGATGGTGGTGGTGGTTTCATTAGTGATACGCCTCCGGCAACAACAGTGTCTGTGGAATCACTTACCTATGAAGGTTTAGATGGAACTACCAGTGATGTATTTGTTGCACCAAATCCTTGGAGAGGTTCGGTCATGGAAACTTTTCATGGTGCCACAACTGCAAACAGTTACTTTGTCAGGTTTTACAATGTCAAAAGCGGGGACGATATCCGTGTGTTTGACGTAGGTGGAAATCTGGTATATGAAAGCGCGGCCACAGCTGCAGGTTCATTTGATTGGAATCTGGTCTCTCGAACCCGCAATCAGATAGTAACAGGTGTATATTATTGGCAAGTAGGGGATCAGTCAGGGAAACTGGCTGTCATCCGATAACCAAAGGAGAAAAATAAAATGAAATCAATCATAAAAAATCCAATGAAATGGTTGACCATATCTCTTGTGGTTATCTCATTTCAAACAATGATTATGGCAGAAGGCGATAATGACAAAGTTGGGTCATCTGCATTTAAATTCCTGAATATTCAAACGGATGCCCATGGTGCTGCCCTGGGCGGTCTCGCCGCTCAAGCTAGCGGCGCAAACGCTCTCTTCTGGAACCCTGCTGGTATAGCTGGTTCTGAAGGAATTGGTTTTAGTGGTGGCATGACGCAATGGCTGGTGGAAACAACTGTCATGAATGCTGGTGTTGTAATGCCAATGATGGGTGGTACGGTAGGCTTGTCCCTCGTATCTGTTGACTATGGCGACATTATGAAATCCGGTTGGGCTGGTACAACAGAATTTGTATTTGAACCAAACCAAGGTTCTTTTACGGCAACTGACATGTCACTGCAAGCCAGTTATGGGAAAAGTTTATCCGATAAATTTTCCCTTGGCGCTACTGCTAAAATGATTAGCCAGAACATTGATGATGTAAGTATCAGTGGACTAGCTTTCGATATTGGGACCCAGTTTAATACAGGTTACCGTGGCATCAGTATGGGAGCAGTTGTATCTAATTTTGGTCCTGATGTTGATTCACAGGCTCCGGAAGATGCTTCCTATGAAGAATTCCCGGGAATGTCACTACCCATGACTTTTAGTTTTGGTGTAGTAGGAGAAGCAATTCCAGGACTGAACGCTGGTCTTAATGTACTTAAGCAGGCAGATATGGCCCAGGAATTTATCTTCAATGGAGAGTATTCCGTCGCTGACATTGCATCTCTTCGCTTCAGCTATAATATCAGTAATCCTCAAGAGCCCATGTCATTTGGTGTTGGGCTTGGTATGGCTGGTGTAACTGCTAATGTTGCTATTACAACAACACAATATTTTGATAATGTGATGCGGTTTGGCATAGGATATGCCCTTTAAGTAAGAGATTACATCTATTTCATAAAAAAGCCGTTCCGAAAAGAGCGGCTTTTTTTGTAGGTTTAACTATGACGAGATCATCAGTAACAGCAATAATTTTTTTAACGAATAATCTTTTTGCACAATCATTCGATTTTGTAGATCAAGCAGGAAGAAATGGATTAGAGTTTGATCATGATCATGGGGGTTCCGGAGAAAAATTTTATGTAGAAACTATGGGGTCCGGTGTCTGCCTTTTAGATTATGATAATGATAACGATTTAGATATCTATTTTTGTCAGGGCGCTCCATTACCGGGATGGGGACAAAATTTAAAATTAGAAAATAAACTCTTTCGCAATGATGGAGAGCGGTGGACAGATGTAAGTAAACCAGCTGGCATTGCAGATGAATCGTATAGTATCGGGTGCGCCTGCGGGGATATTGATAATGATGGAGATACAGATCTTTATGTTACGAATTATGGGGAAGATATCTTTTATTTGAATAATGGCGATGGCACATTTACGGACCAAACAAATACAGTTGGATTGTTTAACGATGAATGGGGTTCCAGCGCAGTATTTTTTGATATGGATAATGATGGCTGGCTCGATCTGTATGTAACAAATTATGTAGAATTTATCACCGATAAAAATCCATGGTGTGGTGATCGTCAGAGTGGAAAGCGGGCTTATTGTGATCCGGATATTTTTAAAGGTGTGCCGGATAAGTTGTTTCAAAATATGGGGAATGGAACATTTCGGGATATTTCAAAAGAAGCGGGTATTTCCAATCAGCAGGGCAAAGGGCTAGGTGTTGTTCCCGGTGATATTGATGGAGATGGGGATATGGATTTGTATGTAGCCAATGATAAGGTTATGAATCATCTCTACATAAATGATGGACAGGGAGGATTTTCAGAAGATGCACTTTTTGCAGGTGTGGGCTATAATGAAAATGGTCGGGCAGAAGCTGGAATGGGAGTTGATTTTTCAGATGTGAATCAAGATGGCTGGCTGGATCTGTTTGTTACCAATTTCAGTGGTGAATCCAATACCCTCTATATAAATGATAAATTAGGTTCCTTTGTGGACCAGACTTTCCTGGCGGGGTTGGGTCAACCCAGTTTGAATTATTTGGGATTTGGCACAAAATTCATTGATCTTAATTATGATGGTTACCAAGATATTTTTGTGGCGAACGGACATGTAATTGATAATATTAAATATTTTAATCAAGACTACACCCATGCTCAGAAAAAACAGATATTCCTGGGTGATGGATCCGCTTCTTTTAGTGAAGTTTCTTCTGATGAAATTGGGGATGCTAAAACGCCCAGCGTTGGCCGCGGTGCTGCATTCGGGGATCTAGATAATGATGGGGATATTGATATTGTTATTTCAAATAATAATGGTCCAGCCAATCTCTTGACTAGATCCGGGAAGCCGAATTTAAATTGGATCGGGTTCGAACTTATGGGTCGTCAATCAAACCGGGAAGGTATTGGCTCTAGAATTGAAATTGAATCAAATGGCGATAAGCAAACGCAGTTTGTTAGTATGGGCGGCAGCTATCTTTCATCTAACGATAAACGAGTGTTATTTGGATTAAACAAAAACCAATTAATTGATAGACTGACCATTCAATGGCCTAGCGGACTACTAGCGGTATTCGAAAATATTGAAGCCAATCATTACTATATTATTGAAGAAGGAGGGAAACCATCAATCCTACATTATTAACCATTTTGCTTTCAGTCCCACTCCTTAGTCAGGAGTTGTCCCAGGGACAGTTGATGTTAAAAAACAAACAATACCACCAGGCTGTACAATTCTTTTCTGAATTCCTTCTAAATAATCCGGACAATGTTGAAGCATTGAACGGTCTTGCGGATGGACAACACCGGTCTGGCGATCCTATGACAGCAATTTTGACCTATCAAAAAAGCCTATTGAATGAATCTAATCAACCGGAAGTCTGGCTCAGCATTGGGAATATCCAATATTATAATAATTTATTTCCAGAGGCGACATTATCTTATCAAAAATCAGCTGAATTAGATTCGAATAACTCCAAAGTCTATAATAATCTTGGCTCTGTTTTAAAGGAACAAAGAAAGTTTGATCAGGCCATTATTAATTTTAAAAAAGCATATGACATTGATCCAAAATATGCTTTGGCTTGCAGGAACCTTGGAGATATTTATTTAAGGCAGGGAGGTAAAACCGATGCAATTTTATGGCTTAAAAATGCAGTTAAACTGGATCCGGAAAATATGCGCGGACAGTATTGGCTGGGAAAGGCTTATTATCAGGCAGGAGAATTTGTAAATGCAAAAAACCAATACCTCCGGGTTCTTTCAAAAAGGTCAGGTCTTCACTCCGTTCACCATGACCTGGGGCTGGCATATTTCGGAATGCGAAATTATAGCGAAGCGATCGAGCACGTACAACAGGCAATCAGCGCAAACCATTCCATTTTCATATATTATCTTTCTCTAAGCAGATTTTTTTCAAGTCTTCATGATGAAACATCTGCATTGGCAGTATTGGATTCTGCCCATCAATATGATCGATCAATTCCTGAAATCTGGATCGCAAAAGGCGATATTCATAAATCAGGAGAACGATTTGAAGATGCTCTTAGAGCCTATAAAATATCTTCATCGTATGATTCAAAAAACTGGAAGGGATATTATAAACAGGGTGTTGTGCAATATTATTTGGGGCGCTTGAATGAAGCCCTATCCTCTTTGGAATTGGCCCATGAAATTGATTCAACCCAAAGTGAAATTAACCATTTTTTAGGGTTAGTCCATTTAAAGCAGGAAAAAGTACAAATGGCCAATTTCTATTTAGTAAAAGCATCAATGGCTGATGGTTCAAATGCAGACATTTTATTTCATCTGGGACAGTCATATTCTTATTTAAAAAATATCCAAAAAGCAAAATTGAACTTTGAAAGATCATTAGAGATTGAGCCCAATAATTCTGAAGCATTATATGCCTTGGGGCAGGCCTATCGAACTTTAGGCGAAAAAGAAGCATCGCAGGCTATCTTAGAAAAATTCAAACAAATCTCTGATTTTGAAAAATCAAAAAAAATACTACAGAAACAAATTATTACTCGACCCAAAGATTTGAAGATTAAAAAAGAATTAGCTGCATTATTTGAATCAATTGATGATTTTAAATCTGCGGCAGAGGTTTGGCAGCAAGCAGCCTATTTTGGAGATCAGAATGCACAATTGGAATTGAAAAGACTCAAGTCTGAATTGAAATAATGAATTATTTGGCATATTTGATTCTTGTCCAGATATCAACCGGTGCATTTCTCCGACTGGCAACACCCGTAGGTTTTTATTACCATTATTTGGTTTTAGTGCATATTACATCGGGATTTCTTTATTTGGGATATGGTGTAACTTATTTATACAAGAAACATGATTTAGGAAAGTTGTTCTTTTTAGAACCAAAAGATTATTTGATTATTCTAACTGTTCTTTTTGGATTTCTGACTTTTTTGACAGGAAGAATAGGAAATTTGGGAGAAATCCTTGTAACCCTTCACCTAGTTTCTGCAATCGGATTTGTTTTAGCCACATTGGTTCAATATCAAACCCGGAATAAGAAACTTATCCGTCACGGAATTGGTCTTATCTTGGCGGTGGGTGCCTTGTTGGGGGTAAATAAAATTTACAATTCCAAATCAATCTCAATAGAAAATAATGAAACCTATTTTTCACCATCTCCCGTAAAAACGGAAACGGGGCATTATTTAAATACGTCTGCTATCGACCGGTCCCAGCGCTGCGGAACCAGTGGCTGTCATCCAGATATTTATGCACAATGGCAACAGTCAGCTCACCGACTTTCTTCCTTTAATAACCCATTTTATAAATCATCGGTGGATTACCTCATGGACACAGCAGATTCAACGACTATTCGATGGTGTGCAGCTTGCCATGATCCAGTTATGCTTTTATCTGGGATGATGCTTGAAAAACCAGATGTAACAGTGGATGAAGCTCATTCGGGAATCACCTGCGAAACATGTCACGGTATCACAGCCATCCAGGATATAACCGGGAATGGAAATTATGTTTTAGATCAGCCAGTGGAGTATCCATTCAGTCATTCGTCTGGAATATTACAAAAAATCAATCAAATGTTAATCAAGATTGAACCCCGAGCCCATCGACAAAAAATGTTACTTCCTGTTCATTCCGAAAGTGATTTCTGTATGACGTGTCACAAGGTGAGTCTAGATAAGCCCCAAAATAATTATCGTTGGCTACGAGGACAGAATGAATATGATGCATGGCACCACAGTGGCGTAAGCGGAAATGCTGTGACTAGTTTTTATGAGCCGTCCAGACCATTGAAATGCCAGAATTGCCATATGGGTTTAGAAGTTTCCAATGATAGAGGGAATGATGCAGGGAAAGTTAGGGGTCACTATTTTAATGCAGTGAATACTGCTCTGCCTTCGCTGAAGGAGCACCTGAATCCCGATTGGGTGAAACGAACAATGGACTTTATGCAAGATGAAAAGATCGCCGTAGATTTTTATGGTGTTGAGATAGATGGAAATTTCATCAGTCCTTTGCAGGATAAAATCACGCTTCAACCCGGCACAAATGTCCGGATTGATGTGGTGGTCAGGACAAAAGGAATTGGACATAAATTCCCAGGTGGAACAATCGATTCCAATGAACCATGGCTCCAGGTATTTGTCCAAAATAAAAAGGGAGAAACCATTTATGGCAGCGGATTATTAGATGGGAAAAAATTTGTCGATCAGTCCGCCCATTTTTTCCGGGGCATTCTTTTAGATAAACAGGGTGAATTCATTTTAAAACGGAATCCACATGAGTGGGTTACCACATTGTATAACAATTCCATCCCGCCCGGGTCTGCAGAAGTGATTCATTATGAATGGAACGTTCCTGATAACTTGAATGATGGATTTAAGATCATTGCAAACCTGAATTATCGAAAATTCAACCGCAGAATTACAGAAACATTTTTAGATGAACCCATCGATCTTCCCATAGTGACTATGGCTTCGGATACAGTTTCAATTGTGGCTCATCTGCAAAAATTAGATCTCAAAATTGAAGATGCAATTCGAATTAATGATTATGGCATTGGTATGCTCCGACAAAATAATCTGGAAGCTGCCCGAACAGCATTTACCCGGGTGACGGAAATAAACCCAAAATATGCCGATGGATATGTCAACCTTTCCCGGGTTCATATTAAAGAAGGGAAATTTTATTTGGCGGAACAAGCATTGTCATTTGCGGAATTCATAAAACCCAACTTCCCGAAAGTGGCTTTTTTTCGCGGGTTGATCGCTAAAAAACTGGGTAACTATCCCAAGGCAATCCAATACTTCGAACAGGTGCGTAAAACCCATCCTGAAGATAGAATGAATATAAATGAATTGGGTCAGACCTACTATTTCAATCAAGAATATGATAAGGCTTTATATATTTATTATGAAGGCCTTCAGATCGATCCTGAAGATGCGCAGGCTCATTACAATATGATGCTAGTGAATAAAAAATTAGGTAATAATGATAAGGCTCGTGAGCACCAAAATTATTATTTAAAATATAAACCGGATGAAGAAGCCCTATCCATTAGCCAATCGGCAAGATTAAAATATCCACATGCCAATAACGAGGCGCAAAAAGTTCATTCACATGGACTATTTCAAGTGGATGAATTTAGGTCACTTAAATAATATTTATCAAAGGCAGTCAACAAACTTTCCTGCCCGGAATAAGGCGTCGGGGCATATTTTTTTGATTGGATACCCATTTCTTCAAGCCTCTAAAAGAAAGTTATGTAAAATATTGTATCGTGATTATGTTTGGAGTTCATATTTTTAAAATGATAGAATCAACACATAGTAATCGGTATGCAAATGACATTATATAAAAAGGGCTTAAAATGGATAATGTACAATCTGTGAATTGAGAGGTAACCTCCCATGGATAAAATATATTAAGGAAATAACAAGACGATGGATTATCTTGAAAATTTACATGATGCTGTATTGAAGGGCAATCCTACGATAGCGGTGGAGATTACAGAAAGAGCACTAAAGGAAAAAATTGACCCTCATATATTAATCAATGAATATATGATTCGGGCTATGGATGAAGTGGGTGCGCGGTTCGAGCGTTTTGAATATTTTATTCCACAGCTACTTATGTCAGCGAAAGCCATGAAAGGAGCTATGGCTTTGATTCGTCCGCTTCTGATCAGTGAAGGAGAGGAAGATACTTCTATATATGCTATCACCGGAACAGTGAAAGGCGATGTCCATGATATTGGAAAAAACCTATTGGGTGCACTTTTAGAAGGTGGTGGTTTCAGAGTGGTGGACTTGGGGACCAATGTATCCCCGGAACAATTTATTGAAGCAGTTAAAACACACAAAGCAAAACTGGTTTGTATGTCTGCATTACTAACCACGACCATGCCAGGAATGAAAACAACAATTGATGCATTTAAGGATGCAGGCATAAGGGATGAAGTGATCATGCTGGTTGGTGGTGCACCTGTTACGCATCATTTTGCGAAAGATATTGGTGCCGATGGATATAAGGATAATGCAAGTGCAGGCGTTGTATTGGCAAAAGAATTACTCGGCATAGGACAAAAATGAACTTCAAATTGATTAGTTGTGAAGTGTTCAAACAAGAGTTGATTCATTGTATCGATAAAACCAGTAATAATATTGATACTGAATTTATTGCCAAGGGTATTCACGATTTAAATAGTGAAGGTATGAAGAGTCGAATTGTTAAATCCATTCAAAAAGCAGATCAGAAAGGGTTTGATGCAATTCTGTTGGGGTACGGTCTTTGCAATACATGGATATATGGGTTGGCAGCTAAAAAAACACCACTTATCATTCCCAGAAGCCATGACTGTATTGGAGTTCTTTTAGGAAGTAAGCAAAAGTATCTTGATTATTATTTTGAAAATCCCGGGACTTATTTCCAATCGGTAGGATGGATGGAAAATACAGAAAATGAACCATCCATTAAAAAAAGGTCATTGCAAAAATTATATGGGATGGATATGTCGCAGGAAGAAATAAAGTCAGAATATGGTGAAGAAAATTTAGATTATCTGAATGATGCTTTGGATCAAACAAAACATTATTCAAATATGGCATTTATTGATACAGGGATGGATTCTGATTCTCATTTTCAAAACCATGCAAAATCTAAAGCAGAAAAAAACAAATGGACTTTTGATGTTTTAAAGGGGAATATAAATCTTCTGCAAAATCTTGTGAATGGACATTGGTCCGACTCAGAATTTCTTATTATTAATCCCGGTGCGGTTGTACAACAATCTATTGATGAGGATTTAGTGACAATAACTAATCCAAAATCTTAAAATTATTTTTTTGTGACCGATAAAGTACGAATTACCTTATTACCTTTGAATCAAAGTTTTGAGGTCGCGAAAGAATCTCAACTCCATGATATACTTTTTAACTATGGTGTAGAATTCCCCTGTGGTGGTCATGCCAGATGCAGAGGATGCCGAGTGCG
>MDTC01186360.1_pt1 | contig 14012 bp, 20 predicted proteins | sample 811181 | NCBI WGS metagenome assembly MDTC01 (sample SAMN05326644, study PRJNA326480) | marine metagenome | isolation source: seawater | place: Pacific Ocean: North | collected 2011
GTCTGCCCCGCCGAGCACGCGTTGTCCGAGTAGTAGCAGCAACCGCCCGACGGCGAGGGCGTGGGCGTGGGCGTGGGCGTGGGCGAGGGCGTGGGCGAGGGCGTGGGCGTGGGCGTGGGCGAGGGCGAGGGCGTGGGCGAGGGAGACACAGATTTTTTATTAAGTTTTACAGTTGAAAATACAATTGTTACTACTGATATTATAAGAGCTAAAAGAAAAAATAACATTACTATAATATTATTAATATTTTTTTTTATTAATTTTTTTTTAATTATAATATTATAAAATGAATAAATTAAAAATGAAATCAAATGGTAATATTTATCCAAGTCGTTCATTTGATTTACGAAAAAGTTATATATCACCAAACGCAACAAATTTAAATAGTAATCCTATGTTTTATATAGGTAATAGAATGAATATATTATCTTCCTCCTTGAGTCCTTCTTATGCAATAATGAAATTTGGAAATAATAATTTACATTCTGTATATGGTAATTTAGCAAATGCACCTGGACAAATAAAAGCAAATTTTTATCCAAATTATAATTATACAGTTGATAAAATGGGAAATTATAAATTAGTTGATGTAAATGGTATAGAAAGAAAAATATATAGTAATAATTTTGGTAATTATATTAAATATAAAAATAAAAAATTATATTTATAAATGTATTTAAAGAAATATAATATAAAAGTAATGTAAAAAAAACAATTCTTAGCTCCTATGGTGTAGTGGTTATCACTGTGGATTTTGATTCCACCAACCCTGGTTCGAGTCCAGGTAGGAGCTAAGAACTGTTTATTACTTAAAAGAAATAAATAAATAATAAGTAAATGAATTTATCAGAAAAATATAAACCATTATTTATAAATGAGTTAGAAATAGATTATACTTTAATAGAGAAATATTTAAGTAAAAATGAAACATTTATAGTAAATGGGTCCAAAAATAGTGGTAAAAGTACTATATTAAAATTATATTTAAAAATTTTAAATTATGATTATCTTTTAATTGATGATGTTAATACAACAAAAGAAAATATAATAGAAAAAATAAAGTATAGAACAAATAGTGTATTTTCATATTTTTATAATAAAAAATATATTATAGTTATTGATAATTTTGATTTATTTGATATAAGTGTTAAAGATTATATAATTAAAAATTCAAATAAGTTAAATTATGTTATAATAACAAATAAATATTTAAATAGTAAAATAAATTATGTGAGAATAAATAATTATTCAATTGATTATTTAATGAATTTATATTGTATAATATATTTTTTAGAAAAAGGAATAAATTGTAGTATAATACCTGAAATAAATAATATAACACAATTATTTACATTATTAGAATTTTTTACGGTAACCGATTCAGTTACCGATAATCTAACAGATACAGATATTAAAGCTTTAAAAAATTATAAATTAATTTTTGATAAATATGAATTTACATTTAATGATTTAGTTAAAGAAACAAAATTTAATGATAAACTTAAAATTTTAAATAAATTAAATTCTTATAATATATATCAGTATAATTTAGTTTATAATTATAATGATATAAATGATTTAGCAGATAGTTATGAAAATTTATCAAGTTCTTTAGAATTTTATAATAAAAATCATTTAGAAATAATTGAATATTATTCAATTATATCAATAATAGGAACAAGTTATAATAAAAATAATTATAAAATTATTAAACAAAATTTACAATTTAGAAAAAAAAAAAATTTAAAGTATTATTAATTAATAATGAAAGGAACTAAATTTTTATTAGAGAAAAAAGTTTCTAGTTTAAAAAAAAGTAAAAGAAGAGATTTTCTTATAAATTGTATAGATAAAAATAATATTATTAAATTTTCGAAGGAGGAATCATTAGAACCAGAACAAATTCCAATAGATTTATCTTCTTTTTGTAAGATATGTAATCAATTTGAATTTATTCGTGATAAATATTCCGAAACATGTAGAAATTGTGGTTATGAAAGAGATATAGCACCAACGGGAAAAGTTTTTGAAAAAATAGAATATATTAAACCTGGAGCAAATATAGTTAAAATAACAAAAGAAGGTAAAAATATAACAGTTGATTTAAATAAAATAAATTTATGGTTACAAGATACAGACCCATTAGCAAATGATACAGAAAAAATATTAAATAATTTAGAAATTGTTTTTCAAACTAGAGGTATAGAATTACCAAATACTGTTAAAAATACATCTATTGCTTTATGGTATAATTTTAATTCATTATATAAATCAAAAGATATTAAAAAATCTTATAATAAAAAGGCGATATTAACGTTATGTACATATTATGGAGCTAATATAAATCAATATAATATATCATTAGAGCAATTAAGTTTATTATTCAATATAAATATATCAGATATTCGAGGAAATAATACTTTATTTAAACAAGTATTTGAAGAAAGTGATTATTATAAATATTTAAATTTATTTGAAAATACAAATACGTGTGAAGTAACATTAAGTCCAAAAAACAAAATAATTTTTTCTAAAATTAAATATGATTTAATTAAACATTATCCAGATATATCTGAACCTTTATCTTCAAAACAATATACTGGAATAATTTATTATTTAACAAATAAAATAAATCCAACACTGAAATTTACATTAAAATATTTATCTGATAAATGTGATGGTGTTGTAAGTACAACAACTATAGGAAAATTTGCTAAAGATATAGAAAATTTTTATAAAATAAAACCAAATTTATTAAAAGAATTAATTATTTAATTTTTTTGAAATTTCATTTTTATTTGCAAAATCTTGTCCATTCATCATCTTTTTTCGTAAAGTTTCCTTTATAAAATCTTTTTGCCTATCACTTGGTTCTGGAAATTTATCATAAATATATTTATGTGCAAGCTTTTCTCCAACTTCAAATTCATTATCTAATTGTTCTGTTTTAGATTTTTCATTATGTTTATCGGCGGTATCACATAAATATTTTAAAATAGTTAAATCGACCTCTTCTTGTAATGTTAACATTTTATATAGTTCAGGATATTTTTTTTTAAAAGTTTCCCATTTTTTTAATAATTCTCCATGATTTAATTTTTTTTTATCATTTATTATTTCTACACATTCTTCGTATGTGTTTGAACTTGACATACTAATATTAATAGTATATTATAATATTTTAATTTTATACGTATTTAAATATTATAATATATATATATAATTAAATTATAATGAAATTATTAAAAAAAATATTTTTTTTATGGACTATATTTAGCACAGGTTTATTTGTAAGTACTATATATAGTTTAAAATTATATGATAAAAAATTAAAAAAAATAAATTATATTAAAAGTGAGTATATAAAGTTTCAAGTATTAATATATTCTATAACTATTATTTCATTAAGTTTTTATATATTAAATAAAATTTAAATTATTATAATTTAAAATTATTACAAATTTAAATTATTATAAAAAATTTATTTGAATTTATTAAAAAAAATGAATAACGATGAATATATTTATATCGATTGTCAATTTTATGGTTTTTATATTAAAAAAACAGAATTAAAAAATTATAATATGAATGAAAAGAAAATTGAAAAATTAAATAAAAATTTTGCGGTATCTACTTCTTATAAAAATTCAACTGTATCTACTTCTTATAAAAATTCACGAGTATATAAATTTATATATTCTATTTTTAATTATATTAATTTAAATATTTAGAATTCCAAAAACTGGTGCGTGATCGCTACACTGTGGATCGTTTTCTTCACCAATATTTTTTAATACCTTTGATTTACCGTCACTAAATCCTCTTATAAAAATATAATCTAATCTCCAACCATTATTGTTTTTTCTTTGATTACCTATCATTAAATTTGTTTCTTCATTTAAAACCTTTTTACTTAAAGGATTCCACCAAGTGTAAACAATATTATCTTCTGTATAATCGATTGTATCTTTAAAAGCTTCTTTAATTATTTGTTTATAAAATTCTAATTCATGTTTATAAATACCGGGCATTGGTTTTACTTTTGTTTTATCAAAATATGTATCAACCGCCATATTCATATCTCCGCAAAAAATAGTAGGAATATCGATTGTTTTAAAATATTCTAAGAAAGCATTATTAAATTTTATTCTATTCTCATAATTAGTACCAGAATTTGGTACATAAACATTGATTATAATAAATTTATCATAATGTAAAATAATAATTCTACCTTCTAAATCATTATAACCAGGTATTTGGTGTTCAATTTTATTTGGAATAATTTTTGAATAAATAGCAGTTCCAGAGTATCTATTTAATCCTCTTGCTTCAGTTAATTTAGAATTGTTAAAATAACTATAATAATCATTTAATATAGCAAGTTTTCCAATTTCTTCACTGCATCTTGTTTCTTGTAAACAAATAATATCAGCGTCTGTAGTTTTAATTAAATTACTAATAGAACTATTTTCTTCTGAATAAAATTTTTTATTTTTTGGAAGTTGTGCACTTGTTTTATTATTAAAAATTCTACTTCTAATGCCATTTACATTCCATGTAACAATTTTTAGTTGATTATTATTCATTTATAGTAATTTAGTAGTAATTTTCATTTTTTACTAATGTAATAATTTTTTTGTAATTAATGTCTCTAAAAAATATAATAAGAATAATAAGTATAAATCCAAATATAAATAAATTAATTATATTATTCATTTAATTAATTTAATTAATTTAATTATAAAAAAATTTAATTTATTAATAAGTAATAATGGCTATTCGGGATAATTTAATTATTACATTTATCATGATATTTATTGTAATTATAATTGCTGTTATAATATATTTTTTTGTAAGATCAGATGCATTTTCTAACAGTTCAGGTTATGGTTTAAATAGCAGATTTGGTAAAATGAATTCATTAATACCATTAAATATGGTAAATAAATCAACTGATTTTAATTTATTTTCATTAAATTCACAATTAAAATATTCATTTTTAAAACCAGCAAGTGAATACATTAATACTAATACTAACAAAGGTATAATATCTAAAATTAAAAAGAGTAAAAATATAATATTATTTCCAGGTTTAACAGACGTGATATTAAAACAGAATAATACTGAAGTTTGGCCGAATAATATTAATAATTTAGATAATAGAAAAAATGTAATCGTAAGTGATAATAATAAAGGTCATTTTAATACAATAACAACTATAATAGAAAATGCAAAATATAAAAATGGTACAAATTATAATACAATTATATATGATTTTAGAAATTTACAGAGTAATTTAGATAATATATTTAAGTTATTTTTAAAATATTTAAGTAACTCAAATAAAACTGTTATAATTGCATATGATTTTGGTTGTGTTTTAGCAAATATTTTAATAAATAAACTAATGTTAAGTAAAAATAGGAAAATTCTTACAAATATTGAAAAATATTTAATGATCGCACCAACAATTGGTGGTGTACCAATGACTTTAAGAGATTATTTATCTGGTTTATGTAATCAAGATTGTTTACATAACAAATTAATTGAAGAGTATGAATCAATTATTTTATCATTACCATGTCCTAGCATATATGAAAATCCTATAGCAATTTATAATAATATAAGTTATAAAGCTAATAATATGAGTGAACTATTAAAATTAGCTGGAAAACCGGTTGAATTATATCAAAATTTACATTCATTGCAGGAATCATCATTAAAAATTCCAGATTTTATAAATTGTATAGTTGTTACAAGTAATCAATACAATACACCAATTTCATATGATTTTACTGATAGTTTTGATAAACCACCTGTTAGATATAGACCTAAAAATAATAATCAATTACCTAATTCTGATATTCAATATTCAGGTACATTTGAAGGTATGCAAACAATTGGAGATGGCGTTGTACCTTTTATAGCAATTCAAAAATTAATGGAAAATAATCCACAATGTACATTAGAATTAATTAAAGATAAAGATCATTTTACTATATTAAAAAGTTATGAATTAGCGTTAATAATTTTGTCAAATATTTAAAATAATTTATAAATAATTTATAAATATTATAATAATATGTCTTTAGAAAATATTGTATTTTCTGGAATAAAAGATAAAAATAAATGTGTAAAAAATAAATATAATATATCAGATATTATAGATAAAAATACCAAATATGTTATAATTAAAAATATAGATTCTATTGATTCATATGCGCGGTCTTCACCTAAAATTAAATTAGCTATAAAATATAGAATTCCTATTATATCAGAAAATAAATTTGATGAAATTATAAAAAATGATTAACTTCTTTTACAATAAAATTTTTATATTCTTTTCTTAATTTTTTTATTTTTTTTTTATTTTCTATATATTTAGTATATTTCCATTCTTTATATTTTTTAATTTCTTTTTTATTTTCTAAACCTCTCCAAAAATTAGTATATATAGCTAAATTAGCCCAATAATCATCTAATATATCTGGATGTCCAACATCTTTATAAATAATTTCTGAATATATTTTATCATTATTAAATATAGGATTTTGAAAATTTGGTAATACTTTATCAGAATTATATAATTTTTCTGCTTTTATTATTAAAATATCCGAATTTATATTAACATTTCTTTTACTGAGTCCATTACTATTTATTTTGGGTAATACAATTGGGTCACATGATACTATTTTATTAAATATTTTAGATTCTAGAATATTTGAATTTATAGAAGAGTGTGAGAATAAACTTAAATAATCTACACTTAGTTCATTTTTAATTTCTGAAATATCATTTAATACAAATGGTTTATAATCTTTGTTTAAAATTAAAGTATAATTTTTACTTAATTTATTTTGAATATCACTATATATAAAATTTGGCATTACACCAAATAATCCAGTAGAAAAAATAACTGGTGGTCCATTTCCTTTTAAATATACAGTTTTGTCAGATTTTAATTTAAATGATGGATTAAATAATGATAATATAAATAAAATATTATTTAACATTAAATTAATATAATATTTAAAAAATTATTTTTCTAATTTAAATTAAATAATTTTTTAAAAATTTTTACTTTTTAAATATGTACGAATGTATTATAACTTCTTATGGAAAATCATGGAATAACATAAATTTTAATTTTAAACAAAATTTATTAGGTTATATATTAATTAGATTTTTTGAAATTGTTATAAAAACAACTCTTAAAAATGAATATAAATTTATAGAAAATATAAATGAAATAGATTCATTAATAAGTTTTAGTTAATTAATTAATATAAAGAATAATAATAAATAATGTATTATGGCAATAACTTATAAAAGAATATTAAATGAATATAATAAATACGGTGAAAGTGTTAATAAAGATATAAATTTTAATTATAAAATTATAGTATTAAATAATGAAAAAAATTTATATAAGAGTGAAATCATTTTTATAAATAATAGTAAAAAGTATACAGTAAATATTTATTATGATAGAAGTTATCCATTTAAACCGCCGAGTAAAATTCAAATTAATGGTATAAATATTAATAATTATTATAAAAATATAATGGAAAAAAATAATGATATTTTAGATAAATGTTTATGTTGTGAATCATTATTATGTTTTAATAATTGGCATGTTAACAAAACAATTAAAGATATAATGATTGAAATAATAAAAATAATTGATTATAGTAATTTAAAAGTATATAGAATATTATTAAAAAAAATATGTAATAAATATACAGATCAATCTCTTGATTATTTAGATTATTATTTAAAATAATTACATATTTTTACTCTATTTAAAGTTTATAAAGAATAAAATACTAAATAAATTATCATTTGTAATGAATAAACATGAAAAAATATTTAATAGTTATTTAAATGAAGAAAATATATTAATAACAGGTCCTGGTGGAACAGGTAAAACATTTGCAATTAAAAGAATTTATAAACACGCTATTGAAAATAATAAAAAAATAGCTGTTACTGCATTAACGGGTGTTGCATCTATATTATTAGATTGTGCGGCAACAACAATTCATTCATGGTCCGGTATAGGATTAGGAAATAAAAGTGAAACGACTATAGTTAATAAAATTTTAAATAGTCAATTTTATAAATATAATTGGTTAAATACAGACATATTAGTAATTGATGAAATTAGTATGATGTCTTCTAATATTTTTGATCTATTAAATAATCTTGGTCAAATTATTAGAAAAAATACGAAACCATTTGGTGGATTACAGATAATTTTATCAGGCGATTTTTTCCAACTTCCTCCCATAGATAAAGATTCATTATTTTGTTTTGAAAGTAAAAATTTTGATAAAAGTTTTGATACAATTATTAAATTAACAAAGATTTTTAGACAAAGTGATATTATTTATAAAAATATTTTATTAAATATGAGAAAAGGATTAATTACCAAAAAAACAATTGAATTATTAAAGTCGAAAATTATTTTAGAAAATTCCGATATTAATAAATCCCCAGATATAGTACGTTTAGTACCGACAAAAAATAAAGCAAATAATATAAATGAATATTTTTTAAATTCTATAAAAGATAAAAAATATATTTATAAAAGAAGTTATAAAGAAACGAGTGATAATTTAAATGAAGAACAAAAAAATAAATTAAATATAATGTCAGATGAAGAGAAAGAATCTGAATATAATTTTATAAAAAAATCAACTCTTACAAACGAAAAACTTATTTTAAAAAAAGGTGCTTATGTTATGTGTATAGCAAATTTAAATTTAGCATTAGGAATAGCAAATGGCACAACAGGAAAAGTAATAGATTTTACTTCAGAAAATTATCCGATTGTTGAATTTAGTAATAATAGTAAAATAATAGTTAAAAAAAAAGAATGGAAAAGTAATAATGTACCTGGTATATCAGTTAATCAAGTACCATTAATTTTAGCTTGGGGTATAACAATTCATAAGGCACAAGGAATAACATTAGATAAAGCTATAGTAGATGTTGGTAATGATTTATTTGAAGCGGGGCAAATGTATGTTGCATTATCACGTCTAAAAACAATTAATGAGTTATATTTACTTGATTTTAATATTGATAAGTTAAAAATAAATTTAAAAGTTTTAAATTATTATAATAAATTAGATAAATTAATCGTCTAATTTATTTTTTTTATCTTTAAATAATATAATTGCTTCTTCATATGTATTACATATATTAAAAGGTCTTGAAAATTCATACATATTGAATAATGGTTTTAATAATGAAATAGGACTTGAATTATTACATAAAAAACAGCATGAATGTAAATGTTTTATAAAAATATTATTTAAATCTTTTAAACAATTAACAAGATTATTATAAAAACTTAGTGGATAAACACCTATACTATTAATTTTAACAATTAAAAAATATTTTACATTTTGGTCTTTTGCTAACAACCAAAAATTTTTAAAATATTCTAATACAATTATACAATTTTCTTTTTTATAGGTTGAGTTTAAAACATCAAAATATAAAATTTTATTATATATATCTACATAAAGTTGAACTGTATCTAATTTTACCAATGATACAATATTAGACATTATATAATAATATTTTATTAAAAAAATTTTAAATTATCCTTATAATTAATTACATTATTTAAATAAGTTTAAGAAATACAATTTATAATATGAAAATAAAATAAAGTATTCCAATGGAATCTGAAGGTGTCCCAAATTATAATAATTTATGGGAAATTGCAAATTTAGCATTTGATGAATTAAAAAAGGAAGAATTAAAAGAAAAAAAAATAGAAACCAAAAAAAATAAAAATTGTTGTCCACATTTAAATATTTGTGAAGATGTTTGTATTGATTGTGGAGTATGTATAACAAATTTAACTTTATCAAGTGAAGGTGAATGGAATAATTATAGGGATGAATCAGGAGGATTTTCTAAAAATACACAAAGGTGTGATACATATGTTGATCCAAATCCATACTCAATTGGTGGTACATTATTACCTTTTAATAAAAATAGTTTAATTGGAAAATTACAAATACAACAAACATTTACGCATAAGCAAAAAACATATTGGTTAGTTAGTCAAGAATTAGAAAGAGCATGTGGTATTTTACATATTTCAAGTAAAGATACTTTAGAAAAAGCTAAAATGTATTGGCATAAATATATGGAATCGGGGAAATTAACTCGTGCATCAGTTAGAAAAGGATTAATTGCGGCGTGTCTTTTTTATAGTTGTGTTCAAAATAATACACCAATTGAAAGACAAGAAATAATAAAAGTGTTTTGTTGTGATACAAAAACATTATCAAAAGGGGAAAAAGTTTTATTTGAAATATTAGATAGTAATAACACAACATATATGAATGTTCAATCAGAAGATTCAAACTCTTTTATTAGATATTGTTCTGCTTTAAAATTACCTTTTTATGTTAATACATTATGTAATGATTTATATAATAAATATAATGTAGAATTACAAGCTGTTACACCTAAATCCGCCGTGGGAGGTATTATAGCATATGTTATTAAGTTCAAGTTAAATTTAAAAACACCGACAAAGACAATTATTAGTGCTACTGTTGATGTATGTACTCCAACATTAAATAAAGTTATTCAATTAATTTCAGATTTAGAAAATAAAAAATAAATTTATTCATCTTTGTGGTCGCTTGCGCTTCCGCTTTCGCTTTCACTTTCGCTTTCACTTTCGCTTTCGCTTTCACTTTCGCTATCATCAATTTCTTCATTATTATTTTCGCTGTTGTCATCTTCATTTACGTCTATTAATTTTGTTTCAATTCCAAAATTAGTATCGGGAATGTCATAATCACTGCCGGTATTGCTACCATCTTCGTCATCTTCGTCATCTTCGTTTACATCGATTGATTTTGTTTCAATTCCATAATTATTTTCAAATAATTTGTTATTATCATTATATTTTTCTTTAAAATTATTACCCATATTTACTAATATATCCTTATTACCAAAATCCATTTCACCGGATAAATAACTTATTAATGCAATATTTGTTGCATTAATTTTAGAGGCCGTACTATTCATATTTTCTTTTATAGTTTCTAAAGATGGTTCTAAAATATTTTGAAATTGTTGTAATTCAGCCAAGAACTGTTGTTTTTGATTATTCCACTCCGCTTCTCGTTGCTGTATGTTTTGTTCTAACTGACTAAGAGCATCAATTTTTTCTTCTCGTTCTTGATCAATTCTAGATATTTCTTCTTGTAATTCTGATACACGAGTTCTAAATTCTTCTGTTTTATCTGCGCTTCTTGCATCTTCTAATTCTCTAGTTAAAGTAGATTTCGCGCTTTCAAGTCTTGCTACTTTATCTTTAACTAAATCTATATTTTCTTCTAATTTATTAACTGATTCGCGCGCCTGTTCTCCCTTCGCATTTACTATTTGTTGTGTCTCTTCTAATTTCGTTTTAATTTGAGTAATTCTCTCTGTTGCCGATAATTTAGGAATTTTGTCTAATCTTTTTATTCCTTTCTCTTCTTCCGCTAACAAGGAGGGTTGCTCTGTAGTTGGATCATAAAATGGTCCTTCACCTTTAGAAGACATTTAATTATAATATATATTTAATTTTTTAATTTTAAAATTTAAATAAACTTAAATATAAATTTTATTATTTTTAGTTAAATAATAATATCCACCTCTTTCACCTTTATATATATTAACATTATTAATTAATAAATATACTAATCTTTGTAACTTTTTAATATTTTTATAATTTTGAAGACTTTTTTATTTAAATTATTTATATAATTGTACATTTATTTATTAAATAAAAATATTTTAATTTAATAAATAAATGAATAAATACACAAAAATATTTTTACTTATATTATTTGTATTAAGTTTTATTATATTAGTAATATTCGGTATAAATTCAATTAGTAATTTTAAAAATACGGTAATTCCAAAGGAAATAAATAATGAACGTAATTTAAATTATTTAACAATGACTGAACAAGATTTTGATAAATTAGAAATTTATAAAAGGTGGTATTATAGGTCTTATTGTTTAAATTTATTTGATAAAATTAAACATAATTATAGTTTAAGAAAATTTGTACATCCACCTAAAAGTGAACGAAATAATTTAATATTTGTTAATTTAGCAAGTTATAGAGATCCAGAATGTCATAAAACAATTAAAAGTTTAATATTTAATTCATATAATTGGAAAAATTTAAGAATTGTAGTATGTGAACAAAATTCCGAGGAAGATATACCATATAATTATAAATTAGATTCAAAATATAAGAATATAATTAAAGTTATAAAAATGAATTATAAAAATGCAAGAGGTCCAACACTAGCAAGATTTTTAATACAACAACTATATAATAAAGAAGAATATTATTTACAGATTGATTCACATACTTTATTTGAAAAAAATTGGGATTTAAAATTAATAAATACTATTAATAACTTACCTTATAAAAGTTGTTTAACACAATATTTACCGGATTATGAAATTGGTTCATTTACAACTAAACCTAAATTAAGAGGCGAATTACTTGTATCTCAAATATGTGCATTAGACGGTTTTACACGAATTAACGCGAAATATTTAGATATAAATAATAATTATAGTAAACCATTTAAAAGTAATGGATGGAGTGGTTGTTTTTCATTTTCGAGAGGAGATATATGTTATGATGCACCTATAGATTGTTATACACCGGACGTTTTTTTTGGAGAAGAAATGGATATAGCACTAAGATTGTTTACAAGAGGATGGAATTTTTATTCTCCAAATTATCCTATAGCTTATACAAATTTTAATAGAAAATATAGAGATACATTTTGGGAAAAAAAGGGACTTGGATATGATAAAAATATAACATTATGTTCAAGGTTAAGAATACACTATCGTTTAGGTACATTACCAAGGGATTTAAAAGAAAAAATAGAAAAAAAATATCCAGAATTAATAATTAATCACAATTTATTTCAATTAGGAAATATTAGAAATTTAAATGATTATCAAAATTTAATAGGTTATAATTTTAGCACAGAAACTCATATTTAAAATTTATTTTTTTTAATTTTTTTTATAATTTTCATTTTAGATTTACGATTACCAAATTTTGAATTACCACCTAAATTTGACATAAGTTTATTTAATTGACTAATATCATCTATATTAGGATTTGGTTTTTTATGTACATTCATTTTAGTTATATCATTTGATAGTTTATCTATACTATGATCAATTGATATTTGTTCAGCTATTTTAATAAAATTATTATATACTTCATTATATTGTAAAATGTAATTAATTAAGGAGGAATTTAAATATGGTCTCCACATATTTAATAATTTATTAAGTTCCATTATAAAATCTATATCTGATATATCGCGCCGATTTATATAAATTCGAAATTTACCTAAATTAAATATTATATTATACATTATTTCATTTGGTATATTATCATTAAAAGGATTATTATAATAATGTTCACCGTGTATACGTTGAGGATTATAACTAAAATTCGTTTCTTGGTATACTAAATCTTGTACGGTATGTTCTTGATCATATAAATGCTGTAAATCATCCCTAACTGGAGGGAAAAAACTTAATATATTTAATTTGATTGGATTCATTATAAATAATTTAAATTATAATATAATATTATAATTTAATTTATTTTTTTAAAATTTCGTTTATTAAAAAAGAACATTTATATTAGATTTGTAATATAAATAGAATATGTCTACAAAAATTACACATAAAATAAAAGATAAAGTTTGGAAAGATTATACAAATAATACAAACTCTAAGCATGAATTAAAACAAATGTTTTTAGGAAAAAGTCCGTCTATTGCTTATCAAAAAATTAGTATAAAATTAAAAAAAAAAATTAAATGAAGAAAGTACTAAAAATAAATCAAATAGTCCTAAACGTAAATTAATTGGTCCAAAGAGTAAATCATTAAGTCCTAAACGTAAATTAATTGGTCCAAAGAGTAAATCATTA
>MDTC01133665.1_pt1 | contig 14010 bp, 15 predicted proteins | sample 811181 | NCBI WGS metagenome assembly MDTC01 (sample SAMN05326644, study PRJNA326480) | marine metagenome | isolation source: seawater | place: Pacific Ocean: North | collected 2011
AAAATTTTTTATATAGAGGCTGAATCATCTAGTTACTTACCTTATTGGAGAAAAAATACTGATTATTCAAAAAATTATAGTGCATTTCCTGAAAAAGGTGGTGGCGTTCTATTAGATATGAGCCATGAATTAGATTATTTAAGGTGGCTTTTTAGAGATTTTAAAATCTCAAATATATTTAAAAACAAAATATCAAATTTAAATATTTTATCAGATGATATTGCTATAATACTCGGACATACAAAAAAAAATACACTCATAAAAATTAAGTTAACTTATTTTAACAAAATTCCTAAAAGATATTTAATTATTTGCACCAAAGAAGGAAGTCAAATTTATGTAAATTTATTAAAATCGGAAATAAAAATATTAAAAAAAAAAAAAATAAGAATCTTAAAATTTCAGAAATATTCTCAATACAAAACAACGAAATATATGTATTCTCAAATATTAAAAAATAATTTTAAAGATGTTTGTTCTCTAAAAGACTCGCTTGGTTTACTTAGACAAATTAAATATAGCAAAAAATTAAATCTTTAAATTTTATCCTTTTTTATTGTAAAATTTTAATTGTAAACTGTTGTATTTTCCTAGTGATGGGTCAATTAAACAAAATATATGTTGATCATTTTTTTTATCGTCAATATATTTCCAGTTTCTTTTAAAGTGATCTTTTAAGAATTTTACATTTGCCCCTCTGCCATCGCAAACTATTATAGTCCCAGGAGTGTAAAAATACTCTAATTTTAAAATATCTGAAACCATTGGCATCATATCTTTATGTTTTGTAGAAATTCCGTTTATATTTTTTTTAACTACAAATTGACCAGGACCATCTAAATAAATAAAATCAGGATTACAAAGTGGTAATCTTTTATATTGAGTACAAACTCTATCCTTAAAAGTTGTCATCTCTACATCTGAATATAAATAATTAACTTTTATAGGGTTTTCAATCTTCAGATATCTATTAAATTTTCGTATTCTATTTTTAGTGACATTCAAATATTTTTTTTCACTTTCAATTACAAATAATTCAAATGGATTATTTCTTCTTAGTGATTTTACTTGATAAAAAAATTTATTCTTTAATTCCTGCAATGCAAAACTGAAAATTAAGGTTGACCAGCCAGAGCCAAATTCAAGTATTGTAGTTCTTTTATTCATTAATACATATTGATATAAATTATAAAGATCGTTTAATTCTGGTATTAGAGGTTCATTCAGGATCATTTCATTTACTGATGGTTTTTTCTTTTTTGATAAATCAACCAACAATTTCAAACCCTTTTTAATAAAAAAATTTTCAATAAATTTTTGATTTCGATTTACAGGTTTCTTACATTTATAAAATGATTTCATTAATAATTATCTACTTACCATCTAGCTTTTTAAATAACATTGTTTAATTTAAAACATAATTTTTTTTTTACAACTTTTACCTCATAAAATATAAAAATATATGTCTTTAAGATTTTTAATTTTCAAATTAAGAAATTATTTATAACAAATATCAACGTTATTTTAATATATAATTAAAATACAAATAAATGATAAATGATTTTTTATCATTTTAGACTTTTTAATCATAAATATAATACATTTGTACTTTATTTTTAAATATTACGCCTATCTTGATCTGCATCTGCTTTAAAAAATACCATTTTCTTATCAGAGCTTTCATAAAAAATTTCAATATTTTTTTTTACAAAAGGGTTAAAATAAATTGGAATTATATTTTTATCTTGTGAGGTTTTTATTCTAAAACCTGATTTAATTAAAAACTTAGAAATATTTCCTGTACAAAGAATATCTATGTACTCATAATTTTTAATGTACAATAAACTTTTAACTAGATTATTTATTTTTCCTAGATGATTCGTTAATCCAATAAAATCAACTAAAGTAAATATTCTTCTTTTGTATTTTCTTAAATATATTTCTCTTCCAATTAATAGACTCTTTTTATTAATAATAAAAAATTCATATTTGAAACTAGGATTTTCAAAATACCTTTTTTTTATGTATGAGCTACTTTTAAAAGGTAAATTTTTATAAATTTTATTTAATTTAATTTTATTAATAACTTCTTTGAATGTTAAAATTTTTTCATAAAAAAATTTTTCTTTAATAGATTTGTGCTGAAATTTTTTGCTAATGTTTGCAATTTTAAATTCTTTTATATTTTCATTCAAAAAATAATGATGAACCATTTTCGATGTATACCTATTAAAAAATTTCTCAACTAATGGTTTTGTGTTTAGCGGATTGGTCCCTATTCCACAGTAACTTTTTGGTTTTTTTTTTTCTAACATATTTTTCATAGTTTCAATCCCGAGAAAAGGTAACGTTACGTCTGGCCTTACTAATAAAATTGACCCACATATATGTAAGTTTTTCTTACTATTTGAATAAGGAATAAAACCTTGTATCGCATTAATTTTTTTATTCTTTTTATTAAAGGCAATCATGAAATTTACTTTCGCATGATGGCAATATTCATATTCAAAAATTTTTCTATTTGTTCCACATAGATGATTTTTCTTCCAGTATTTTTTTATAAATTTCATAATCAGACTAATGTCATCTTTATGAGCAAATCTAAATGTAATATTTTTATTAATAAGATTCATTTTATTATTTTATTGTGGAAAATCATTTGTATCAAATCTGGGAAGAAGAAAAGGATTATCCGAAATATTTGCTTTACCAATTTGTGTTGTGACTCCAATTGAGGCACCAAGTTTTTTGATTAATTTAAGAGTATCGTTGTTATAAGCACCGTATGGATAACACATAATCCAATTTGATGTTGATGCACCAACCTCTTCTAAAAATTCTAGTGATTTTAATATCTCTATTTTTTGCTTTTGAGAACTTATTTCATTTAACCAATAATGCATCGATCCATGACTTCCAACTGACATGCCATTCTTAATAAGCTTTGAAACCTCTTTAGTATTCATGTATAATTTTTTTGAAAAATTTTCCTCTGAGATATCAACGTATTTTTTAAATAATTTTTTTACAATACTATTTCGTATTTTTTCTGGTAATAAACGTTGCAACATTCTTTTAACATAAATTGTTTTTGCACTGTCATATCTTGAGGCTATGCCAAAATTTTTATAAAAATAATTAATTTGATCATCACTAATGCCACTACGCTTGCTCAAAATGTTAATATCTTGGATTATTTTATCAATGTTTTCTGAACAAGATAGTATATGCTGAATAGAATGCACATTAAGCATTACTGATTTCCTAATAGCTGCTTCTGGAGGAAAAAAAGTGCCACAAATTTTCCTAGATAATAGCTCTGGTAGTACATAATTAATATGATCTTTAAATCCATCATCAAAAGTAAGCCAGCAGGCATTTTGAGGTAAAAACTTGTTTTTCAGAATAGAGTCAATTATCTCATCCGAATTTACAATTGTATAATTTTCTTGTAGATAATCTAATTGTCTTTGGAAACCTTTAATTTCTAATCCTTTTATACTAGGAAAATCACTATTAGATATTGGACGAACATAATGATACATCACAATCGTGACTGTTTGATTTTTTTTCATAATCTCAAAAATTAAATTTAATATATTATTATAAGTTGTACCAAAGTTTAAATTTTAACCACATATCTCAACTTTTTCTTTTTGTATTTCTCAAATTTCATTAACTTGGGGACTTCTGTTAGCTTAATTACTTTTGTTAATTGAAGTAATTTATTTTTAAAAGCTGAGGATTTAAAGATATTTAAAATTTCTCTTCTCTCTTTTGCTTCTGAACACTCAGTATTAACACTTAGAATACTTACCTCTCTTAGAATTAATGGTAAAATATTTAAATTTGATGTATTTCCCAAAATATTACCTATTGAAATCAGAATGCCTTTTTTAATTAAATATTTTAAACAAACAGGTATTACATCCCCACCTAAATTATCAAAAACCACTGAGTACTTTTCATTTAACAAAGGAAAATTTGGCACTCTCAAGAAATTTTCAAGCGTATGTATTTTCTTAACACCTATCTTTTTTAGAACACTGTTAATTTGAGTTTTAGAGCTTATTGCCTCTATGTTGACACCTACACTCGAGAGTAAATATATTAAATGCATACCAACATTACCTGTTGCTCCAGTCACTAATACAGGTCTATTTTTGTGCTTTAAAATTGTTTTTAATGATTTATTAAATGCTTTGACAGCAGTAAATCCAGATGTTCCGATCATCATAATTTCTTTTGATGATAAATTATTAGGTAATTTTTCTACCCAATGTTCTGGCACCAAAATATACTCTGATAAAGAACCACTGATATCAACACCAAGGGGCTGTGCTATGATAAATACTTTTTGATATCTCTTAAATTTTGATGAATTTGAATAGTAAACGGTGCCACTGGCATCTATTCCCGGAGTATGAGGAAATTTCTTAATTAGACCATTATGCCCTTGAAACATTAAAAAATCTTTGTAGTTTAAATTTGCAAATTGAACTTTTACTACAATAAAATTTTTTTTAACATCTTCCTTTCTTAATAAGTTTTTTTTTGTAATTTTATTAATTATTTTATTTTTTTTTATTTTTTATAATATTGATTGATCTGTATCTTATTGGAAATTGAATTTTTTTCATCTATTGGATATAAAATAATTATAAATCCCACTAGCAATTTTAATATTATCATGACTTTTTATGATTGCACTAGTTTCAACTTTTAATCTAGTAATTTTTAATATCTTAATATTTATTATTAATGTAGTTGGTTTATCAATTTTTGAATAAAAATTTGTCTTACTACTAGTTATAAGACAAATTTTATTTTTAAATTTTTCACTTGAATAAACTGTGGCTACAATAGTTTGAAGCATTGCCTCTTCTAACAATGTTCCTGGCATCATAGGCTTATTAATAAAGTGGCATTTGAAAAACCATGAGTTTTTGGTTATTTTTTTTAAACCTTTTGAAGATCTTAATTCTTGAATATTTTCTATGCGATCAATCATTAAAAAAGGATCAGTAATTTTTGTTAGCGATATGATTTGTTTTTTATCCAACTTCCTCATTAAACCCCTATTGTTCTGGATAAAGTAGAAATAATATCAATACCATCCCACTCTGGAGTTAAATCAAAAGCTCTTCCGATTGGTACAATTCTATCAATACCTTTTACTTTATTTTTAATAATAAAATTTTTTATATTCTTAAAATTTATTCCATAGTAAGTAATTGTCTGTAACTTGTCTGAAGTAAATTTTTCTAAATGATTTAAGTTATTAAGATTTACCTCAACAAATGTTCCAAAATTAATATTTTCGTAATTTTCAAATCTAAATTTTTTACTTTTTAATTTTATTAAATTAAAATTACTTATGTCAGCTTTGATTTCTTTATTTTTTCCGAGTGCAAAATTCATTAATTTTTCAATTTTTTTGTTTGCACTAGCTAGATCTAGGTCGTATGCTTTATTTACAACTTTACTTAATTCTTTCCAAAAATTTTTTTTTGCAAAATTATTTTTTCCTAACCAAAAAATACTATTTGGAGAAGAACAACCAAATTGATCCATTGTATAAGTGTCATTATAAAATTTTTTCGCCAAAATTTCCAAATCTCTGGAGTTCAATTTACCTAATTTATTAGAATCAATTAAGGATATTGAATATCTATCTGCAAACGCAAGGTCTATACACCTAGGTTTAGTTTTAAATGATTTAAATTTGTTAATTGTATCATCTCCTCCCCATATGACTCTCGCTTCCACTTTTTTTGAAAGTTCAGATGAGATTAAATCGGAGTTTTCATACTTAATAAGTAATAGTCTTTTAAAACATTGTTTGAATTTTTTTCTTTTTGAAAATTTTTGCAAAATATTGCACAACAATTCTACCTGGTAAAAATTTTTTTTTGGTAATCTAATAATATTGTTATTACCTGATAATAGTCCAAAAACCATTGAATATGCAAAATTTGTAGGCACATTAGATGGAGTTATGTGTAATACGGTTCCACGTCCAACTCTATTTTTTAAAAAACTATAACTATCAAAAATTTTTTTTATATTAGTAGCTCTACACCAAAAACCAAAAGAAATAAGATCTGGAAATTTTTTACATTTTTCACTATTCAAAATAATTTTTGAAATTTCGTTTAACAATAAAACTATACTATTATCAAAAATATCATTTGGCCCGTCATCAAAGTTAAATTTTCCAACAACAGTTTTAATTTTTTTATTTAATTTAGTTGACATCACTGCATCCCCTCAACTCTGCATTAGATACTCTACCTAAAACAGTAAAATATTTACCTTTTTTTCCACACGAGCAATCATCAATACCTTGAAGAATACCCATGTCCTCAGTTAATATATTATGACCCGGGTAACTTATTGGCAGCAAAGACAACGTTTGTATTAACCCAGCCTCTTCAATTTTGCACAATTTTAATTTAGGATTTCTGAAAAATATATCTGAGAAAATTGAACAATGAAAATATCCTTTTTCACATTCTAAAAAAATTGATCCAGTTTGCTCTATCATTCCATAATAATTGTAAACTTTATGCAGACCAAACAAATTCTTAATTTCCTTTTTGAATTTGTTATTATCAACTGCAAGTTTTTGCATTTTTTTCCAGCCACCACCATGTATTAGAATACCTTTATTTTTCTTTAGCTTAATTTTTTTTTTCTTTGCTTCTTTTACAAAATTTAACCATACTGAACTTGTGAAGCCGAAAATAACAAATTCTTTATCTTTGTTTTTCTCTAAATAATTTTTTAAAATTGAAATATCTAATTTATTATTTTTATTTAAAAGAAAATATTTGTTTTTACAAAGTTGACTAAATCCTTTTATTGCAGCACCTTTAGCTGTCATAGACTCTCTTGAACTTAGAAATTGTTCTTTTTCAACAAAGAAAATATCTTTGTTTTTGTTAATTATTCCTGAAAATATATTTTCTAAAGCCTTTGTTTGTAGTAAAGAAGTTTTAAGATCTAGATTAATTTTTGATTGCTTTAAACCAGTTGTACCTGATGAACTAAATGTCGAAATATTTCCATTTTTTCTTTTTGAAATTAAATTAAAATTTTTAAAAACAGAAGTATGTACAAATGGTAAATCAGATAATTTTTTTGCTTGTTTAATTGGATTAAAAATATTATCTGCAATTATTTTGTAATTTTTTGAATATTTGTAGTGATACATTGAAAGTTTTTTCTGATTTTTTAAAAACCAAAAATCTTTTTTTTTAATTGTTAATCCAAAAGGATCAGAATTATATAATTTTTTGTAATCAAGCATTAATTTTTCTTAATTGGTTGTAACTTACCTTATTATTTGATGTTCTTGGCAAACATCTTAATTTGGTTAATTTGAAAGGTTGTATATTAAGATTTGTTATTTTTGACAAAGTATTTGCTAGCTTTGTTTTATTATATTTGTTCTCAAAATAGACAAAAATTTTATTATTATCGTAAAGACATGCTATTTTATAACCTCTTTGTGACATTAAAGTTTCTAAAACACCAAGATCAACTCTATTACCAAATATTTTGGCAATTTTATTAACTCTACTTGTGATATAGTAAAAACCTTCCTTATCAAAATATCCCAAGTCACCTGTTCTTAATTTATAATCTTTTTCATTACTTTTTTTTAAATCATTATAATTTTCTGAATATCCCATAAAAACGTTTTTACCCTCACAAACTAATTCACCTTCAACAAAGGGTTTAAGTATTTTTTCTCCATTTTTATCTATTAAATATAATTTACTTCCTAGCATACCCTTCCCAATGCTTCCTATTTTTTGATTGTTATATTTATGATTTAAATAAGATATCCTAGGAGAAGCCTCTGTCTGACCATACATTGAAAAAAACTTTAAGTTATTCTTGGTACAAAATTTTATAATTTTTTTTAGTATTATTTTGTCAAGTTTTCCACCCGCATGTGTAAGATATTTAAGAGATTTACTCTTAATATTATTAATACCAATTTTTGTAAGCATTTCATAAGTGTAAGGTACACCATTAAAAGATGTAACTTTGTTTTTATTAAAAATTTTCCAGAACGATTTCTCAATTAAAGAATATTTAGAAATTATAATTGATCCTCCAACTTCGAAATGTGTATTTATTATAGATATCATATAGCTATAACTACTCGGAAGGTTTGTTATGGCAATGTCTTTATTATTAATTTTTAAATAATTTATAATTGAATCAGCATTGTGTTTTAAATTAGTTTTAGATAATTTTACAAATTTGACTGATCCCATGGATCCTGAAGTAGATAATAAAAGAGATAAATTTTTATTAATTTTTTTTTGCTTGTTTACTTTATTTTTAAGCAAACTATGATTAAAAAAAACGTATGTCTCAAAACAATTTTTAATGAACATATTTTTATTTTTTTCAGATATAAAAATATAATTTGGATCATACTTTTTAAATATTTTAATTATATTCTGATTGGAAGTCTTTGAGTCTATGATTATTCCTACATGATTATTAATGATACAAAATATATATGCCAGTATGGAGCCCACAGAATTTTCTGAAATAATTAATATTAAAGATTTTTCCTTTACCTTTTTTTTTATTTTATTTGTTTCAATTAAAACCTGTTTATAAGATAAAGTATTTTTATTATTATCAATAATTGCAATATTGTTTTTATATTTATTGAAAGATTTAAATAATCTCATCTCAAAGATTTTTATTTTTTCTTGAGTAATTTTATTATTTTTCGTGTCAAACTTTCAAAATCCAAACCATGATGTTTCAAAAGATAATTATAAGTTCCAGTTGGTCCAAATTTATCAGGCAATGAAATTGAAAAAAGTCTAGAATTAATTCTGTTTTTTAAAATTTTTTCAGTCATTATACTTCCCAAACCTCCAACTGATGTATGTTCTTCAATTGTGATAATTATTTTATATTTTTTAAATAAACCAACAATACTCTCATCAATTGGCTTTAAAGAAACTACATTGACAAGTTGTGCACTTATATTTTTTTTTTTTAACTCTTCAACTGATAACTTAACTTGACCTAATACTGAACCATGTGAAAGAATTAGAACATCTTTTCCTTTACTTAACGTAATATTTTTACCAAACTTATATGTATAATTTCTGTCATATACTTTTTTTGATCCAGGTATTCCAGTAAGTCTAATATAACTAGGACCTCTTTGATTAAATGCATAATCATTTAAAACTTTTCCTAATTCACAACAGTCACTTGGACAAGTAACATTAAGATTTGGAATTGTTCTCATTATTGCAATATCCTCTAACCCAAAATGACTATTGCCTAAAAAACCCATAGATAGACCGCTTCCCAGCGCTACTAGGTTTACACTATGCTTCATATATCCCAAATTCATCCTTATTTGCTCACTTGCCCTCATTGATAGAAAAGGTGCAAAAGATGTAACAAATACTTTGAAACCTTCATTTGCCAGCCCTGCTGCCACACCAATTAAATTTTGTTCACTAATACCTACAGAAATGTATTGTTTCGGAAACTCTATTTTAAATCTTGCTAAACCAGATGACCTTCCCAAATCTGCACTTAAAACTATTAATTTTTTATTTTTTTTTGCGATGTTAATCATAAACTGTCCAAACATAGCCCTTGGCCCCATTCTTGACCATTGTTTCGCGTCATTTGAGTTAAAATTCATAATTTAATTTTTGTTTATTGATTTTAATGACTCAAGGTAAAAATTTTTAGTCAACCTTCCATGATGCCAGTCGTTATTATTCTCCATAAAATTTACTCCTTTGCCTTTTATCGTCTTTGCAATAATTGCTGTAGGTTTATTTTTGGATTTTTTTTTAAAAGATTTTATTAAGGACGTAATATTATGTCCATCACAGCTGTTTACATTCCATCCAAATCCAAGCCATTTTTTTTTCATTTCTTTAAAGTCCATCATTTTATGAATAGCCCCATCATTTTGATGTCCATTACAATCAACAACAACAAATAGATTATTTAAGTTATTTTCTGTAGCTGTTATAGCAGCCTCCCAGACAGAACCCTCATAGCATTCACCATCACCAAGAACTACTATAATTGAACTTTTATTTTCATTTTTTTTATACGATATAGCAAGACCCACACCGAATGATAGTCCTTGACCTAAACTGCCATTGGATGTTTCTATACCAATAGATTTATCCATTATTGGATGTGCAATAAACTCGCTTCCATTTTTTTGGAATTGAAAAATTTCTTTTTTTGTCTTTATAAATTTTTTGCAATATAGCACAGATAACAATGCTAAAAAACCATGTCCTTTACTTAAAATAAATCTATCTAAAGGCTTTGACACTTTGATATTAAAATTTGAGTATATAACAGCTATAATTTCAGCCATTGATAAAGCTCCACCAATGTGTGATGGCTCGCCACTATTATAGCTGACATCTAAAATCGTTTTTCTAATCTTATGGCTTAATTTTTTTATCTTATTTATGTTATCTAACATTCCATACCACCATCCATAAAAATAATTTGTCCATTAATGTAATCAGAATTTTCAGAGCATAAATAGATTATTAGATTTGCCACGTCTTTTGGTTCACAAACTTTTTTCATAAAAGATCTTGATATAAGTGCATCTTTAGATTTTGGATCCATTTTTTTTAACATTTTCGTATTAGTGGCATTAGGACAAATTCCATTTACTCTAATACCGTAACTTGAAAATTCATTTGCCATAATTTTTGTTGCATGCATCAAGGCAATTTTACTACACCCGTAAGCAAGAGTGCCTCTATCAGCGATCTTAGCTGCTATAGAACCAATATTGATAATTGAGGAATTATCTGAGTTTTTTAAATATTTAAGTACTAATTGTGTTAATTTGATTTGTGCAAAAAAATTAACATCAAAAACCTCCTTTAAATTATTTTGAGATGTCATTTCAATAATTGATCCAGAAGATATTCCTGCGTTATTGATTAAAATATCTAGTTTTTTTTTTTTAGAAAAGGCTTTCTCAATCTTCATTTTTAAATTAACTTCATCTGTTAAATCTGTCTCAACGACTGTTATTCTATTTGAAAATTTTTTAATATATTTTTTAAATTGTTGATTTGATTTTCTAATTAAACAAATCACATTAGCTTGATTATTTATTAGTAAATTAACTATTGATTTTCCGATGCCACCATTAGCGCCTGTTACTAAAGCTGTTTTTCCTTTGAGCATGAACTTATTACTTTCTAAATCTCTTTTTTAAGTTTTTAACCTTTTTCAACATTTTAACCATATTTTCTTTTTTCACATTTTTTAAATAAATTTTCCTCCTAAGGTTTAAAGATTTTATCACTAAATTTGATGTAAAATAGGCATCTATCATATCATTGCCTAAAATATTCGTGCATTTTTCCCAGTTTTGTTTTTCATTAAAATCAAACTCTTTTTTTTTTAAATCATATAAAAATTTACTCTTCTTAAGTTTTTTTATTATTGTCTGAACTCTCACTGCTTTTGTAAATGGAGGCATAAAATCATCACCTGGCATCATTGCATCAAGTATCAATTTTAGATTTTTTTTTATTAATATATCTTTTTTTGATTTTATGTTCATTTGTCAATCAATCTACTAAGATTTTCTTTTATATGATCTGATATCATAAGTGAAACTGCCTGTACTGTTGATGCAATATTTACACCAGATGATGATGGAAAAATACTACTATCAACTATAAATAAATTTTTTACATCATGACATTGACCAAATTTATTTACTACTGAATTTTTTTTTGTAGTGCCCATTTTTGCTGTCCCAACAAGGTGCCAACCTGTATTTCTGACTGGACCAAAAGCGGTAATATTTTTAGCACCAGCCTCTTTTAGTAATTTTTTACATTGACTAATTCCATGCGAAAGCATTTTCTTTGTATTTTTTGATAGTTTGTAATTAATTTTTACACCAGGCATGCTGCTACTATCACAGTTTGTGTAATCTAGTTTTACAAAATTTCCTTTTTCAGGGACATCTTCACAAATTATGGCTAAAGGAATTGTGCATCCATAGTAATTAAAAAAATCCTTAAAACAAGATTTACCAAATTTAATTTTGTTAAACTTTTTAAGATAATGAAACGATTCTATTGGTCCAGGTGATTTTAAAAGTTGAATTGTGTATCCTCTTTTAAATTCTCTCTTTTTTTTTGTTTCATAAAATTCGTGACTATAAAGTGCGCAACCTTCAGCTCCTTCATTTGAAGCCATAAATTTATCAAAATAACCTTCCACGAATCCGAGCGGATGTAACATCAAGTTTTTCCCCAATTGACCCGAGGTGTTTGCAAGTCCTTTAGGAAATCTTTTATTTGCAGAATTAAGCAGTATTCTTGGAGTTCCAATTCCATTTGCAGCCAACAATATAATTGATGCTTCCACAAACTTTTTTTTATGATTTTTGCCCACGTAAATTGCACCAGTGGCTAGATTGCTTGTTGATGTTACAATATTTAAAACTCTAGAATTTGGCTTGATTATTACACCATTTTTTTTTGCTTTGTTTAAATAGATTTCAACAGCTGTTGGTCTAATACCTTTTTTAAATTTTTTTGATTTTTTTATGGCTGAATATGATGGCCACCAATGCCATCTTAGTTTATTAAATGTTTTTGCTAACAAACTTCCCGAATATCCTATATCAAGCGGTGGTAACATATTCTCTATTTTTGGATATGCGGGATCACCTGTAACACCTGAAACTCCCACCATTTTATCATTTAAGTTATAATATTTTTCAAGATCATAATAATTAAACAACCAATTAGATCCTATTTTATCAATTTTTTTTGTATTAAAATCAGATGGATGAAATCTTGGATAATGACCTGAATAAATTAAAGTTGAGCCACCAACAGCATTGTAGTTTGCAATTGAAATTGGAGAATTATCACAATTTATTGGATAATCGCTATCAAAATTTCTTTCATTGGGATCAATGTTAAAATCTTTAAACTTAGTTATTTCACGATCGACGTTATTAAAGGAGTATTTTTTTTTATCGATCAAAGGACCTTGTTCCAAACATGTTATCTTTAGATTTAACTTACTTAAATTCCATGCCGCTGCAGCTCCGGATGCACCGGTTCCTATTATAAGGATATCCGTTTTCTCTTTTTTCATTATGAAAACTATTTTTTAGGAATATATTGATCTAATATTTCTGGTATAGTTATGGTCATTTCTGCTTCACATGCAACTTCACCTGCAACTATTCCTTTGCCAAGACCTTTACAAAGTCCTCTTTTCCATGAAAGTACTTTAGTCTCTATCTCTAACTTTTCACCAGGTAAAATTTCTCTTTTAAATCTTACTACATGAGAAATTGCATGTGTTGCTTTGCCCTTATTTCCAGGTAAAGTCGTAATAGCTACTGTTAGCATTTGAGCCAAAGCTTCTAACTGGAGAGCTCCAGGAACGTTTGGATGCCCAGGGAAATGAATTGGAAAAAACCATTCATTATTAGTGAAATTTTTATATCCGTTTGCCATTTTTCCTGGAATAACTTTTGTGACATAATCAATCATTAAAAAAGGATATCTATTGGGCTGAAAATCTAATAATTCCAAACTATTTAAGGTTTTCTTTTTCAATTTTTTAAATTGTTATTTTATATTTTTTAAGAATTTTTTTACCTTTTTCAAAAGAGTTAAAATCTATTATATCATCCATATCCATCGTAATCTTAAAAGTTTCCTCAAGATTTCCAATCATGGACATATGTCCCACCGAGTCCCATTGAGGTATAGATTGATATTTCAATTTTTTAAGCTTTGATCTACTAACCGAAAAACTTTTTTCAAAAACTTTAGAATATTTTTCAGAATTGCTCATAAATAGGTTATCTTACATATTACTCATAAATAGGTTATCTTACATATTCATAAATAGGTTATCTTACATATTAAGAACAGAATGACAAACAAATTTGTAGATTTTAAACATAAAAATTTA